>Ga0207908_1000173_pt1 | contig 23229 bp, 20 predicted proteins | sample MalvirmetagMSP81_FD_184224 | JGI IMG/M metagenome (GOLD analysis project Ga0207908, IMG submission 184224) | Marine viral communities from the Deep Pacific Ocean - MSP-81 (SPAdes) | ecosystem: Environmental > Aquatic > Marine > Oceanic | place: Pacific Ocean | collected 2011-04-18
TCGAACATCCTGCTGAAGATTGCTGATCGTATTGAAGCGAATCTGGAGAAGCTGGCGGTTGCGGAAACCTGGGACAACGGCAAGGCGGTGCGTGAAACCCTGAACGCCGATATACCGCTTGCCGCTGACCACTTCCGGTACTTCGCTGGTTGTCTCCGCGCGCAGGAAGGCCATATGGGGGAGATTGACCACAACACCGTGGCTTATCATTTCCACGAGCCGCTGGGTGTGGTGGGGCAGATCATCCCCTGGAACTTCCCGTTGTTGATGGCCGCCTGGAAACTGGGGCCCTGCCTGGCCGCCGGTAACTGCACGGTGCTCAAGCCGGCCGAGCAGACCCCTGCCAGTATTCTGTTGCTGATGGAGATCATCGGTGACCTGCTGCCGCCGGGTGTGCTCAACATCGTAAATGGCTACGGCATTGAGGCTGGTCAGGCGCTGGCGACCAGCAAGCGTATTGCCAAGATTGCCTTTACCGGCTCCACACCCGTCGGTTCGCACATTCTGAAATGCGCGGCGGAAAACATCATTCCGTCCACCGTCGAGCTGGGTGGTAAGTCCCCGAACATCTACTTCTCTGACGTCATGCAGGCCGAGCCTGAGTTCGTCGACAAGTGTGTCGAGGGCCTGGTGCTGGCCTTCTTCAACCAGGGTGAAGTCTGCACCTGCCCGTCCCGGGCACTGGTTCAGGAAGATATGTATGAGGCGTTCATGCAGAAAGTGGTTGAGCGCACCAAGGCTATCAAGCGTGGCAACCCACTTGATACCGATGTACAGGTTGGCGCCCAGGCTTCCAAGGAGCAGTTCGACAAGATTCTGTCTTACCTGGAAATCGGCAAGCAGGAAGGCGCTGAGTTGCTGACCGGTGGCGGCAGGGAAGACCTGGGCGTTGAGTTCAACGACGGCTTCTACATCCAACCGACCCTGTTCAAGGGTGACAACAAGATGCGGGTATTCCAGGAGGAAATCTTTGGACCGGTAGTCGGTGTGACCACCTTCAAGACCGAAGAAGAAGCCCTGGCGATCGCCAACGACACCGAGTTTGGTCTGGGTGCCGGCGTCTGGACCCGAGACACCAATCTCGCCTACCGCATGGGTCGCGCTATTCAGGCCGGTCGGGTGTGGATGAACTGCTATCACGCCTACCCTGCCCATGCGGCCTTTGGTGGCTATAAGAAATCCGGCGTTGGCCGTGAAACCCACAAGATGGCGCTTGAACACTACCAACAGACCAAGAATCTTCTGGTCAGCTACGACACCAACCCGCTGGGTTTCTTCTAACCGGCAAGCAGTAAGCCGCGGGCCAAGGCTGGCCTGCGGCTGGTCTCCAAACACTCAGGTTTCCGACCTCTTTTGGCTCCTCCCCGGAGCCTTTTTTGTGCCTCAAACAGAAGCATCCGTGGCCAGGATCTGGGCTTGTTGCTGTTGTCTGCGCTGTTGCTTGTCCCGAATGATGCTGTCCACGCATTGACTGTCGTCGCGAAGAATGACCACGCACTCCAGGCATTGAATGCACTCGTCATAGTCAATCTGGCCATTTTTGCGAATGGCATTGATACCGCATTCATTCTTGCAGTGCTGGCAGGGCGAGCCACAGCGGTCAATTCGGTCCAGCCAGTTGAACAGCCGGAACCGGCCCAACACCGCCAGCCCGGCACCCAGCGGACACAGGTAGCGACAGTAGAATTTGTGAATGAACATGCCGATCACCAGCAGGCCAATGGCATAGGCCACAAATGGCCAGTACCGCCAGAACACCAGGGTGATACTGGTTTTGAAAGGCTCTACCTCCGCCAACTGCTCGGCCAGGGTCAGTGAGTAGAAGGCTGTGCCCACCAATCCCAGCAGGACAGGATACTTGATTAAGATCAGACGCCGGTGCCACCGTTCCGGCACTCGAATCTGGCGCAAGCGCAGTTTATGGCCTAGCCAGGCGGCCATTTCCTGCAATGCACCGAATGGGCAAAGCCAACCGCAAAACAGGCCTCGGCCCCAGATGAACAGAGTAACGAAGGTGTAGGTCCAGAGAATGAACAGAACCGGGTCGAGCAGAAAGACATCCAGGGTGAAACCATCCCAAAGGGCTAGCAGCAGGGTGTAGATATTCACTACCGATAACTGGCCCTGGGCGTAAAACCCTATAAAGAACACCGTGAACAGCAGGAAGCCCCAGCGGAATCGGTGTACCAGCCTAGGGTGCCGGCTGAGCGTTTTCTGGCGCACGAAAAAAACGGTCAGCACCGCCAGACTGATGACCAACAGTGCGATTTGCCACCAGCGCTCTTGCCAGAGGCCGACCCACACCGGCTGCCGGCTGGAGCCCGGTGGCTCGGCGACTTCCACGGTTTCAAACAGGTCGCCGGAAAATTGTACGGGCAGGTTAAAGCTGGCGGAATCCGACACCAGATGGTTCCGGGCCAGTTCGACATGCAACTTCAGGCTCGCTTCTGCGCCCGGATTGAAACCGGCATTGCCGCCGACCCGGAACAGGTTAACGGCGTCGAACACCGGCAATCCCTCGGCCTGGAGTGCCAGGTTCTGATCCAGCCAGTTCAGGTCCCGCATCTCCACCGACAGATTGTTCTGGGTCAGCCCAATCCGATTCGGGGAGCTTCCGGGGGTGAAATTCCCGTCAACGTGCGGGTGCACGCCGCGGGAAGCCACCAGTAGAACTTGGTCATTGTCGCCGAGGCGGCCCATGAACCGGTCGTAGCCCTCGTTGCCCAGTAGATTGCGTCCGACCATGGGGGAATTCATGTAGGCAAAGAACAGTTCGGAGAAAGCGGCACCGCCGGTCGGTTCCATGTCGGCGGGATAGTCGGACAGCGGTCGCCCCAATTGCTGCTCAACATCGTCTGCGCTAATACGTGCTCGGCCAATAAAACCTCGGTCGATTAGCGATTGCCAGCCCAGGGGATCGAAGAAATCGGGTCTGGCCCTGGTTGGGGCGGTCTGGGCAAAAGCTGCCAGCTTCTGGCGGGCAACCTTAAGGGCGGAAGACAGCACCGTGTCGTTGATGATGAGCACGGATACCGTGGCCTTGCTAACTCCATCGAAGTACACCACGTCGCCGTCCGAGGTTTTACCCTGCTTGCCGGCGTATGACGATTGCACAACGATCTGCTCCCGCAGGGAGCGACCTTCATACTGGTCGACAAACTCAAACAAGGGTTCTTCCCCAAGGCCATGAAGAAACACCGGTTCGTGATGATGCAGCACTTCGACTCCGGTAAACCGCCCTTGCGTGTCCAGTCCGATCATCATCCGGATAGGTTTGCCGGCGAACCCCTGAAGACGACTCAGGTCGGTGGACTCGTAGGCGTAGCCAAGCAGCTCCTGCAGCTGGTAAACGGGGTAAACGGGGAAATCGGGCAATTTGTCTTCGATCATCGTGGCGGCGGGAAACAGGGAGCGAATGAGGTCGCGTCGGCTATCGGTAAGCTCCGCTCCGGAAAGCCCCGGCAACAGGGAAAGAAGGAACAGCAAAGGTGCGAGTCGCCTGGCCATCATGGAACTCCTGGAAGTTATTATTTTGCTTGTTCCATGCTACGGCGTAGGTGTCAGGTCTCAATGAGACCTCGGAGCCAGAGTGGTGCTACTTTGTGGGGTAGTAAAACGGTTCTAAAGTACCATGTTGGCCCAGAGCCTCTGTCGCTACATTGAAAGCGTGTAGTCGGTCAATCCGGTGATCACACGCAATGCGCTAACAATCATGACAAGAGGTGAGCATTATGTGGACCAAACCCGCTTACGAAGACCTGCGGATCGGCTTTGAAGTCACCATGTACTTCGCCAACCGCTGAGTGAGAACCGGCCGGCGCGGCTGCGCCGGCTTTTCTCTCGGCAGGTACTTCCCATGCAGATTCGAGTGCTTGGCTCCGCCGCCGGCGGAGGGTTCCCCCAGTGGAACTGTAATTGTCGCAACTGCGCCGGGTTCCGGAACGGTACCCTTAACGCGCAGGCTCGCACCCAGTCTTCTATTGCCATCAGTGAGGACGGTGAGCACTGGATTCTCATTAACGCCTCACCGGACATTCGTGCTCAGCTGGCGGCTTTTCCAGCCATGCAGCCGGGTCGCGCCTTGCGGGATACTGGTATTAACGCCATTGTTCTGATGGACAGCCAGGTAGACCACACCACCGGCTTGCTGTCGTTACGCGAGGGTCTGCCGCTCGATGTCTGGTGCACCCGACAGGTTCATGATGACCTCAGCTCCGGCTTTCCCTTGTTCACCATGCTGGGTCACTGGAACGGCGGCCTGAACTGGAGATCTATCGAAGCTTCGGAGCAACAGGCGTTCACCATTCCCTGTGCGCCGTCCATAGAGCTGACGGCAATTCCACTGCTGAGCAATGCGCCGCCTTATTCGCCAAGGCGTGACAACCCCCATCCGGGAGACAACATCGGCTTGTTCCTGCGGGACACTCGCACCGGAGCCCGGGTGCTTTACGCGCCAGGGCTGGGCGAGCCGGATCAGCGCCTGTTGGCCTGGATGCGCATTGCCGATGTTCTGTTGGTCGATGGTACCGTCTGGCACGACGATGAAATGATCCGGCAGCAAGTCGGCACCAAGACCGGGCAGGCTATGGGACACCTTGCCCAAAGCGGTTCCGGTGGCATGATCGAGGTGCTGGGAACCATGCTCGCCAGTCGCAAGATCCTGATTCACATCAACAACACTAATCCGATTCTGGACGAGGACTCGCCGGAGCGTGTTGAACTGAATCGGCACGGTATTGAGGTCGCCTGGGACGGGATGCACATCGATTTGTCGGGGCCGCTATGAACGCTGATGCCACTAATGCGATGAGCCGGCAGGATTTCGAGCAGACCCTGCGTGCCAAGGGGCGGTTCTACCATATTCACCACCCCTACCATAAAGCCATGTATGCGGGACAATGCACGCCCGAGCAGATCCGCGGCTGGGTGGCGAATCGATACTATTACCAGATCCAGATTCCCCAGAAAGACGCCGCCATCATGGCGAATTGCCCAGACCCCTCGGTGCGTCGGCTGTGGTTGCAGCGGATTCTTGATCACGACGGTCACGATGGCGATGCCGGTGGCATCGAAGCCTGGCTCAACTTGGCGGAGGCAGTGGGTCTGACGCGGGAAGAGGTGATAGACCAGCGCCACGTCTTGCCGGGGGTTCGGTTTGCAGTGGATGCCTATCGCAACTTTGCTCGCCAGGCCAGCTGGCAGGAAGCCGCATGCTCGTCACTGACCGAGCTGTTTGCGCCGGAAATTCACCAGTCCCGGCTGGCCAGCTGGCCGCAACACTATCCCTGGATTGATCCTGCTGGCTATGGCTATTTCCGCAAGCGGCTTTCGGAAGCCCGTCGCGACGTGGAACACGGCCTGACCATCACCCTGGATCACTTCATCACCGGGGCCCAGCAGAATCGAGCCCTCGAAATTCTCCAGTTCAAGTTGGATATTTTATGGTCTATGTTGGATTCGCTGACTATGGCTTACCTGCACCAGACGCCCCCGTTCCACACCGTAACCGACCAAGCGGTCTGGCATCGCGGCCTGTGAGCGAGGACGGTGCAAGCAGGATCCCCCGTTTGCGCCGGGGCTTCCGGTTCCAGTGGGAACCGGTCCAGAGTTGCCATGTGCTGCTTTATCCAGAGGGCATGGTCAAACTCAACGACAGTGCGGGCGCGATTCTCGGCGAGGTGGATGGGCAACGAAACGTCGACCTCATTGTGGCCTCGCTTCAGCTGAAGTTTCCGGACGAGAATGACTTGGGTGCCGATGTTCGCGAATTCTTGAATGATGCCGTTCAGCGGCACTGGATTGAATGGCTATGACAGCCGCAAAAGGAACCGGAACCAGTACTCAGGTTGGCCCTCCGTTGTGGTTGCTGGCGGAGCTGACCTACCGGTGCCCGTTGCAGTGCCCCTACTGTTCCAATCCCCTGGACTTTGCCCAGAGCGAGCAGGAGTTGAGCACCGAGCAGTGGTTCAGTGTGCTGCGTCAGGGCCGGGAGATGGGAGCTGCCCAGCTCGGCTTTTCCGGCGGAGAACCGCTGGTACGACCGGATCTGCCGGAGCTGATTGCGGAGGCCCGGAACCTGGGCTACTACACCAATCTGATTACCTCGGGTCTGGGGCTGACCGACGCCAAGGTCGATGCCTTTGCCGAGGCCGGCCTGGATCACATCCAAATCAGTTTTCAGGCATCTGATCCAGAGCTGAATAATGCCGTGGCAGGCTCCCGCAAAGCATTTGAGCAGAAATTGGCCATGGCTGAAGCGGTCAAGTCGGCCGGCTATCCGATGGTGCTGAACTTCGTTATTCACCGGCACAACATTCACCAGATGCCGGATATTCTCGATCTGTGCGAACGCCTGGGGGCGGACTATGTCGAATTAGCCACCTGCCAGTACTACGGCTGGGCATTCAGGAACCGGGAGGGGTTGATGCCGTCCCTGGCCCAGTTAACCAAGGCGGAGGCAGAGGTGAACGAAGCTCGGGAGCGGCTGCAGGCCAGTGGCTCTGCAATGAAGCTGATCTTTGTTACCCCGGATTACTACGAGGAGCGGCCAAAGGCCTGCATGAACGGATGGGGCAGTCTGTTCTTGACCGTGGCACCCGATGGCACCGCGTTGCCGTGTCACAGTGCCCGGCTGCTGCCGATTGATTTTCCGAAGGTACAAAGTACCAGCCTCAAGGAAATCTGGTACGACAGCCCGGGATTCAATCATTATCGGGGTGATACCTGGATGCCCGAGCCCTGTCGGTCCTGCGATGAGAAAGGCAAGGATTTCGGGGGCTGTCGCTGCCAGGCCTACCTGCTAACCGGCAATGCCGATAACGCCGATCCGGTGTGCAGTAAATCCGCTCATCACGATCGAATTCTCGCGGCGCGGCGCGCCGCGGACCATGCCACGGCCGGGCTCGACGATCTGGTATACCGCAATGTTAAGAACTCCCGACTGTTTTTCCGTAGCTGAGACCTGCCGCAGACTGGCCGAGTCATCTTCGGAGGCTCGGCTCAGCGCCTATGACGTTTGCGCCGGCCATGCCCAGCGCTTGGAACTGATCGCTTCTGAGGCCGGACTGTTCTGGCTGGAAGAGCCGGCTGGTCACCATGGCAAGGTGCTCATGGTTTGCTCTGAAGCCGATGACTGTAGGCGCTTACTGGAAACAGGAGCACTTGGCAGTCACCTCAATGGTTACGGCGGTGGTTCGCTGGCAGCATTGGATGATCGGGTGGTGGTTGTCAGCGACAGGCAGAGGCTGATTTCGGTTAATCCGGACGATGCAGTGGCCAAGGTATTGGTGGATGAGCCTGAGTGTGAGTGGGGTGGGCTGGCGGCGGATCCTGCCCGAAACCGGGTGCTTGCAGTTCGAGAGGCTCGTGGCGCGCAACAATTGGTGGCGGTTGGTGACAATGGTGATTGGCAGTGCCTGCACGAGGGCGAGGATTTTTACGGCGCCCCCGCGTTGTCGCCGGATGGCTGGCGTGTCGCCTGGATCAGCTGGCAGTTACCGGACATGCCCTGGCATCAGAGCAAACTCTGGATCGGGGAGCTTGATCGGGCGGGAAACGTGCGCAACCTGCGATGCTGCGTGCCGCCCGCCGAGGGCTCCATACAGCAGCCATTGTTTAGCGGAGACGCCCTGTGGGTGCTGTCTGATCATGCCGGCTGGTGGCAGCCCTGGCAGGTGCAGGCCCAGGGGCGTGACGTTATTTGGCACGAGCTTTCGGCGCCGGAACTGGACCACGCCAATGCGCCCTGGCAACTTAGTGAACATCATCACTGCGCTCTGGCGGACGGTCACTGGGCCCGGGTTCAGTACCGGGCTGGCACCGGCGAGCTGTGGCTGAACACTGGGACGGGTGGTGAAACCCGGGTTGCCTGTGAGTACAGCGACTTTCGCAGTCTTTGCACGCGGCATGGCCGTTTGTGCTGCATCGCCCGCTCGGCCAGCCGGCTGGACAGCATCATCGAGGTTGACCCCTACAGTTGCGAGACTCGAGTTTTAGCCGGCGGTGAGTCTCCTTTACCCGGACGGCAGGTTGCTGTTCCCGAAACATTTATCATCCCCCCACAGGCCTCTGCGGAGTTTCCCGTACAGGGCTTTGTGTACTTACCGGTCGGTCCGATATCTGACGTGCCGCCTTTGATCCTGATGGCCCATGGCGGGCCGACCTCCGCGGTATATCCGGTCTACAACGCCCAGATTCAGTACTGGTGCCAACGGGGCTTTGCGGTCGCCGAGGTGAACTACCGGGGTAGCAGCGGCTTTGGGCGAGAATTCCGGCAGGCTCTCGCCGGTCGCTGGGGTGACATTGACGTGCAGGACATGCGACGTGCGGCCGCATACCTGGTCGCCCAGGGCTATGCCGATGGGGGGCGGTTGTACATCCAGGGCCGAAGTTCAGGCGGTTACACCGCCCTGATGGCGTTGCTGGACGACAACTGCTTTAAACGCGGTGCCAGTCTATTCGGTGTGACCGATCCACTGCGGCTGAGGCAGATGACCCACCGCTTTGAATCCGGGTATCTGGATTGGTTGTTGGGACATCCGGACGAATATCCCGAACGCTGGCAAGCTCGTACACCTTTGCACCACGCAAGTAGGATCCGAGTACCTGTCATCCTGTTTCAGGGTGGTTTGGACCCGGTCGTCGTGCCCGCCCAGACTCGGGCGATGGTGGACTCCATGACAGCCGCGGGCAATCCTCCGGAGTTGCACTGGTTTGAGGATGAAGGTCATGGCTTTCGCCAGCGCCGCAATCAGGCCAATATGCTGGAATGGCTGCACAGCTTTTACCGGCGCCCTAGCGGAAAGCCCAATGATTGGGCTTGAAACTTGAGTTAGACTGTCGGTTATTCCTATAACAACAACCGATAGAGCGTAGCCTTCATGAGTCACGACATTTCGGCCTTGCGGAAATTTGTGTCACCGGAAATTGTCTTCGGTGCCGGGTCACGACGCTCGGTCGCCAACTTCGCCAGTAATTTTGGCGCCCGCCATGTTTTGCTGGTGTCGGATCCGGGTGTTGCCGCAGCGGGCTGGGTTGGGCAGATCGTGACCCTGCTGACTGAGGCCGGTATTCGATCAACCATCTTCACCGGCGTGTCACCCAATCCGAAAGTCGATGAAGTGATGGCGGGAGCTGAGCTCTACAAGTCCAGCGAATGTGACGTTATCGTGGCGATTGGTGGCGGCAGTCCAATGGATTGCGCCAAGGGGATTGGCATCGTAGCGACTCACGGTCGCAACATCCTTGAGTTCGAGGGGGTGGACACCATCAGCAACCCATCGCCGCCGCTGATCCTTATTCCCACGACCGCCGGAACCTCCGCAGACGTCTCCCAATTTGCCATCATTTCCGACCCCAATCGCCGCTTCAAATTTTCCATCATCAGCAAAGCCGTGGTGCCGGACGTATCCCTGATCGATCCCGAAGTGACCGAGACCATGGATGCCTATCTGACCGCCTGCACCGGTGTTGATGCGCTGGTGCATGCGATCGAGGCATTTGTTTCCACCGGTAGCGGGCCATTGACTGACACGCACGCGCTGGAAGCAATCCGGCTGATCAACCGTAATCTTGAACCCCTGGTGGTTAACACGGCCGATGCCTACCTGCGTGAGCAGATCATGCTGGCCTCAATGCAGGCCGGGTTGGCATTCTCCAACGCCATCCTGGGTGCGGTGCACGCCATGTCGCACAGTCTGGGCGGTTATTTGGATTTGCCCCACGGCCTGTGCAATGCCCTGCTGCTGGAACATGTGGTGGCGTATAACTATCGCTCGGCCGAGGACCGTTTCCGGCTAGTGGCGGAGGCGATGAATATTGATACCCGGGGCATGAGTCATCGAGACATCAAGAAACGTCTCATGGCACGGATCATTGAGCTGAAAAAACAGGTTGGGCTCGAAGCCCGGCTGGCCCAACTGGGTGTTAGCACTTCTGATATTCCCTATCTGTCGGGATACGCTCTGCAAGACCCCTGCATTCTCACCAATCCGCGAAAATCCTCGTTGCGGGACGTTCAGGTCGTCTATGAAGAAGCCCTCTGATCAACCGGACAGCGGCTATGGAATTGGCGATCTACTGGGGCTGGGCAGTCAGTCCGTACGCAAGAACTATTACCCTGCGCTGCAGGATCGCATCAACGAACTCGAGCAAGAACGAAACCGGTATAAATGGCTGTTCGAGAATGCCCTTCATGGCATCTTCCAGGCCAATCTACGGGGTGGTTTTCTCGCCTGTAATCCGGCCATGGCCCGCATCTGTGGGTACGACAGCCCGGAGCAGCTTAGTCAGAAGGTTATCCGGTTGCGGGAACAATTGTTCTGCAAGGCCGCCGAGTTCGATCAGATCCGCCAGGAATTGCTGGACCAGGGCAGTCTGAGTGCCCGCGAAACCATGCTGCAGCGGGCCGATCATACGCCCGTTCCTGTGGCCATAACCCTGTTGCGCCGTCCGGACCTGGGTCCGGAAGTGGTGGAAGCTTTTGTGGCGGATATCACTGAGCGATTTCAGGCCCGGCAGAAACTGGAGCAGTTGAACCAGGACCTGGAACGTAGGGTTCAAGAGCGCACCCAGGCATTGCAGAGCGCCAACGTCGGACTGCACCACCAGATTGAAGAGCGGGAGCGGGTGGAGCACGAGCTGATGGTGGCCGTTGATGCGGCGAAAGAGGCGAACCGGAGCAAAGACAAATATCTGGCTGCTGCCAGCCATGATTTGATGCAACCACTCAATGCTGCCCGGCTGATGATTTCCGCACTGCAGGACCAGCCGTTACCTGCTGGCCAGAGCCGCACAGTGCATCAGATTCACCGGGCCCTGGAAGGGGCTGAAGAACTGCTCTCGGACCTGCTGGACATCTCCAAGCTGGATCAGCAGGCAATGTTGCCGGATTTGGTGCCCACCGATTTGCAGACCCTGTTGGAAGGATTGGGCGAGGAATTTGAAGCTGTCGCTGCCAATGCCGGGCTGGCGTTTCGGTCCCGCCTGATTCCCCTGACGGTAAGCACCGACTCAAGAATGCTGACCCGAATAGTCCGCAACTTGTTGAGCAATGCTTTCCGGTACACCCGGGCAGGCGGCGTGGTGCTCGCGGTGCGACGGTACCAGGGCAGTGTCCAGATCCAGATCTGCGATACCGGCGTGGGCATCGAGGAAAGTAAACTTGAGGAGATTTTTACCGAGTTTCACCAGCTATTGCCGAAAGGCGCGGGCGGACGTCAGGGCGTTGGTCTGGGGTTAGCGATTGTTGATCGGATGGTTCGAATTCTCGGCTATCAGATCAGCGTGTCGTCCCGCCCTGGAAGAGGATCGCGCTTCGTTGTGACCTTGCCTTCGGAGTCCGAGGTTCAAAGCGCCCAGAAAACTGCAAGAAGCGCTTTGACGACCGCATCTGACAGTCTCGCAGATGCTTGTATCCTGGTCATCGATAACGATCCCGCGGTTCTGGATAGTATGGCCTTGCTGTTGCGCGGCTGGGGCTGTCAGGTGGTAGCTGTCGCGAGTGCGGAAGAGGCGATTGAGTTACTGGCGGAAGAAATCGTGCCGCACGTTGTTCTGGCGGACTTTCATCTTGATGACGATCGTACCGGTTGCGAGGCTGTTGCCCTGGTGCGTCAAGCACTTGGGCACACGGTGCCTGCCGCGGTGGTCACCGCTGACCAGAGTGATGAAACCCGACGCATGTTGCGCGAACAGCAACTCCCAATGCTCAATAAGCCAGTAAAACCGAATCGCCTCAGAGCGCTGCTCACCAGTCTGTTATTTCCACCGGTCTGATCCTTCAGGCTTTGCAGCAGGGTCTACACTTACCTCATCAGTGCTGAGGAATGGGGGATCCGCCTAATGAGCAATGCTGAATCCGGACTAAACAACCACGAAGTCACCATCTGCCTGGCGGGTGGCGCCGTGCTGGGGCCGTTTAATGCAACCTGGAGCAAGAACGAAGGCGGCGACGTGCGGGAGCTGGTGCGTGAGTACGATGCTTACCTGCAGGGCGATAAGCAGCATCGGTTCAAATTCCATCTGCACGATACCTACACCAATACCGTGCATACCCTGATCCTGAATTTTGAACAGGTCACTGGCATCTGCGATCACGTGCGGCTGCGATCGAACGCCCACTGATACGGAGCAGGCTGGCGGCCGTAAACGCTTGTGATTGCACGAGGAAATGGACGAACGGGAGGCAAAATGAGCGAATATCGAACGGAAACAGACAGCCTTGGTGATATCAAGGTACCGGCACAGGCGCTGTGGGGCGCGCAGACCCAGCGCGCGATCGAGAATTTCCCGGTCAGTGGGCAACCACTTCCGCACACGTTCATCGCCGCAGTGGCCCAGATCAAGCGGGCGGCCGCCGAGGCCAACACCAGCTTGGGCTTGTTGGATGCGACCCGCCGCGACGCCATTGCCGAGGCGTGTGAGCGCATACTGGATGGTGAATTTGACGATCAGTTCCCGATTGATCGTTACCAGACCGGCTCCGGTACCAGCACTAATATGAACGTGAACGAAGTGATTGCAGCCATTGCAAAGAAGGGCGTGGTGGATGTGCATCCCAACGACCACGTCAATATGAGCCAGAGTTCAAACGACGTGATACCCACGGCCATTCATGTCAGTGCAGTGATCGCAGTGAAGGAGCGACTGATCCCGGCCCTGAGCCACCTGGAAGGTGTCATCTACGAGCGCGAGTCGCTGTTCTCAGACCAGGTAAAGACCGGTCGCACCCATCTGATGGATGCCATGCCAGTTACCCTCGGCCAGGAACTACGCACCTGGCGGGAGCAGTTGGTGGCGTCCCAGACCCGGGTTGAACAGGCCGCGAATGAGCTGTTGGCCGTGCCTCAGGGCGGAACCGCCGTGGGTACCGGTGTTAATGCGGCGCCGGAGTTTGCCGAGCAGTTCGTCAAGTTCCTGCAGCACAACACCGGTTATGGTTTCAGTGCCATGGAACATAAGTTCGTTGGGCAGAGCGCGATCGATGGCCCGGTAGCGCTGTCGTCCCAGTTGCGGGGTGCAGCCATCGTGCTGATCAAGATCGCCAACGATCTGCGCTGGATGAACAGCGGCCCGATTCATGGCCTGGCGGAAATCAGCCTGCCGGCACTGCAACCGGGCAGCAGTATCATGCCTGGCAAGGTGAATCCGGTGATTCCCGAGTCTGTTGCCATGGTGGGCGCCCAGGTGATGGGCCTCGACAGCGCCGTGGCCATGGCCGGGCAATCGGGCAATTTCCAGCTTAACGTAATGCTGCCCCTGGTGGCGGGTAACCTTCTCGACATGGTAGAGCTGCTGAGCAACGCCTCGAAGCTGCTGGCGGAGAAGGCGATTAAAGACTTCACCGTGAACACTGAGGCTCTGAATGAGGGGGTTGGTCGCAATCCGGTACTGGTTACCGCGCTGAATCCGGAGATCGGCTACAGCCTGGCCGCCGACATCGCCAAGGAAGCCTACCGCGATGGGCGCCCGGTGATTGATGTGGCGGAGGAACGCAGTGGCTTGAGTCGCAAGCGGTTGGAGCAGTTGATGGACCCGCTGAAACTGACCCGCGGAGGTCTTGCCTGAGGGTAAAGGCCAGGGGTGTAATCCGCGGAGCCTGACAGGAAGGGGAGTAGAAGTACTTGCTGCTATCACTGGTGCTGTTCGTGATGCTGGTACTGGCCAACGGCGTGCCGGTGGTGGTTGCCCGTATTCTGAAACGACGGTGGGCCGCGCCGGTGGATGGCGGGCGGCTGTGGTCTGATGGCCGACCCGTCCTGGGAGCGAGCAAAACATGGCGGGGATTGATCTCAGGCGTGCTGTGCTGCGCCCTGTTTTCGTCAGCGATTGGGCTTGGCCTGATGTTCGGGCTGTTGTTCGGGATATTGGCGCTGTGGGGCGACCTGCTCAGTAGCTTTTACAAGCGCCGACTCGGGATGGCATCTAGCGCCCGGGCGATTGGTCTGGATCAGGTGCCGGAGTCGGCGTTGCCGATGGTGCTGGCGGTGTTCTGGTTGCCGATCAGCTGGTGGAGCGCGGCCTTGGTGGTGGCGCTGTTTACACTCTCCAATATCCTGTTTTCACCGCTATTATACCGCCTGGGCATCCGGCGCCATCCCCACTGATTGTCCTCACGTCGTCCGCTTACTGGGGACCACGGGTGAGGGTGTGGATGGTGACTTCCGGCGGGCAGTTCAGCCTGACATTGACCACCGAGGTACCCGAGCCCGGCGAGGTATAGCCTTGCATGCCGTTAGCCCGCCAATAGCCCCGGCCGAGGTGGCGCGGACAGTCTGAATCCAAGGTGACCGGGATGCCGCCGGGCAGGCAGATCTGTCCGCCGTGGGTATGGCCGCACAGAAACACGTCGTAGCCGGCGTGCGCAGCCTCTCGCCAGATTTCAGGTGTGTGGCTGAGCAGAATGCTGACGCCGTCGATCGGGATGTCATCTCCAGCCCGGTGCAGGTTGTGCACCTTGTAATAGTGCGCGTCATCAACGCCGGCCAGATAGATCTTCTTGCCCTGGTGCTCGATGGGCAACATCTCGTTCATCAGCAGCACGTAGCCCATGTCTTCCAGGCCGGGCACCATTCGGATGCTGTCGTGATTGCCCAGAACCGCGTAGGCTTCGCCGTGAATGGCGTCCCGTAACCGGGACATGCCGTCGAGGGCTCCGTCCACCGGGCCCCAGGTGAGTTTGCGATAATCGCCGGTTAGCACGCATAGGTCGTATTCAAGGGGCTCGATCTTCTTGAGCACAGCCTGCAGGTTGGCCTCGTCCATATCGACGTGGAGATCGGTCAGGTGCAGGATGCGAAAGCCTTCGAAAGCGGCTGGCAATGCTGGCAGAACGAAGCGGTTGTGCGCAGTATCCAGTCGGCGGCTGTTGGCTTGCCCACGCCGGAACAGACCAGCCAACTTTAGGCAGAAACTGATCAGGCCGGGTGCCGCGGTAACATTTTCCAGGTGGAAGCTGGAACCCTGGCCGAACGCCTGGGCTTCGTATTCCCGCTCAATGCCCAGTCGCTGGCGCGCATGCACAGGCCCGAGCCGGAGGCTCAGGCGGTACTCCAGAAGTTCGTCCTGGTTTTTCGGTGTCCGAGCCCTTGCCGTCATGTCTCTGTCCTTGATATGCCGAACGGGCGATTGTCAGATTGCGATGTGGCAAACCCCGCTTGTCAGTATGGTTCGCTGCGGCGCGGATGCAACCCAAACCCGGCAATGTTCATGTTTGGAAAAAGCACTGGGCCGTTGGTAAATCGTAAGCGTAACAGCCACAATTCAGGGTATTACGCGTGCTTTACCCACACCCAAATTCGAGAGTTGAGGACACCATGGTCAATTCCTGTGATATTCCGGGGCTGAATGTGCCCCGAAGCCGTTTTCCTGATCCGGAGCAGGATCTGCCCCAAACCGCCGATGAAGCCCGGTTGGTGCTAGCAGGCGGTTGTTTTTGGTGCGTGGAAGCGGTGTATAAGGCCATGGACGGTGTCACCAAGGTGGAGTCCGGGTATTCCGGCGGCAGCGCCGAGACTGCCACTTACGAAGCCACCTGCAGTGGTACCACCGGCCACGCCGAGGTTGTGGATATCCACTACACGCCGTCAAAAGTCAGTTTTGGCGAGCTGCTTAAGGTATTCTTCTCGGTCGCACACGATCCGACCCAGCTTAACCGCCAGGGTAATGATCGGGGCACCCAATACCGTTCGGCCATCTTTTACGAGACGCCGGAGCAGAAACAGGTGGCCGAGGCTTACATTCATCAGCTCGGTGCCGCTGGCGTGTACCCTGATCCGATCGTAACGACGCTGGAGCCGCTCAAGGCGTTTTACCCCGCCGAGGCCTACCATCAGAACTTTGCGGCCCGGAACCCGTACCAGCCATACATCATGGCGGTAGCCGCGCCGAAGATGGAGAAGCTGGTGAACAACTACGGCGATCGCCTGAAACCGGAATATTCCGACGACGGCTCCGGCCCTTCTGACGACAATACGGCCTGAGGAGGCATACCATGGGCGTTTCTGCTGCAGGATATGACCTGACACCGCTGACACCAGCGCAAATTGAAGAGAAAGCCGCCGATCTGACGCCGGAAGAGCGCAAGGTGCTGCTGGACCACGGTACGGAGCATCCGTTCTGCGGGACGCTGCTGGACAACAAGAAAGCGGGCGCTTATTACTGTCGCCTGTGCGATCTTCCGCTGTTCAGTTCGGACTCGAAATTCGATTCAGGTACCGGCTGGCCAAGCTTTTTCCAGCCGTTCGATCCCGAGCACATCCGTTATCTGGAAGACACCAGCATGGGCATGGCTCGTACAGAAATCCGCTGCCCGCGTTGCGACAGCCACCTGGGGCATGTATTCCCTGACGGCCCGCCGCCGACCGGCAAGCGCTACTGCCTGAACTCCGTTGCGATGGTATTTCAGGAAAACGAATAAGAGAAACGGGGCAAGCGCCCCGTTTTTTTATGGGCCGCCGCCGGTGATCGAGGCCACGTAGTGGGCAACGGCTTTTATTTGCTCCTCTGTGAGGGTGTCACCGAATGCCGGCATCAGGCCGACGCCGCCTTTAACGGCATTGCGGACCTGTTCCTGCGACGGTGCCAGTTCATCCAGATTTGGTCCGATTTCGCCGGTGGCGCCGGCATCCGAGAGGGTATGGCAGATACTGCAGGCGGGCTGGGCGGCCTCCATGAAGACGATCTTGCCCTGGCTGGCAAGATCGTCTGCTAATGCATGCGCGCCCCACAGGCCGAATGCCAGACCCAATACGCAACGTTTGATCATAAGACACTATCCATCAATGGCTGGTGCCGGCCTTAGCCGACCTCCACGGTCACGCCATGGTCACTCCAGCCGTTGTGGCCGTATCCGCGTTCGTTATCCATGCGTCCCTCCGGCTGGCTGTTGCCGTTCATATCGGTTGCCTTGCTCACTATTCGGTATTCGCCCGGTGTAAGGTCTGCTGCCAGCACGAAGGGTCGCCAGGAAAAGGGCCCCAAGTCGGGCCCGAGGAAGCGCGCAGGTTTCCAGGTTCGGCCGCCATTGACCGAAACCTCCACCTTATCAAGAGCGACGGTCCCACCAAGCGCAACACCGTAGATCATGGTACGACCTTCCCGTGCGGATTCGAGCGGCGAGGTGACCCAGGATTTGACGTTCATTTCCCACATGGACGGCTGATTGGGTGCACCTTTTTCGCCGACGTCGCGAATACGGTAGCTGGAGGCCTGGATTTTCACGCCGGTCTGATTTTCAGTGAAGGCCACCTGTTTCACGTATTTGATGTTGTTAACGCCGTAAAAACCAGGCACCACCATTCGCAGCGGACCTCCGTGGGTCAGTGGCAGTGGCTCGTCGTTCATTTCCCAGGCCAGCAGGGCGTGTTCGAGGGCGCGGGTAGGCACGGAGCGTTCCACGGTCACCTGCGTCGGCTCAAGTCCGGCTGGTAACTCCTCACCACCGGTGCTGGTTATATACTCGACTCCATCGGCAAGACCACCCAGTGCAGCCACCACATCCTTCAACGGTACGCCGGTCCACATTACACAACCGGCTGCGCCCACCGACCATTGTGTTCCACCTGCACCATGGGGGAAGAACGCACGGCCGTTTCCGGAGCATTGCAGTACCGAGGCCACGGTTGCCACGCCGATCTGCTTGAGCTCGCCGAGGGTCATTGCTTTCGGGTTTTTCACCCCTTCCACCCGCAGTTGCCAGGCATCACGATCGGCGACGATTGATTCCGGCGGGGCGGGCAGGTTGTTGCGAACGAATAACCGGTCACTCGCGGTGATCACACCCTGGCCAATGGCACCTCTCTGCGTCTCCATGGTGTTGGTACTGTGCACGATCAGCGCGTTTCGCTCTTTCCAGGCGGCGTAGTCGGGCAGGGTTTTCGGTTCTTCAGCTTTTGCCAGTGGCGCGAATCCAAGCAGGCTGACAGCCGCCATGGCGCTGGCACTCCCCATCAGTATATGACGTCGGCCTGGGTTGGTCAGGCCGGGGTCGTTTGGACCTCGCTGGATGACAGTACTCGGTTTCATGATTCTCCTCCCTTGGTATTGGCTAATGACGGTAGTCCCTTACTGCAACCGCCCACGCGCCGAACGCATTCTTATTAGTTATAGGAGGTGTTTAATAAGTGATCAATTAATGGTTGATAACGAAGGCCTGGCGCGTTGGTTATTCAGCGTCACGCGGAACAGCTATAATCCCCAGCGATTGTTAAGGTCTTGAAACAATGGGGAAGCGGAAGAAGGTGCTGGACTGATGATTCGATTGAAACTGAACCCACTGACCGAGTCGGCCACCCTGCTGAGACGGGTTGGTGTGGTTCTCGGTAGTGTCGGGCTGACTGCACTTTTCTCCCTGCTTATTCTGCTGCGCGCCCTGTTCGGGCGCCTGCACCGGCAGATTGTCGATCAGTACTGCCGGGAGTGGTCAGCAGCCCTGCTCAGGCTGGTTCGTGCCAGCCTGACCGTGCGCGGTCACGTCCCGGATTTCGGTGATGGCCGGCGCTACATCATCATGTGTACTCACGCCAGCCACTACGACATTCCCGCCAGTTTTGTTTCGCTGCCGGGCTCTATCCGCATGCTCGCCAAGAAAGAACTGTTCAAGATTCCGCTGTTGGGGCAGGCCATGCGGGCGGCAGAATTTCCATCGGTGGACCGGTCCAATCGCCAGAAAGCAGTGAAGGATCTGGAGCGCGCCCGCGCGATGATGGAGAGTGGTATCGTGCTGTGGGCCGCCCCCGAGGGCACCCGATCGCCCGATGGCAAGCTGCTGCCGTTCAAGAAGGGCTGTTTCCATTTAGCTCTGGATACTGAGGCGGTGATCGTGCCCGTGGCCATTCGCGGCATTCATCAGGTGCTGCCGGCCCGGAGCTGGCAGATCAATCTGGGGCAACCGGTCGACGTGCGCGTGGGCCAGCCGCTGGAAACTGCAGGCAAGACCAAGGCTGAATTGGAAGCGGTAATGGCCGAAGTCCGGCTCAGGCTGGAAGAATTGCTGGGGGACGGCGAGGCCGAATAACACAGCCTCGCCGGCTCGATCGGTCACATGCCGGAGGCGGCCACCACGGTCGAAAGCAGGTAGCCGGTGTAAGTTACGTATACCAGCATAAGCACCGAACCCTCGCCCCGGGTAATGAGCTTGCGTTTGCCTGTGATGCCGTAATAGCCCATCAGCAACAGCCCCAGAGTCAGTGCCAGCATCAGGGTCCAGTCCCGGTACAGCACTTCCGGATCGACTTTCAGGGGTTCAATGACGGCCGCCAGGCCAACCACCGCCAGGGTGTTGAAGATGCCAGAGCCGAGGATGTTACCCAGAATAAGGTCGTGCTCGTTTTTCTTGACCGCGGCCAGGGCAGAGGCAAGTTCCGGCAATGAGGTGCCGATGGCGACAATAGTCAGACCAATCACCAGGTCACTGACCCCCAGAGTCTGGGCGATGGTGACCGCACCCCAGACCAGCAGGCGTGAACTCACTACCAGCAGAATCAGGCCTACCACCACCCAGATCACAGCGGATTTCAGGGGCATCGGGTGGGCAATCATCTCGGCGTCGGTGTCGCCCCCCAGGGGGTCTTCCTTGCCCTGAAAACCCTGGTAAATGGACCAGCCCATAACACCGGCAAACACCGCCAGCAGAACCCAGCCATCCAGTCGAGTCAGTTGGCCGTCTATCAATTGCGCGCCGGCAATCAGGGTCAGTACCAGTAGCAGTGGCAGTTCTTTGCGGATGACCTGGGAATGCACGGCAATGGGTGCAATGACGGCGGTCAGGCCGACGATCAGCGCGATGTTGGTGATGTTGGAGCCGTAACCGTTACCCAGGGCCAGCCCCGGGTTGCCATCTGCTGCAGCCATGGCCGATACCGCCAATTCTGGCGCAGAGGTGCCGAAGCCGATGATCACCATCCCGATCAGCAGCGTGGGCATGCCCAGGTGTTTGGCGGTTGCCGCGGCGCCTTCGACAAACTTGTCAGCGCTCCAGACCAGCAGGATCAAACCGGCGACGATTGCGCCCATTGCCATTAGCATAGAAAAACCTCAGTGAATAAAACGTCCGAGCATGAACACGCCGGCATAACCCAGGGTGTAGGCCGCCAGGAGGTGCGCAAGATACCGCATGTAGGCCCCAAAGGTCAGCCCCGGAATCTTGGTCATGGCCACAATGCCGGCTGCTGAGCCGATAATCAGTAGCGAGCCGCCCACGCCGACGGCGTAGGTCAGGCCCATCCACTCGCCCGGGGTCATCCCGATCCCAGCCTTTAACAGCGCGGCCGTCAGCGGCACGTTGTCGATCACCGCCGAGAAGATGCCCATCAGATAGTTGGCATACAGCGGCGGAAGCACATCGTAGATGGCGACCAGGGAGTCGAGCGCGTGAATTTCCTTGAGCATGCCGACCAGCAGCAGAATGCCGAGGAAGAACAGCAGCGTTTCGAACTCAATGATACGGATGTACTCAAGAATCGGGTCCAGATCGGAATCGTCACTCATGAACCGGGAAATCAGGAACATGACCGATAGCCCGAACAGGAAGGTCAACACCGGCGGAACCCCATACAGGGCATTGCCGGCGATGGTGCACAGGATTGTTAACAAGAACAACGCGCTGATGACCGCGTCCACGGGGCGTATTTCGTTCTTGGTCGCACGCAGCGTGACCGTTCCGGTCAGCCCCCGGGACAGGAACACCGCCAGTATGAACACGGTGATGGAGGCCGGGATGGCGAGTGTCAGCAAGGTGAGTATTTCCACCTTGTCAGCGAGGAAAATCATCAGAGTGGTGACGTCGCCGGTGATCAGTGAGACGCCGCCGGAATTAACCGCGAACACCACCAGCGTGACGAACTGCAGGCGCTTTTTCAGCTCCAGCTCAAGGGACAGAATGAGCGAGCATGAGACTAACGTAGCGGTGATATTGTCTGCCAAAGAGGAGAAGATGAAGCAGAACAGTCCGGTCAAAAATAACAGTTTCCGCTCGCTGACCTGCTTCGGCATGATCAAATAGATCAGGTTTTCGATCATCCCTTTCTTGTTCAGGTAAGCGACGAACGTCATGGCCGCGACCAGGAACAGCCAAAGACCCGCAATCTCGGCAATACTCTCAGATAAACCGGTCGATATCGCGGAAGTCTCACCCTCGCTTTCGCTCATAAGAAACAGAAGAATCCAGCTCAGGGTGCCAAAAAACAGCGTTACCTTGGCTTTGTTGACGTGGGTGATTTCCTCGAAAATAACGCCGAGTAGCGCGAGAACAGCAATAGCGATCAGAACAGCTTCTAGGGCAGACATGGTCGTGTCTCGTCTCGATACATAGATAGGCGGGCCGCTGTTGGCCCGAACTGATTGAAGTGTTTGAGGGCGGAGTTTAGACCCTTGGCTGGGAGCGGGCCACTGCCCTTAGGTAGTAAAAATTGGTGGCCGAAGTAGAGGCAAAGCCCTGTAAGAAGCGCATCGAATGACAATCGCAATTTATTCTTCCCGCAAAAATCGGGATAATTGCGCCACGTTTACATCCGAAAGCACACCGCGGCACCTTTTACCAAGTGCCTGGTCGGCTTTCGACAGGCTTTCCTGCTGATCGTGGGAGAGTACACAGGCTCAATACTAGGTAGGGTATAAAGCAATGGCCGTTAGACAGGCAGACGTAGTGCTGGTCGGCGGTGGCGTCATGAGCGCCACCCTCGGCATGATGCTCAGGCAGCTCGATCCGTCCCTGGACATCGTCATGGTGGAACGTCTTGATCACGTTGCCCATGAGAGCACGGACGGATGGAATAACGCAGGTACCGGACACGCCGGGTACTGTGAGCTGAACTACACCCCGGAAACTGACGACGGCGATGTGACCATTGATCGGGCTCTCAAGATCAACGCCCAATTCGAAGTGTCGTTGCAGTTCTGGTCGTATCTGGTGGAGCAGGGAATGCTGCCCGATCCCAAAACCTTCATCAACCGCACACCGCACCAGAGCTTTGTCTGGGGTGAGAAAGATGTGGCCTTCCTCAAGCGTCGGTTCGAGCGCCTGAGTGCCCATCACCTGTTCCGCGAGATGGAGTACACCGAGTCCCCGGACGATCTGGAAGAATGGATGCCCCTGGTGGTCAAGCACCGGGATCCGATGGAGCGGGTTGCCGCTACCCGGATCAAGCACGGTGCCGATGTCGACTTCGGTTCCCTGACCCGGAGCATGGTGGAATACCTGCAAAGCCAGCCCAACTTCGAACTGATGCTGAGCAGCCCGGTGCACTACATCGACCAACGTGACAACGGCCGCTGGAAAGTGCGCGTGCGCAACCAGAAGACCGGCGAGCTGACCAAGCTGGAAGCCGGCTTTATTTTCCTGGGCGCCGGTGGTGGTGCGTTGCCGATGCTGCAGAAATCCGGCATTGACGAAGCCCGCGGCTACGGTGGCTTCCCGGTCAGCGGCCAGTGGCTGGTGTGCCGGAAGCCAGATATCGTTGAGCAGCATCACTCCAAGGTTTACGGCAAGGCGCCCATCGGTGCGCCGCCGATGTCGGTTCCACACCTGGATACCCGAATCATCAACGGCGAACCTGCCCTGCTGTTTGGCCCGTTCGCCGGTTTCACCACCCGCTTCCTCAAGCAGGGTTCGCTGTTTGATCTGTTCGGCTCGGTCAAGCCTACCAACCTGCGCCCCATGCTGTCGGTAAGCAAGAGTAACATGGACCTGACCCGCTATCTCATTGGCGAAGTGTTCCAGTCCCATAGCGATCGGGTGGCTTCGCTGCGCAATTTTTTCCCGGACGCCCGTGAAGAAGACTGGGAGCTGAAAATGGCTGGCCAGCGCGTGCAGATCATCAAGCAGGTCGACGGTGGCGGTGGCAAGCTGGAGTTTGGTACTGAGATCGTGGCGGCCAAAGACGGCACGCTGGCGGCTTTGCTGGGTGCCTCGCCCGGTGCATCCACCGCGGCCAACGCCATGCTGACGGTTCTGGAGCGTTGCTTCCCGGAGAGTTTGAAGACGGCTCAATGGCAAGAGCGGATGCGTCAGTTGGTTCCGTCCTATGGCCAGTCGCTGGTCGAAGACGAGCAGCTGCTGAATAAAGTCAGAGCAAGGACTTTGTCGACCTTAAAACTCGGCTGATATACCTAATCAATATAAAAAACGCTCAGACATTGAGGCCGCTGGCATACAAACCAGCGGCCTTTTTGTTTTTATGTGCTTTGAATATGGTCTGATTTGCGATTTCCCAAGTAAAGCGTACTGTTAGG
>Ga0207908_1000179_pt1 | contig 22654 bp, 18 predicted proteins | sample MalvirmetagMSP81_FD_184224 | JGI IMG/M metagenome (GOLD analysis project Ga0207908, IMG submission 184224) | Marine viral communities from the Deep Pacific Ocean - MSP-81 (SPAdes) | ecosystem: Environmental > Aquatic > Marine > Oceanic | place: Pacific Ocean | collected 2011-04-18
TGTCATCCATTCGGCCACCAAGTACCTCGACGGCCAGGGCCGCTGCGTGGGCGGCGCCATCGTCGGTGACGCCCAGCGGGTCGGCAAGGACGTGTTCGGCTTCATGCGCAACTGTGGCCCGTGCCTGAGCCCGTTCAACGCCTGGGTATTTTTCAAGGGGCTGGAAACGCTGAAGGTACGCATGGAAGCGCACGCCCGACACGCCCACGAGGTGGCCTTGTGGCTGGCGCAGCATGACAAGGTCAGCACGGTGCATTACCCCGGTTTGCCGCAGCACCCACAGTACGCCTTGGCCCAGGCGCAGCAACGCGCGGCCGGCGGCATCATCAGCTTCGAGATCAAGGGCGGGCGCGAGGCGGCGTGGCGCTTCGTCGATGGCACGCGACTGTGCTCGATCACCGCCAACCTGGGCGACGCGCGGACCACGGTGACGCATCCCGCCTCGACCACCCACGGGCGCATCTCACCCGAGGCCCGCGCCGATGCCGGCATCACCGAAGGTCTGGTGCGTATCGCCGTGGGGCTTGAGGACCCGGTGGATCTCATCGCCGACCTCGACCGGGCACTCGCCGCCGCGTGAGCGCATGGCATCCGGTGTGGGCGGCGCTGGTCGAGACCGATCCGGCCACCAAGTGCCGCCGGGTTGCCGCCCTCACCCCGGCCCAGGCGCGCACCGCGGCCCAAGCCACCCCGCCACCAGCGCACGCGGTGCCGGGCCGCCCGCAACGGCCGGCGCTGGTGCCGCCGCGTCAGGTGCCGCATCGCGGCCTGGGCACGGTGGCCGGTCGCGCGGCGCTGATTCACGCCATTGCGCACATCGAGTTCAACGCCATCAATCTGGCGCTGGATGCCACCTGCCGCTTCGGTGATCTGCCGGCCGAGTACGCGGAAGACTGGCTGCGCGTGGCCCAGGACGAGGCCCGCCATTTCGGCTGGCTCAGCGCGCGGCTGGCGCAACTGGGCCATGCCTATGGCGACTTTCCGGCCCACAACGGGCTCTGGGAAGCCGCCGAGAAAACCGCCCACGACGTGCTGGTGCGCATGGCCTGCGTGCCGCGGGTGCTGGAGGCGCGCGGGCTGGACGTGACGCCCGGCATGATCGAGCGGCTCACCCAGGCCGGGGACGCCGACACGGTCGCCATCCTCCGCGACATCCTGCGTGAAGAGGTGGGTCACGTGGCCATCGGCAGCCGCTGGTTTCGCTGGCTGTGCGCCCGGCGTGGCCTTGATGCCGACACCCTGTTCCCGGCGCTGCTGCGTGAGTACGGCATGCACCTGAAGGCCCCGTTCAACTGGGCCGCACGCCAGGCAGCGGGTTTCAGCCCCGCCGAGCTGGCCCCCTTGAAGGCCCTGGGCTGAGAACGGCAACAAGCGGCGCCCTGCCGGGCCGCCGGACACCGAGCGCCACGCGCCGCGCCGCGCAACGACGCGCCCCGGGTGTCAGGGGTGTGAGGGTTCGGTCAGTGTTCGACGAAGGCCCGCTCGAACACGTAATCCCCCGGCGTCCCGATCCTCGGTGAGGGCGTGAAGCCACGCCGGTCCAGGACCGCCCGCAGATCGGCGAGCACCGTGGGGCTGCCGCAGATCATCGCGCGGTCGTGCACCGGGTCCAGCGCCGGCAGGCCCAGGTCGGTGCACATCTGGCCGCTGTCGAGCAGGTGCGTCAGGCGGCCCCGGTTGCGGAACGGCTCGCGCGTCACGGCGGGGTAGTAAAGCAGCTTCTGCTCAATGCTTGGCCCCAGCCACTCATGGCGCGCCAGCTGATGCGACAGCGCGTCCTGATACGCCAGATCGGACACGTGACGCACCCCGTGGGCCACGACCACATGCTCGAAGCGCTCGTAGGTGGCCGGGTCGCGCACCACCGACAACCACGGCGCCAGCCCGGTGCCGGTGCCCAGCAGGAACAGGGTGCGGCCGGGGTGCAGGTCGTCGATCAGCAGCGTGCCGGTAGGTTTGCGGCCCACCAGCACGTCGTCGCCCACCGACAGGTGCTGCAGGTGCGAGGTGAGCGGGCCCTCCTGCACCTTGATGCTGAAGAAGTTGAGTTCGTCTTCCCAGGCCGCCGAGGCAATCGAGTAGGCGCGCATCAGCGGCCGGTCGTTGACCACCAGTCCAAGCATCACGAACTGGCCACTCTGGAAGCGAAACTCTTCACTGCGGGTCGTGGAGAAACTGAAATAGGCGTCGGTCCAGTGATGGACCTGGGTCACCCGCTCGACATTGAAGTTGCCGACGCGGCGGGGTTCGGGAACAGCGGTGGGTGCAGGGTTCATGGCGATATTTTCGCAACAATCGTTCGAGCCTGCCGACTTGGGCGCCCGCAAAAGGGGCCCCGGGCAGGCCCCGGGGCGAATTCCGCATGGGTGGATGACGCGCAAACGCGCTTGGAGAGCCGATGCGGGAGGAGAACCTGAGGGGGTGTCTGGCGCTTATTTGTGCAGCAGCAGCTTGCCCTGGCGGGTCAGCCGCAGCCGGTAGCATTGGTCGCCGTGCTCGATCAGCACCTCCGAGTTGCCATTGCGGAACAGGCTCTCTGAACGGACGCGAGGCCGTGGGTCGGCGGCCGGCGGCAGTGGGCTGGCGGTGGTGGACGAGCGCATCAAGGGGGCGTGTGCGAACGGGGTCATGGTCAGGCTCCAGGAAGGACGAGCGAGGCCGCATTATACGCAAATAGGAATCGTTCGCAACTGATAAACGATGCGAAGAAGATCAGTCGATTAGGCTGCGCGACAGGGTTCACGTTCAACATAGGGGTGGAGTGCATGGATGTCGCCGGAAACATCAGCTTTCGTATCGTCGAACAGCACAACGACCGCGTGGTGGGCGAAATGCCGGTGGAGGCCGGTCTGCTCAACCCCTTCGGCACCGCACATGCGGGGGCGATTCTGTGGTTTGCCGATGTCTGCGCCACCGCGCTGGCATTCGGCAACCGCGACATGACCGAAGGCATTTCCGGCTTCCCGCTGGCAGTGAGCCTCAACGCCAACGTGCTCAGCAATCAGAAAGACGGCGTGTTCCGCGCCACCGCCCGCTTCGTCAAAAAAGGGCGCCGGCTGACGGTGGTGCGCACCGTCGTGACCGGCGCCGACGGCAAGCTCATTGCCGAAGTCACCACCACCCACATTCCCGCCTGATCGGAGTCTCAGCGGGCGCGGCGCCGGCGCTCCTGCAGCAGCAACACCAGCAGCGTGAGAAAGGTCAGCGGCAACACGAAATACAGCATCGCGCTGCCGATCGTCGGCACCGCGCTGTGCTGGGTCGCGGCCAGAATCAAGTACGTGGTGTAGGCCACGTAATAGGCCAGCAACACGGCTCCTTCGCGCCGGCTGATCTCGCCGCCCGTGAAGAAGATGGGCAGGCAGGCCACGGCCACGGCCATCATCACCGGCAGGTCGAAGCCGATGACCGCAGGGGTCACGGCCATGCCGGCGGGCGCCACCACGCTGGCAATGCCCAGCACCCCCATCAGGTTGAACAGGTTGCTGCCGACCACGTTGCCAACGGCAATATCCCGCTCGCCGCGCAGCGCCGCGATGATCGAGGTCACCACCTCGGGCAGTGAAGTGCCGGCGGCCACAATGGTCAGGCCCACCACCAGCTCACTCACGCCCAGATGACGGGCGAAGGTGACGGCGCCCTCGACCAGCCACTTCGAGCCGATCACCAGCAGCAGCAGCCCCGCCGCGACCAGGCCCAGATTGACCAGCCAGGTCTTCGCCGTTGCCGCCGGCGCGGGCCCGGCATCCGATGCGGCCAAGGCGGCGGCTGATTCGCGACGACTGTGGGTGATCAGCAGGCCAATGTAGCCGGCCAGCAGGCCGCACAGCACCAGACCCTCGACCCGGCTCAGGCTGCCGTTGAAGGCGAACAGCCAGACCAGCACCGACACCCCGATCATCAACGGCACGTCACGGCGGATCAGCGCGTGGGTGACGACCAGCGGCACGATCAAGGCCGCCGCCCCGAGAATGAACAGCACATTGAAGATGTTGCTGCCCACCACGTTGCCCAGGGCAATACTGGCCTGATCGTTCAGCGCCGCGTTGATGCTCACCGCCAGCTCCGGCGAACTGGTGCCAAAGGCCACCACCGTGAGGCCCACCACCAGCGGCGAAATGCCGAACAGGCTTGCCAGCTTCGACGCGCCGCGCACCAGCGCCTCGGCGCCAACGATCAACAGCCCCAAGCCCACAACGAACAGAACAATGACCATCTGGCAATGCCTCTCGAATGTTGACCTCAGCCCGACCGACAACGCGCCGGTGAGGGGCGGCGCGGCGCTATCGTAGGGCCGCGCCACCGCAATGCGAGGTGGGCACTGATAATTGTTTTGGGCGCAGCCCGTCGAGCGTGACCCTTGCAGCTGCACGCGCAACCATCAGTCGGCCCGGACCGCTTGGGGGCGACCGCGCGCTCGCAGATCCCGTCTCGTTCGCCTTTGCGCAAGGCCGGCGGTGGCGCCGAGCGGCGTCGAACAGGCCCCGCGATCGGGCTGATCGCGCCGGCCGGGCAGGGCAAACCTGCACGGCGCCCGGACCCGAGAGGGCGGCGGCGACATTAAACCTTCACCTTCATGCCACCGATGGGTAACGGCCTTGTCCCTAGAGTCGCCGACTACCAAATCGCGAGACGGGGAAGGGAAATGAAGGTTGGCCGGGTGGACAAACGGATGGGTTGGGGCGGGGCTGTTGCGCTGTGCGCACTGGGCTGGGGCGTTGCGCCGCCGTTGGCGGTCGCCCAGCAGACGCAGGCCGATGAGGAGGCCGACGCCTACCTCGAACAACTGTCTGAGGCGCCGGCTTCTGATGATGCGAAACAGGCGCAAACCGCGCCCGCGCAGGTGGGCGACTCCGCCACGGCTTCGGCGCCGGGCGCCGAAGTCCGGGACACCAATGAGGTCACCAACGAAGTCACCGACGAAATTACGGTGACCGCCACCCCGATCCGCGACAGTCTTGAAGCGTCGATCAATGCGCAGCGGGCCGCCGCGAACGTGGTCAATGTGATCGCCTCTGACACCATTGGGCGCTTCCCCGACCAGACCGCAGCGGCGGCGCTGGCGCGGCTGCCCGGCATTGCAGTGCAGCGGGATCAGGGCCAGGAACGTTTCATCCAGGTGCGCGGCGGGCCATCGCGTTGGACCCAGGTGTCGTTCGACGGCATCAACGTGCTCGGCGCGCAGGATCGTGTGTTCCGCTTCGACTCCGTGCCCGCGGCGCTGATCGGATCGGTGGAACTGAGCAAGACACTGACGCCGGACATGCCGGCAGAGGCGCTGGCCGGTAGGGTCGACATCAACACCTATTCAGCGCTGGACAACCCGCCGGGTCTGGACATCCAGCTGGAGGGTGGGTACGGATTCGTCGACCTCGGAGATGGCCCGCAGGAATCCTATTCCGGACGTCTGGCATGGAGCGATGGCCGCATCGGGGCCGTGTTCTCGCTTTCGCATTTTGAGTTTGAGCAGCAGGCCGACAACGCCGAACCGGGTTACGACGATGTGGGCATTTCGTCTTATCGCATCGCCAAGTACGTGACCATCCGCGAGACCAACGCCTATTCCGGCAAGCTGGAATTTGAAGGCGCGCCGGGCCATCGCCTCAGCTTCACCAGCCTATATGCCGAGTTCAAGGACGACGAACTGCGCAACCAGTACACCTTCAACTTTGCCGGCGCCCAAGGCGGCACACGCGACTTTGCTGGCGGTGATCTGCAGGGTGTTCCGGTGCAGGGCCTGTTCGAAGAAGGGGACTACGAGAACTCCACCTTCTACAACGTACTGCGCGGCGAGCACGAGCTCGGTGCCTGGCGGGGCAACTGGCAGCTCGCCTACACCGAAACCGAAGATCTCACCGATCTGCCTCTGGTGGCACAGGTTGCGGGGGACGCGGCACTGCGACCCGACCTTTCGTTCCGCGCGGGTCCCAATTTTCCGGTCGTCACCATTGGGGGTGGAAGTCCCAGTCGTCTCGACCAGCAGGCCTTCGATACCGAGGTTCTGGTGTACTTCGGCGGAGGCTCGGAATCGGAGTCCTACACCCTCAAGGGAGACCTGGAGCGCGAGCTGAACGTGCTGGGCGGGCCCTCGACCTTCAGCTTCGGGTTCCAGTACGACACCCGCGAATCGGTCAGCCCGGGGCGTTTTGCCTTGCTGCGGCCGGACGGCACGGTGGGTTCGCTGCCGTTGCGCCAGACGGCCGCGGCGCTCGGCGCGCCGTGGACGCCCTTCGACTTCATCACCGGCAAGCGCATCGACGAGCAGTTCCAGCGCGGCTTCGACTGGAACTACATCGACAACCGTGGTCTGCGCCGTCAGCTTGACGGCGTGCTTGCCGCTGCCGCCGCCGCCAATGCGGCGGGCACCGGCAACTTTGCGCTGCCGACCCGTGATCCGGCGCAGGCTTATCAGGTCGATGAAGACATCACGGCCGCCTACGCAATGAACCACTGGCAGTGGGGCCGCCACGGGCTGCTGGCCGGTGTGCGCGTCGAGCGGGTCGACATCACCAGCGCAGGCAACGTCAGCCAGCCCGGCGCCGACGGCGCGCCGCCCATCCGTAACCCCCTGCGCGTGGAGAACAGCTTCACCGATGTTTTCCCCAGCGTGCACTGGAATATGGACGTGACCGACACGCTCAAGTACCGCCTTTCGGGCGTCACCGGCGCGGCGCGGCCCAGCTTCGACGAATTGCGCGCAAACGCCAGTCTCGACGACACCGATATGAGCGTTACCGGCGGCAATCCGAACCTCGAGCCCGAAACCGCCTACGGCGTCGACACGTCGCTGGAATGGTATTTCGCCCGCGCCGCGCTGCTGGCGGTCAACGCGTTCTACCGCGACGTGGACCAGGTGTTGTTCGATTCACTGACCCGGGTGGGCGACGACCGTTTCAACTTCGGCGGTGTTGACCGCAGCGGTTATGAGTTTGAAACCACACTCAACGGCGAGGACGGTGAGCTTTACGGTGTCGAGTTCTCCTACAACCATCCGTGGAGCTTCCTGCCGCCCCTGTTCGACGGCCTGGGCATGCAGGCCAGCGTGTCGTTCCTCGACGGCAGCTTCACCACCCCGGAAGGCCGCAAGGTGGATTTTCCCGGCACGTCTGATCGCATCACCAACATCGCCATGTTCTACGAGAACTACGACGTGTCGGTGCGGCTGAGCTATCAGCACCGCACCGACTGGCTCGATGACATTTCGGTAGACGCCCAGACCGATACCTTCTGGGAGGCCACCGAGCGGGTGGACCTGTCGGTGCGCTACATGCTCACCCCGGCGGTCACGCTCTATATGGACGCCAACAACCTGACCGACGAGCTCGGCATTCGCTACGCCGGCAACAGCGCGCGGCCCATCGAGGTGGAAGCTTTCGGTCGCCGCTACCTGGCCGGCATTCGCATCAACCTTTAAAGGCCCGCACATGAAGATCAAATCGCAACCGGCCCGCCGCGCCCGCGTACTGGGTGGCAGCCTGGTGCTGCTCGCAGGGCTGGCACACAGCGCCGCCGCGCACGCCGAGGTCGCCTTCGCCGAGCTGTCGCGTGTTGGCGACACGCTCAGCATCCGCTGGCAATCGTCGACGCCGGTCGATGTGTTTCTGGCCGACTCGCCCGACGCCCCCGCCGCCCGGCGCAGGCGGGTGTCGAAGGCCGATGCCGACGGCGCACACGACCTGACCTACACGGCCGAGGTGCGCCCCTACGTGTGGCTGCAACCCAAACAGGGCGAAGGCCGTTGGGTGGCCGAGCGGGTGCTGCCGCTTGAGGGCGGGCGCAACTTCCGCGACCTGGGCGGCTATGCCACCGAAGACGGTCGCCGCGTGGTCTGGGGCAAGCTCTATCGCTCCGGCACCATGGCCCACTTCACCGAGGCGGATTACGATTATTTGCGTCGCCTCGACATCGCGGTGATGTGCGACCTGCGCTCGCCCGAGGAGCGCGAGTACGAGCCCACGCAGTGGCAGCGCATCAGCCCCGCGTTGCAATACCTGGCCTGGGAGCAGCCCATGGTCGAGGCCCGGGGGCGCAAGGGCGACGACGAGGGCGGGCCGACGCTGCGCGGCTTGATGCGTCAGGGTCCGGTGACCGACCCTGAACTGGCCCGTGAAGCCTTCAAGCACAACTACCGGCACGGCGCCTACGACTTCAAGCAGCAGTACACCGCCGTGTTCGACCAGCTCGCCGACGGCAAGGCGCCGCTGGCCTTCAACTGCTCGGCGGGCAAGGACCGGACCGGGCGCATCGCCGCACTGCTGCTGACCGCGCTGGGCGTGCCGCGCGATGTCGTGGTGGCCGATTACGCGATGTCGGACGACGTGGTGGATTTCGAGAAAGCCTTTACCGTGTCTTCTGCCGACGACGGAGACGGGGACGGGGACGGGAACAGCAAACAATCGCCCTTCCGCGCCCTGATGGCGCAGTGGTCGCCCGAGGCGCGTGCCGTGGTGCTCAGTTCCGAGCCGGCGTTCATCGAGGCCATGTTCGAGCAGATCGAGAAGGACTACGGCAGCGTCGCAAACTTCCTTGAACGCGAACTCGGCGTGAATGCCGTCAAGCGCGCGCGGCTCAAAGAACTGTATCTGGAAGGCTGAGGGCGCCGCCCGCGCCTGCGCGTGATCGGGCTTGCCGCGGCCCGTGTGGCCGCTGTGGCTAAGGCTCGGTCAAGGCGACGAAAACGGGGTTGGAATAAAACCACAGATCAGTCCAGGCGTCTTCGTTGTTGGCGTCTGGCTGAGGTTCCAGCTCGTCGGTATTGGTGCCTCGCACGCGCAGGTACATCGGCGCGCGCAGGTCCTTGAAGGTGTGTTCAATGACCTGATGGCCGCCCTCGCTGCGCCACTGCCCGGGGCTGAAGCGGGCGACGACGCGTGTCGTCGGATGGACATCCAGGTCGGGCCGCGAGGCTGGGCCGGAGAGGTCGCCGGCAATCAGATCAACCCGCGCCACCGACGGATTGTCCCCATTGTGATTGGGTGTTTTTGGATCGAGAAAGCGGATCTGCACGGTCACGTCGTCGCCGCGCCGTGCCGCCAGACTGCCGCCGATGCGCGCGTGGGCGCTGCCGGTACTGGCGGTGACCCACAGCTCGGAGATCAGGTCGCCGGTGGTGACGAACATCCGGCCGGCGCGGATTGCCGCGAGGATGGCATCGGGGTTCTTTGCGGCGTAGACATAGGTTTTGGAGTACTCACCGGGCCAAAAGTCGGCGCCGCCTTCGCTCCAGTGGATGTGGCTGTCGGAATTGGCGGTGATCCACCAGCGGCGGCCTTCGCCGAGCATGGCATCCCAGAAGCCGCCGAGGCGCGCGGTCATCTGGTCGTAACCGCCCATCGTGGGAGCGCGGGCGTAGGCGCCGCGCGGGCGCGCGCCCTGAAAGTATTTTTCGTACATCGACGGCGCCAGGTGATCGCGGATCTGGCCCGTGGCCTGATGGCCGGGCGCGCCCTCCATGCCGACGGCGATGTGTGGCGCGGTATCGTTCCAGGCGCGCAGTTCGGCCGGCGCGGTCATGCCGTAGTCCCCCAGGCCGGTCGCTGAGCGCGACGGGTGATGGGCAATCACCAGCGGCGGCTGCGGTAGCGCTTTCATGGCCTCAAGCGCTTCGAGCATGCGCGGTTCGGAGTCCCATTCAGGATTTTCCGGCCAGGGCTCGCGCCTGTTGTAGCGGCGCTCGATCTGGTGCAGATGCGCAGCTTCGTCGTGCGAGTGCGGCATGATGATGCTGGAATGATCGGCGCCTGGGGTGTCGAATTCCATGCCGAAGAACTGCACCAGTTCGGGCACCGCCTTGCGCGATTCCAGCAACTCGGGATAGGCAAATTCGAGATTGACCTTCGCGTGATTGGGGCCGCCGTGGTCGGTGGCCACCGTCCAATCCAGGCCAAACCGGCGGGCCATCACCGCGTTCATCGCGATCGGGTAGATGGCATCCCCACCGAGCACGGGCGTTGGGGGATCGGTGTCGTGATTCAGCCCCACGCTGTAGCGGCTGTGGATGTGGTGGTCGCCGGCCAGCCAGCGCGGATGGCCATCGTCGTGCTGCGGGCCGGGGGTATGCGCAGAGGCGAGGGGGCTCAGCAGCAGCGGGAGCGCTACCAGTGTGAAGGCGGCGGGTCGGAGCGTCATCGGCGGGGGCTCATGGGGCCAAAACATCACAGGCTAGGCGGGCCGTGTTGCGCCGGCATGTCAGTCGATCTGGCGATGTGGCGACGCCGCCTTGGGCAAAAACACCCGCAGGCCGTCGACGCTGCCGCTGGCCAGCGGTTGGTCGTAGAGCCGTTCCAGGGCCGGGACCGACAGCATGTCGGCCGCCTGGCCCCAGCACGCGTCGCCCTGGGGATAGAGCAGCAGCAGATGCGTGCAATAGCGGGCCGCGAGGTTGATGTCATGCATCGCCAGCACGGCACCGTGGCCGCGCCGCGTTTCGTCGGTGACCAGTTCCAGTAGGGCAATCTGGTGGTGCAGGTCGAGATGGCTGGTGGGTTCATCGAGCAGGAACAGGGTGGGGGACTGGGTCAGCAGGGTGGCAAAGGCCAGCCGCTGGCGTTCGCCGCCTGACAGCGTTTGCACGGCGCGGTCGCGCAGGTGGGCGAGGTCCACGCGTGCCAGGGCCGCCGCGGCAATCGCGTGATCTTGTGGGCCTTCCATGGACCATGCGCGCAGGTGTGGATGACGGCCCGTCAGCGCGGTTTCCATCACCGTGGACGGGAAGCCGTCGTGATGCTGCTGGAACACCACGCCGATGCCGCGTGCGATGGCAGCGCGGCTGAGCGTCGCCAGGGGTTGTCCCAGCACCTCGACCACGCCGGCACGGGGCTTGCGCAAGCCCGCCAGGGTCATCAGCAGGGTGGTCTTTCCCGCGCCATTGGGACCCAGAATGCCCCAGCGCTCGCCGGTGTGAACCGTGAGTGACAGGGCGCGGCCGTCGTCACGGCCGGGAATGTCGATGACCAGATCGCGGGTGACCAGCGCCGCCGTCACGCCGGGCTCCGGTGCAGCAGATACAGAAATGCCGGCACGCCGAGCAACGCCGTGATCACCCCCACCGGCAGTTGCTCGGGCGCGATCAGGGTGCGCGCCAGCGTGTCGGCCAGCACCAGCAGTATGCCGCCCGCCAGGGCCGATGCCGGCAGCAGCACACGCTGGTCGTTGCCGATGATCAGCCGCAGCAGGTGCGGCACGATGAGGCCGACGAAGCCGATGCTGCCCGCCACCGTGACGGCCGTTGCCGCCAGCAGCGCTGCGGCCAGATGCAGCAGCCACTCGATGCTGCGCACCGCGACGCCGAGGGCGGCGGCCTGCTGCGGACCGCGCGCCAGAATGTTGAGCGTGCGGCCAAACGGAACTGCGGCCAGCACCACCACCAGCAGTATGGTCAGCGGCACGGCGGGGTTGCGGGCGTGCGCCATGTCGCCCATCAGCCAGAACAGCATGCCGGGCAACTCACTGCTGGGGCTCACCGCCAGCATGAAGCTCACCAGCGCGCCCCAGCCGGCGGCCACCACCACGCCGGTGAGCAGCAGCCGCACCGGCGACCAACTGCCGGCGCCGTGGGCAATGCCGAACACGATCAGGGTCGAGGCCAGCGCCCCGGCGAACGCGGCACCGCCAATCATCACCACGCCCAGTCCGGCCAGCATGGCGGTGAGCGCGCCCACCGACGCGCCGCCCGACAGCCCCAGCACGTAGGGGTCGGCCAGCGGATTGCGCAGCAGAATCTGCATCAGCGCGCCGGCCACCGCCAGCAGCCCGCCCACCGCGAAGGCCGACAAGGCCCGCGGCAGACGCAGGTCCAGCAGCAGGATGCGGTGCAGGGCGTCGCCCTGGCCGCGCACCACCGCCCACAATTCCAGCGGGCTGATGCTGACACTGCCGATGGCCACCCCAGCCGCCAAGGCCAGCAGGCTCAGGGGCAGCAGCACCGCCAGCATCCGGCGCAGGCCGCTCATGGCGGCGGCGCCTGCACGCGCCGGGCTTCATCAAGGGCCTTGCAGAGCCGTTCGGTGCCTTCGAGCAGTCGCGGCGTGTGCCGCTGCAGCAGCGACGGCGGAATGAAGTGCAACTGTGCGTTGCGAACCGCCCGCAGTTGCGGCCAGCGGCCCCAGGCCTGCAACCACTGGTGATTGGCTTCGCCCATGCCGCCGGCCACGATTACCTCGGGGTCCTGGGCCAGCACGCTTTCGGGGCTGATGCGCGGTATCAGTGCGTCCAACCCGCCAAATATGTTCACACCGCCGCACACGGCAATGGCCTTGGCGATCAGGTGCTGGTCACTCACCGTCATCAGGGGCTGGTCCCAGACCTGGTAGAACACGCGCACGGGCGGGGCGTCGGCATAGTGCCGTTGCAGGGTGGCGATGCGCTGGCGAAAGCTCACGGCCAGCGCGGTGGCGGTGTCGTCGTGGCCGGTCAGATGGCCGATGCGCTCGAAGGTGCTCGCCAGCTCATCGAAGGTGTGGCTGTCGGAGTAGTACACGGTGAAGCCCATCGTCTCCAGGCGCTCGGCCTGCCGGCGGTTCGCGGTGCTGACCCAGGCGATGATCAGGTCGGGCTTGAGGGCGATGATCCGCTCCATGTCGAGGGCGCCATGGTTGCCGATGCGCGGCACCGCCTCGGCCGCCTCGGGGTAGTCGCTGTAGCTCACGGTGCCGATCACCTGTGGGCCGGCGCCAATGGCGAACAGGTTTTCGGCGATGTGCGGCGCCAGCGCGATGATTCGCCGGGCCGGCGCGGCAAGGCGCACGGTGCGACCCCGGTCGTCAGTGACCGAGCGGGCATCGCCGGCGGCCGCCACCGTGCTCAAGCCGGCCAGCGCGGTGGCGATCAGCAGCGCGATCAGCAGGCCAAGCGGCACGGTGATCGAGGGCGGGGGGCGGGTGCGGGTCATGGGCCGGGTTCGGTCGCGCCCGGCTCAGGCCGGGGGCATCTTGCCGCCGGCCAACAGGCCCTTGAGGGCATAGAGCGCCTCCAGGGCCTCGCGGGGGCTGAGGCCGTCGGGGTCAATCCGGGCCAGATGTGCTTCGACGGCGCTGTCGGCCGGGGCGTCGAACAGCGAACGTTGCGGTGCCGGCTTTGGGGCGTCGGCGGCAGGGTGAATGGCCGCGCCGCTTTCGAGTTGCTGCAACACGCGGCGGGCGCGCTGCACCACGGCATCGGGCACGCCGGCCAGCCGCGCCACCTGCAAGCCGAAGCTGCGGTTGGCGGCGCCGGGCTTCACGGCGTGCAGAAACACCAGCGACTGCCCGTGCTCGGCAGCGTCGAGGTGCACGTTGATCACGCCGTCGATCTGCTCCGCCAGCGCGGTCAGCTCGAAGTAATGGGTGGCAAACAGACACAGCGCGCGGTTGTCGTTTGCCAGATGTTCGGCCATGGCCTGGGCCAGTGACAGGCCATCGTAGGTCGAAGTGCCGCGGCCGATCTCGTCCATCAATACCAGTGAGCGCGCCGTGGCGTGGCGCAGGATGTGGGCGGCCTCGGTCATTTCGACCATGAAGGTGGAATGCCCCGCCGCAAGATCATCGCCGGCGCCGATGCGGGTGAACATCTGGTCCACCAGGCCGATCTCGGCGCGCGCGGCGGGCACGTAGAACCCACACTGCGCCAGCAGCACGATCAGCGCGGTCTGACGCATGTAGGTGGACTTACCGCCCATGTTGGGGCCGGTGATCACGTGCAGCCGTGCGTCGTCGTGCAGGTGCAGGTCGTTGGCGATGAACGGCCCGTCGAGTGACTGCTCGACCACCGGATGACGGCCGCCTTCGATGTGCAGCCCGCCGTCGGCGCGGAGGGTGGGCCGCGACCAGTTCAGGCTCAGGGCGCGTTCGGCCGCGGCGGCCAGGCCGTCCAGCTCGGCGAGTGCGCGGGCCGTGCGGGTCAGCGCCGCCAGATGCGGGTGCAGGTGATCCAGCAGCGCTTCGTACAGCGCCCGCTCGTGGGCCAGCGCGCGGTCGCGGGCCGACAGCACCTGGTCTTCGAACTGCTTGAGCTCTTCGGTGATGTAGCGCTCGTAATGGGTGAGCGTCTGCCGCCGCGTGTAGTGAGTGGGAATGCGGGCGGCGTGGGTTTTGCCCACTTCAAGGTAATAACCGTGCACCCGGTTGTAGCCGACCTTGAGGGTGTCGATGCCGGTGGCGGCGCGCTCGCGCGCTTCCAGCGCCTGCAAGAAGCCGTCGGCGTTCTGCGAAAGGTCGCGCAGCCCATCGAGCGTGGCGTCGAAACCGGGGCGGAAGACACCGCCGTCGCGCGCGGTCAGCGGCAACTCGTCGGTCAGCGAGGCCTGCAGGTGGGTCACCAGCTCGGGATGTGGCGCCAGCGCGGCACGCAGGGCATCGAGCCGTCCGGCGGGCGCGTCGGGCAGTGCCTGGCTGACGGCGGGCAGCGCCGCCAGGGTGACACTCAGGCCGCCCAGGTCGCGCGGCCGCGCGCTGCGCAAACTGATGCGCGTGAGAATCCGCTCCAGGTCGGCCACCGCCTTCAGGGCCTGACGGACCGGCTCGAAGCCGTGCTGGGCCAGCAGGGCGCTGACCGCGTCGAGTCGGGCATCAAGCGTGCCCAGGTCGCGCAGTGGACGCAGCAGGGTGGCGTGCAGCCAGCGGCTGCCCATGGCGGTGACGCTGCTGTCGAGCAGCTTCAGCAGGGTGCGGTCGTGCTCGCCCGACAGGGTGCGGTCCAGTTCGAGATTGCGGCGGGTAACGGCATCGAGCCGCACGCCCTCGTCCGGGCGCTCGCTGCGCACGCCATCAAGATGCGGCAGCGCCGCCTTGTGGGTTTCCTTCAGGTATTCCAGCAGCGCCCCGGCGGCAGCGATGGCGGCCGGCTGGCCATGGCAGCCAAATCCGCGCAGATCGTGGGTGCCGAACTGGGCGCAAAGCAGCCGCTCGGCGCTGTCGGGCACGAAATGCCAGGGCGGACGTTCGCGTGCAGCGGTCAGGCCGGACCAGAGGCTGCCCTCCACGACCAGGGTTTCCACCGGGCGCAGGCGCGCGTACTCGGCCATCAGCTCACCCTGGGTGGCGCAATCGATGACGATGAACCGCCCGGTGGACACATCGGCCCAGGCCAGGCCCAAGCGGCCGTCAACGGCTGCCACGGCGGCCAGACCGGCGGTGACGCGCGGGTCGAGCAGGGCGTCATCGGTGGCGGTGCCGGGCGTGACCAGACGGGTGATGGCGCGTTTCACCGGCCCCTTCTCGGCCCCCACCGCGCCCACCTGCTCGGCAATGGCCACCGACTCGCCCAGACGGATCAGCTTGGCCAGGTAAGGGTCCAGCTGGTGATACGGAACGCCGGCCATGACCACCGGCTGCCCGGCCGACTCGCCGCGCCGGGTCAGGGTGATGTTGAGCAGCCGCGCGGCGCGTCGGGCGTCGTCATAGAACAGCTCGTAGAAATCGCCCATGCGGAACAGCAGCAGATGCGCCGGATGCTCGGCCTTGAGCGTCAGGTATTGCTGCATCAACGGGGTGTGGGCGCTCAGGTCCTTCAAGGTCGGGCGTTCGGCGGCGGCTGGGGCGCCGATTATCCCGGCTTGTCGCGCGGGGCGGGGGTTGCCCTGAAATCCGGGCGTTTGTCACACGGGCGCCGCGTCGGCGTCGGGGGTGCTCTTGGTGCTCTTGGGGTTTTGGCGTCAACATGCGCGATGCCTGTCCGTGTTGCGAGATCGTCCATCAGTCTGACCGAACCCCTGCGCCGACTGAGTGCCGTGCTGCTGGTGACCATGGCGCTGGCGGCTGCGGCACTGCCTGCGCAGGCCGCGGCACAATCGCCCGTGACTGCCGACGTCGAAACGCCGCCGCCGCAGCAGGCCGGCCGTGAAGACCCCGCCCCGGACAAGACCCCCGCGCAAACCCAGACCGAAGCGCTGGAGGAACTGATCGATGACCGCGGGGACCGGTCCATCGACGACCCGGCCGTGCCGAGCGCCGATGCGCCCAGGGACCCGACCCTGGTCCCGCCCGAAGACTGGGAGGATCAGACCGATGTGCCGCGCCACCATCGCCCGGGCTCGTGCGAGCAGCTGCACCCGGACCATGCTGAGCCGGTCGACGCCGAGGCGGTGGATTGGGCGCGCGAACAGATCGAGGAGACGGTTTGCGGCGCCACGCTCTGGTTCGACGGCCTGTTTGGCGAAAACCGCAACCTTGACGCCGCGCGCGGCGCGTACGGCCGCCTCGAAACCTCGTACGAACACTCCGAGTTCTACGGCGCCAAGGCCCGGACCCGTTTTCGCCTGCGGGTCGATCTGCCCAACCTGCAGGAACGCGCATCGGTCTTCATTGGCCGCGACAACGATGACGATTTCATCAAGGACCGTTCTGAAGGCTTTGCCTTGCGCAGCGAGTTTCCCCAGATCGACGATCGCGACAAGTTCTTTGCCGGCTTTGGCTACGGCCTGCCCAGCAACCGGCGGTTTCGCAGTGATGTGAAGGTCGGGGTGCGCAACGTGACCAACACCCGCGCTTTCCTGCAGTGGCGGACCGAGTACCTGGCCTACGTGGATGAGGTGAATCTGGTGCAGTTTCGCCTGACGCCCTTCTACAGCACCCGTGACGGACTGGGGGTGACGCCGGGCGTCGATTTCAGCCGGGTGCTGACGCCGCGACTGCTGGCGCGCTGGAGCAATGTGGGGACTCACTCAGACACCACGCTGGGCTTTGACTGGCGCAGCGCCGCAGTGCTGTATCAGGGCTTTGGCTGGCAGCGGGGCCTGGCCTATGAGGCCTTCATCCGTGGCGTGACCGAAACGCCCGTCAAGCTGCGCGAGTTCGGTCTGCGGCTGGTGTATCGACAGCCCATTGTCGGCGGGCGGCTCTACCTGCAGCCCCTGGTCGGCTACAGCTGGCCCAAGGAAGAGCCGGGCATCAAGCGAGAGGGCGCCTACCTGGTGGGCGTGGGTCTTGAGTTGCCCTATGGCAAGAACCCCCGCAGGGCCATTGCGCAACGAAATGAACGGCGGCGCGCGGATGCGGATCGGGACTCTGATGCGGACGTGAATACCGGCCAAGCCGAAGCTGAATTCCAAGCCCCGCGTGAGGGCGATACGCTCCAGCCCGGCGCGTCGCCAGGGCGCAACCCGGCGCCTTGACCCACAGGCGAGCGGTGCCGCCCCGACGCAGGCGCGTAAAGTGGCGATGACACCTGCCTTGCCGCACACCGCCATGACCACGCTGTCGATTCTTGACCTGGTGCGCATCACCGAAGGGGCCACCGCCCGCACCGCCCTCGACAATGCCCGCGATGTGGCGCGTCATGCCGAGGACTGGGGGTATCGGCGCATCTGGTTCGCCGAACACCACAACATGCCCGGCATCGCCAGCGCGGCCACGTCACTGGTCATTGCCCACGTGGCGGCCGGCACCCACAGCATTCGCGTGGGCGCCGGCGGCATCATGCTGCCCAACCATGCGCCGCTGGTGATTGCCGAGCAGTTCGGCACCCTGGCCCATTTGTTTCCGGGGCGAATTGATCTGGGGCTTGGGCGAGCGCCGGGGACTGATCCGCTCACGGTGCGGGCACTGCGCACCGCAGCAGATGCCGCCAATCACTTTCCGCAGGACGTGATGGCGCTGCAGCATTTCTTCGCCCCTGCACAGCCCGGACAGCGGGTCGTGGCGGTGCCGGCGGCCGGCACCGAGGTGCCGTTGTGGGTGCTGGGTTCCAGCACTTTTGGCGCCGCGCTGGCCGCCGAACTGGGCTTGCCCTACGCATTTGCCGCCCACTTTGCGCCGGATCAACTGATGCCGGCCCTGGCGACCTACCGCAGCCGCTTCACGCCGTCGGCGCAATTGGCCGCCCCGTATGTGGCGGTGGGCGTCAACGTCATCGCGGCCGATACCGACGCCGAGGCGCGACGGCTGGCGACCACGCAGCAGATGTCGTTCATCGACCTGTTTCGCGGCGCGCGGGGCCTCAGCCGGCCGCCGATCGACGACATCCAGGGTTACGGGTCCCCCGCAGAGCAGGCCCAGGCGCAGCAGATGCTCAAGTACGCCATCGTTGGCGGCCCGGCGACGGTGCGGGCGGGTATCGACGCCCTGACCGCCCAGACCGGTGCCGATGAATTGATCATGGTCACCGATGTGTTCGACCACGCCGCGCGGCTGCGCTCCATCAAGATCACGGCCGAATGCCGTTCCATGACTGCGGCCTGAGAAACGGATCTTGCGGGCTCGTGCGGACCGGGTGCTGCTGAGCACCCGATATCGGGCGCACCTTGAAGGGGTTCATCTGCAACGAGGCCTGCCGCTCCCCTTGATGACAATGACGGCGGAGTGACCGAAGCGCACGACGCCGGCCGTTGTGAAACAGGCGGTTACACGCTGGACTTGTGCCCGCAGGGCGTCGCCGCAGCGCCGTTCGGCTGCGGCAGGCGGGCGCCCCATCGATCGCCCCGAACCCATACGGCCGGCCAGGGCCCTGTGCAAAGTGCGGCCGACTGTCGTACAAAGGATGCAAGGGGCCAGGCCGCGAACAGACCCTGAGTGCACTCAATATCAGGAGAGCTTAACGATGAGCATCAAAGCCATTTCAATGGCCGCACTGTTGGTGATCGCCGCCGGCAGCAGCACCCACGCCCTTGCCAACAATTGCGAGAAGGTGAAGGCCGACATTGCCGCCAAGATCGACGCCAATGGTGTGCCGTCCTACTCATTGACCGCCGTCGACGCCGGTGCCGCGCATGAAGGCAAAGTGGTCGGCCATTGCGGGGGCAACACCAAACGCATCGTCTATGTGCGAGGGGCGGTCGGGCCCGAGCCTGCGCCGCCGGCGCAGCCCGCAGCCACCGCCGCCCCGGCTGCAGCTGCGCCGGCATCACCGTAAAGGCGGTACCCGCTCATTTGCCGTTGCAGGCGCAGGTCGATGATGCGTCGGCCTGCGCGGCTCGTTCCCATTCGGGCTGACTCAGCGCTCCACGATGGCCGTCACGCCCAGCCCGCCTGCGGCGCAGATCGAGATGAGGCCGCGACCGCCCCCCGCCTCGTCGATGATCTTGGCCAGCGTGGCCAGAATGCGCCCGCCGGTGGCGCCGAAGGGGTGGCCCATGGCCAGCGAGCCGCCTCGAATGTTCAGCTTGTCGCGGTCAATGCTGCCCAGCGGGCTGCTAAGGCCCAGTCGCTCCTTGCAGAAGGTCTTGCTTTCCCAGGCGCTGAGCGTGCACAGCACCTGGGCGGCGAAGGCTTCGTGAATCTCGTAGAAGTCGAAGTCTTGCAGGGTGAGCCCGGCGCGGTCGAGCATGCGCGGCACGGCGTAGGCGGGGGCCATGAGCAGTCCTTCTTTCTTGCCCACGAAGTCCACCGCGGCCGTTTCGGCATGGGTGAGATAGGCCTGCACCTTGAGGCCGTGCGCCTTGGCCCAGCTTTCGCTGCCCAGCAGCACGGCAGACGCGCCGTCGGTCAGCGGGGTGGAGTTTCCGGCCGACAGCGTGCCCTTGCCCGAGGTCTTGTCGAACGCCAGGCCCAACGAGGCCAGCTTGTCCATCGTCAGGTTGGTGCGCAGGTTGTTGTCCTGCGTCAGGCCGGCGAAGGGCACCAGCAGATCGCTGTAAAAGCCTGAGTCATAGGCCGTGACGGCTTTTTGATGGCTCTGAAAGGCCAGCAGGTCCTGATCATCGCGTGAGATGCCCCATTCCTGGGCCATCAGCTCGCAGTGCTGCCCCATCGACTTGCGGGTGCGCGGCTCGCCGTTGGTGGGGATCGCCGGCGCCAGCATGGCCGGACGAAACTTGGCCAGAGCGGCCAGGCGCTGGCCCGTGGTCTTGGCGCGGTTGGCTTCCAGCAGAATCTTGCGCAGCCTGTCATTGACGGCGATGGGCGCATCCGAGGTGGTGTCCACGCCACCGGCGATGCCGGAGTCAATCTGCCCGAGGGCGATCTTGTTACCGATGGCGATGGCCGCTTCCAGCCCGGTGCCGCAGGCCTGCTGCACATCGAACGCCGAGGTTTCGGGTGCCAGCCCCGACGACAGTACCGCCTCGCGGGTCAGGTTGAAGTCTCGCGCGTGCTTGAGCACCGCGCCGGCGGCCACCTCACCGAGGCGCTCGCCGTGCAACTGATATTTGTCGACCACACCGTTGAGTGTCGCGGTGAGCATGGCCTGGTTCGATTGCGTGGTGTAGGCCGTGTTCGAGCGGGCGAAGGGAATGCGGGCGCCGCCAACAATGGCGACCTTGCGTGCCTGGGCCATGGTGAAACTCCTTGAATCAATAGCGAAGTGAAATGAGGTCTGCGGCCGTGGACCCGGAGGCCCGATGCCGCAGTGCACAAGAGCATACGCCGCAAATTCGGGGCGTCGCTTGGCCGCAGCGACAGCTGCGTCCGGTTCACAAAAAATTCACTACCGCCCCCTTGAAAGCAGGGAGGCGGCGCCTCAGTGTTAGCAGCCTCTGGGGGAGAGTGCTAACAATCGTGGCCTTTGTCCCGTAGAGCGTTTCGTTCAGTTTCGATGTTTTGGTTATCAATTTACGGGAGAAACCCAATGAGTCTGCGTCCTTTGCACGACCGCGTGATCGTGAAGCGTCTGGAAGAAGATAAGAAATCCGCCGGTGGCATCCTCATCCCGGACAGTGCCGCTGAAAAGCCCCTCAAGGCCGAAGTGATTGCCGTGGGTTCAGGAAAGCGCACCGACGACGGCAAAACCCACGCCGTTGACGTCAAGGTGGGCGACAAGGTGTTGATCGGCAAGTACTCCGGCACCGAAGTCAAGGTCGATGGTCAGGAGCTCGTCGTGCTGCGCGAAGACGACATCATGGCCGTGTTCGCCTAAGTCTCATCCCGAATCAGAAAGAGGAAGTTCAAATGTCAGCAAAAGAAATCAAGTTTGGCGACGACGCCCGCGCACGCATGGTGGCCGGCGTCAACACGCTTGCCAACGCGGTCAAAGTCACCCTCGGCCCCAAGGGTCGTAACGTGGTCATCGACAAGAGCTTTGGCGCCCCCACCGTCACCAAGGACGGCGTGTCGGTTGCCAAGGAAATCGAACTGAAGGACAAGTTCGAGAACATGGGCGCCCAGCTCGTGAAGGAAGTCGCTTCCAAGACCTCCGACGCCGCCGGCGACGGCACCACCACCGCCACCGTTCTGGCCCAGGCCATCCTCAACGAAGGCCAGAAGAGCGTCACCGCCGGCGTTGACCCGATGGACATCAAGCGCGGCATCGACAAGGCCGTCGAAGCCGTCACCGCCGAAATCAAGAAGCTGGCCGTGCCCTGCAAAGACCGCAAGGCCATTGCCCAGGTCGGCACCGTGTCGGCGAACTCCGATGAAGCCATCGGCGAAATCATCGCCACCGCGATGGACAAGGTTGGCAAGGAAGGCGTGATCACCGTTGAAGACGGTTCCGGCCTCGAAAACGAGCTGGACGTGGTCGAAGGCATGCAGTTCGACCGTGGCTACCTGTCGCCCTACTTCATCAACAACCAGCAGAACCAACAGGTCGAGCTGGAAAACCCGCTGATCCTCATCAGCGAGAAGAAGGTCGCCAACATCCGCGAACTGCTGCCCGTGCTCGAAGCTGTTGCCAAGGCCGGCAAGCCGCTGCTGATCATTGCCGAAGACGTCGAAGGCGAAGCGCTGGCCACCCTGGTGGTCAACAACCTGCGCGGCATCCTCAAGGTCGCTGCCGTCAAGGCGCCGGGCTTTGGTGACCGCCGCAAGGAAATGCTCAAGGACATCGCCATTCTCACCGGCGGCACCGTCATCGCCGAAGACGTGGGCCTGTCGCTCGAAAAAACTACCATTGACGACCTGGGCACCGCCAAGAAGGTCCAGATCAACAAGGAAAACACCACCATCATCGACGGCGCCGGCGAATCGGCCGCCATTGAAGATCGCGTGGGCCACATCCGTCGCCAGATCGAAGACGCAACCAGCGACTACGACAAGGAAAAGCTGCAGGAGCGTGTTGCCAAGCTCGCCGGCGGCGTGGCCGTGATCAAGGTGGGCGCTGCCACCGAAATCGAAATGAAGGAAAAGAAAGCCCGCGTCGAAGACGCGCTGCACGCCACCCGTGCGGCCGTTGAAGAAGGCATCGTGCCCGGCGGCGGTGTCGCCCTGGTGCGGGCCTCGGTCGCGCTGGAAAGCCTCAAGGGTGCCAATGACGACCAGACGGTCGGCATCAACATCCTGCGTCGCGCCATTCAGGAGCCCCTGCGCATGATCGTCCGCAACTGCGGCGAAGAGGCCTCCGTGGTCCTCAACAAGGTGCGCGAAGGCAAGGGCAACTTCGGCTACAACGCCAGCAACAACACTTTCGGCGACATGCTCGACGCCGGCATCATCGACCCCGCCAAGGTCACGCGTCTGGCACTGCAGAACGCGGCCTCCGTCGCCGGCCTGCTGCTGACCACCGAAGCCATGATCGCCGAAGCCCCGCAGAAGAACGACGCACCGGCCATGCCGGGCGGCGGCGGCATGGGTGACATGGGCGGCATGGGGGGTATGGGCGGTTTCTAAGCCGCATCACCGCTGTAATGTTGTGCAAAGAGCCCCTTTTCAGGGGCTCTTTTTGTGCAATTGAGAGATAAAAGGGTGCGGTGCGAAATTAATCACGTCCGGGCCAGTCTTTTCCAATCCCGAAATGAGTCTGAACGCAGTGGTTTTGGTGGATGAGTCAGGCGGTAGCGCGGGGTCGTTGTGAGAAGGATCGGAAGAGGGTA
>Ga0207908_1000181_pt1 | contig 22506 bp, 24 predicted proteins | sample MalvirmetagMSP81_FD_184224 | JGI IMG/M metagenome (GOLD analysis project Ga0207908, IMG submission 184224) | Marine viral communities from the Deep Pacific Ocean - MSP-81 (SPAdes) | ecosystem: Environmental > Aquatic > Marine > Oceanic | place: Pacific Ocean | collected 2011-04-18
CATGTGAGAGCGCAGCCCCGCCGGTTTGCCCCGCAGTTCCCGCTCAAGTCCCAGCAACAGGGCTAAACCGGCCGCCGCCAGAAGCCGGATGGCCATTTCCATAAAAGGAATTTCGCTCTCAAACACTGGCTGCCTCCTGTTTCCTTGCGATGGTGTCCAGGTGCGCGCGTCGCCCGCCGTCCTGGGATCATGAACCAGTGGAGGAGAGTAGCACCTCAAAGACGCGAAGGCTCTGCCCGGTGCCCCCTTGATACCCGGTGCTCAAGAGGCAGCACTATGAAATTGCGCGCTATAATTAAGGGGTAACAACCCGGTCAGGTGGCAACCCCATGCGCGAGAATGACGCCCTCGACTATTGGCACGATCAGGGCCCCGACTATTTTCGTGAACTCTCTACTTTCGGTGCATTGCCGGACGAAGCAGTATTGCGCATGCTCCAGAAGGGCCGCGTGATCAGCCTTGAGGCCGGCGAACGCTTGTATTTCAAGGGTGAGAGTAGCGAAGAGTTCTACATCGTTCTCAGTGGCAGGATGAATTCCTGGATGCCAAGGCGCGACGGCGGCTGGACGCTGGCCCGCTGCCACGAGCCTGGCGACGATATGGGCTTTGTGCCGATGATTGCGCTGGTCGATAGGCCGGCCACAACCGAGGCCGAAGTGGATTCGGTCGTCCTCGAAATCAGCTGCGGCCAGTTCCTGGATTTGCAGCAGCAAGATCCGGACGTTTTCGGCCTGATGCTGCTGAACCTGGTTCGGGGCATGGCAAGAACCGTCATTACTATGGTTTCGATAATGGCTGAGCGGGACTCCCAATTGCACAAGGTGTATGCCAAGGCGCCCAAGTCCATAAAAGGTGACGCAAGAGTATGATATGTGGACGTTTGTCATTGTGCGGAGCTTTTGTGTTAGGGTTCTCGGGCAAAGGCCTCTTTGCTCACTAATCGCAACCCGAATACAGTGTTGTTTCTGCTGACGAGACTGTCGGAGAGGGCGTTTTGAAGTCCATTTCGAGCACAAAATTTGCTCTGTTCGGCGCAGCCCTCATTGCGATCAGTTATGGTCTCGCGCGCTTTGCTTTTGGCCTGTTTGTGCCCCCGATCCGGGCTGACTTAGCCTTGTCGCCCGATCTGATCGGTGTTATTGGTGCCCTGCCGCTGATCAGCTTTGTTTTGGCAACATTGGTTGCCCCTTTGGCAGCAGTGCGCCTGGGTGCCCGCAATACTGCGGTGCTGTCTGGCGTTTTTGGTGCCGTCGGGCTGGCTTTGATCAGTCAGGCTGCCGGTGCTTTATCGTTAGGGGTCGGCGTTTTTGCGTGTGGTATCTGTACCGGTCTGATGATGCCAGCACTTACTGCGGCCATGCAGGTACTGGTGGACCGATCTGTGCACGGGCGGGTCAGTTCAGTGATGAACGCGGGCACCAGTATTGGTGTTACTCTTGCAGTGCCTGCGGTCCTGTTTATGGCAGGAATCTGGCGTTACGCGTATATGGCGTTTGCTATCCTGGCGGTCATCGGAATGGCTGCGGCCTGGTATGTGATTCCCTCGGTGTCTCGAGTTACACCATCGGATGCGTCGCCGCCCGCTCCCATTACCACCACGCAGTGGTGGCGGCTGTTCAGGCTCTCGCTATTTGCGTTTGCGATGGGCTTCGTTTCTGCCGCGTATTGGATTTTTGCTCCAGATCTGGTGGTTACCCTCGGTGAGTTGCCCTCGAGCACGACTGGGTGGTTATGGCTGGCGGTGGGTATAGCTGGACTTGGCGGCGCCGTGGTAGCCGACCTTGCAGATCGTAACAACCCGCCCATTACCCAAGCACTGATGTTGATGATGCTGGCTACCAGCCTCGCGTTGCTGGCCGCCAGTCCCGACCAACTGATCCTGTCCGCTTTTTCCGCGATGGTTTTTGGTTTGGCCTATATGAGTCTGACGGGGCTTTACCTGATGACCGGCATCCGGCTCTTGCCGGGCCGGTTGTCGATGGGACCTGTATTACCTTTCTTGGCCGTCTCCCTGGGTCAGGCCGCCGGTTCGCCCATTGTGGGCGTGTTGGTGAATAATCTCGGCTATAGTGACGCTTTCGCGATCTTCTGTGTTATCGGCATTTTGGTGGCACTGCTGTCACCCCTGTATCCGCGCTACATTGAAGACGAGTCCAGAGAGACCGCGGAAGAAGAAACCGGTCTGCAAGCGGCGTACGACTATCAGCTTCAGGATGAAGAGGGCGAACCCTACAGCTACGACAAATCGGCCGACTGACTCCAAAAGGAAACACGATGACGAAGCCAACTGAAGCCAGGCAGAGGGCGATTCTTGAGCGATTGGACAAATTCAGCCGCTTCACCGACAGCAGCATTAGCATTCCCTTCACCAGATTCCAGATTGGGGCCGAAGCCGTGATCGGCCTGTTGCCGGTGGTGGGTGACATGGCTGGCCTGGTGTTGTCTGGTTACGTACTGGTGGAAGCGCAACGAGCGGGAGCCAGCAAGGACGTGAAGCTGCGGATGCTGCGTAACATGGGCATCGATTTTCTCGGCGGCCTGCTGCCCGTGGTGGGCGACGCCTTTGACGCCATCTACAAGGCCAACACTCGCAACACCCGATTGCTGCGAAACTATCTGGAAGAACAATTGGCGGTGGAGCCGCCTCCGCCGCCATTCCCCTGGATGACCCTGATCTGGCTCTCGGTTCTGTTTGCGATCGTTACCGGCGGGCTGTCGCTGGTCCTATAATCTCTTCCATCAGGTTATTCAACGACTTCAAATAGTTTGCCCAGCCCGGTTTCGGGCTTCAATTTGCCGCATAAACGCAAGGCCTCCCAGAAGCTGACCTGATTGGCGGTCAGCACCGGTTTGCCAGTGGCTTGCTCCAGCGCCGTCAGCCAAGCGGCGGAATGCAGCGCGGTGTCGGGAATGAGCAAGGCATCTGAATCCTCTCGGGTGTTCGCGACGGCGAAATCAATCACTTCTTCTTTGCCTAAGGTGCCCACTTCAGCGGCAGTAACGATGCCCCGGCTGGACAGGTGCACCACGTCGATGTCGAAGTGATTCAGAAACGAGCGAAACCGCTGTGCAACCTCTTCGGGGTAGGTCGCCGCGATGGCTACGGTTTTCGCGTCAATGGCTTTCACCGCCCGTGCAAACGCCATGGCGGTGGTCGAGGCTGGCACACCTAGGAGTTTCTCCAGGGTGTCGATTTGCTGGCGAATGCCGTCCAGGCCAAGCACGAAGCTGGCGCTGGTGGAGGTCCACAGCACAGACTCGATCCCGGAGTCGGTAAGGGCCTCCGCCCCCACCGTCAGTCGCCCGATACTGCCCATTTCACTGAGCGCCTCCACGGTGTGGGCATCTTCCAGAAACTCTGTGTGAACAAGATGAACCTCGGCGTGCGGCTCTATCATGGAGCCCATCCGTGGGTAGTCATCCTCGGCGGCGTGGCCGGGGTAGAGGAAACCGAGTCTGGCTGGCGGTGATGTGTGGGTCATGTTCAGCTATGCCCTCGTTTTTTCTCTGCTAAGTGACTGGACTGAGCCTAGCTCAGTCCAGTCACTCACGCCTGTGATCGTCTTAGCTATTTCTCAGTTTGATGGAGGTGACTCGGTTTCGCGAACTCTCAGGCCGACGTTCACGGTTACTCATACGAAGACCCGCAATGACCGTCAGTGCGCCCAGCCAGATAGCCATGGAGTAGCGTTCGTCAAACCAGACCACGCCGATGACCAGCCCAAACATAGCCGCGACGGCACCAAGCTGGCTATAGAAGACAGGGTTGGAACGTTTTTGTAGCTCGAACGCGCAGTAGTAAGTCAAAGCGGTAAGCAGGCCTTGAGGAATAATGATGGTAAGAAACCGTGTCCCGTACTCTGCTGAGACCAAAGGCGTTCTGAGTGCCACAGCCAGCGCACCCAGCGTCATGGCAGAGGCGAGCAGAGTGCCGGCGGCCAGCGTCATGGGTTTGGTATCGGTTGGCCAGGCCACTGAACGATAGACATTGCCGATGGAGAGTGAGACTGGAATGAGAAGACCAAGGGCGAACCAGAGGCCATTGGGATGGTGCATCTCTGTGTGTCGTTGGAGAACAATCCAGGCGCAGGCAGAGACTGCAATTGCCAAGCCGGTGAGTTTTGTCCAGTTGCGGGATTCCAGGCCCATCGTAGTGGCAATCAGGAACGTGAATATTGGCGGCAGGGCGTACATGATGCCGGTGAAGCCAGCACCCAGTTTGGTAACCAGGTAAAACGCGATGGCGTTGGGAATGGCAATGCCTGTTAAGCCGCTAATCAAGAAATACCGGGTCAGCCGCCGTTTGAATATAGCGGAAGGCCGCGCGGTGCACAGAAGCAGAACCAAGCCCGCTATGAGCGTCTGCCAGAACGCATAGGTGATGGCTGGTACTCCCTGAGCGGTAGCGGTTTTCGCCAGGGCCAGCATCAGTGCAATGAGGAAACCGTTGGCCAGCAACAAACCCCATACAATGGCCTTGGGTGACAGTGGTCGGTGCGCGATCAGGGCAGTCATGGTCAGCCTACTCCAGTGTGCGGGGGTGAAAGATCTGATGCTCAGTCTGCCTGAGGTTATTCAATTGATAACTGGAGATATTCGAATAATACTTGTTCCACTTTGGAAACTATCCGGGAGCAACTATGGCCACTGACAAACTGGTTGCCATGAAGATTTTTCGACGTGTCGCGGAAGTGGGCAGTTTTACCCGAGCGGCAGACGATCTGGGTGTAACCGCTGCGACGGTCAGCAAGCACATCGCTTTCCTGGAACAAGACGTTGGTACTCGACTAATCAGCCGGACGACACGGCGCATGCATCTGACCGATGCGGGGCTGGCCTTTCTCAGGCGAACCCAGGCGATTCTGGACGATCTTGAGGAAGCGGAGTTGGAGGCCAGAGGATTTCAGGCCGAACCCAAGGGGACCATCCGGATCAATGTACCTATGTCCTTTGGCCTGACCCACATCACCGAGGCCATCGATAGTTTCCTGAACCGTTATCCCGAAATAGAAGTGGACCTGCAGCTCAGCGATCAAATGGTTGATCTTGTCGAGCAGGGTGTTGATATCGCGATTCGGGTTCGTAGTGCGCTCCCCGATTCGAGCATGCTTGCCAAGCCGCTGCGACAGTCTCGAAATATGGTCTGCGCATCACCCGGATATCTTGCGAATGCCGCGGAGATAAATCGCCCTGCTGATCTTGTCCAGCATAATTGCCTGGCGTTTACCCATCATGATCGGCCCCGAGTCTGGGAGCTGGGTGAGGAACAAGTGACGGTTAATGGCAATTTCACAACTGATAGCAGCCTGGCCATTCGTCAGAGCCTGTTGCGAGGTCTGGGGGTGGGCTTTCTTCCCCGCTTTCTGGTGCAGACGGATATAGAAAACGGGGCGCTGGTTCCGTTGCTCGAGGAATTCCCTCCCCAGCCTTACACCGTGTTTGCCATCTTCCCTCCCGGGCGGAAACAGCCAACGAAAGTCCGACTTCTTCTGGAACATGTGGATCAGCATTTGGGTGAAAAGCCTTATTGGGAGTAGCGTCTTGATGGCAAGGCGTTAATCGGTTTCTGCCCAATTGTTTCGAAAATGGAAAATATAAAGTTCCATACTGACCGTTGATCGCTACACCACGCAGTACCAGAAGGTCAGGAACGTTGCTTATTCAGATGTTGCGGGTTACGCCGATCATATGAAAAAGGCTTTAGCCGCAAAATCGGAAGCGGAACAGATAAGTTGGGCGCATCACCAAGCCTACATTGCGCTCGGGACGCTGCTTGCTGCAGCGGCTTCTATGAGAATTGACAGTTGTCCCATGACCGGGATTGACGCCCGTGCCTATGACCAGATTCTGGGGCTCAAAGATCTTGGGCTGGAAACCAGCGCCATTGTCGCGCTGGGTCTCAGGAGCTCGAGAGACCATAGCTCGGATTTACCCAAGGTCCGCTTCGATTATGACGACTTCGTGATTCGACGCTAGGAATTGTGAACCGTAACCCCTACAGCGGAAACCGGGGTTCAGTAATCGCTTCGACGAGCAGCAGCACTATATCAGGGGGGCAAGAGTTGTTGGGGGGGTGTCTTTTCGGGCCTTGATCAACGATCGACGGAACATTTCTGAAGCCCCCTACGTTGGCCTTTGTGAAGTTTTGTAAATAACAACAAGGACAACAAAAATGCCTGACACTAATCTCTCTCCAATTCGTTATATCCGATTAATACCCGTTCTTCTCGCCTTGGCTGTTGCCGGCTGTGGTGACCAGTCCTCAGATTCGGAAGACGGTAAGCCTGAGCAAGCTGGCAGTTCCTCGGAACGAGCCTGTGAGAATCCAGGGAACGGATCGCCTCCCCAATGTAAAGTTAGTTCGCCCGTATCTTGTAACGACGAGACCCCCATTGAGGGTGGCACCAGCTATCCAGTGATGCTCACCTCGGCCAGTGGTGAAACCATTGCCTTTCAGGTGTTGGAGCCGAACGGTGCGATTGACTGTGCAGAAGGCCACCCGCTGGTTTTGCATGGGCATGGATTTGGAGGCTCCCGGACCACTGAAGGCTTTGATCAGTATCGTGACGCCGGCTTTGCCGTGATCTCCATTGATCAAAGGGGCTTTGGTGAGAGCACCGGTACGGTTCGGGTAATGGATCCGGAATTTGAGGGGCAGGACCTGATTCAGATTCTCGATTGGGCTGAGGCTAATCTGGATTACCTGCGTTACCGGGAGGAGCCAGATCTGCCGGAGGAACTGAATCCCAATCTGGTGGCGGGCGCGATCGGTGGCAGTTACGGGGGTGGCTATCAAATCTTGTTGCATGGCCAGGATCCGGGCCAACGGCTTGACGCTTTGGTACCGGACATTACCTGGTACGATCTGCGTTACAGCCTCAATCCCGGTAATGTTATCAAAACCGGCTGGGACCTGGTGCTGGTGGCAGGCGGTGAAGCCGGCTCGACGGGCAAGGGTAACGGTGGTTTGGACCCAATCATCCGGGAAATTCTTGCCCAGGGCGCGACATTGAATCGCTTCCCTGAGGCCGGCCTCGATTTCTTCTACTACCACAGCCCGGCGTATCGTTGTTCCGGCAAGCCGGTTACGGTGCCCGAGGATTCTGGTCTGCTGACCTACCAGATGAATCCGCCCGCATTCGATGTTCCACCCACGCCTTATGCGGAAGTGGATGTGCTGCTGACTCAGGGTATGAAAGACACCTTGTTCAACTTCAACGATGCCTGGCGCAACTTCGAGTGCCTGAAAGCCAGTGGCGGTGACGTACGACTACTCACTCACCAAACCGGCCATATCCTGCCCGTTGAGGCACCTGACGAGCTGCAACCGGGAGAGTATGTCGATCCCACAGCAGACTTGCTGGAATTGCCTGGTTTCCAGGGCGCGGCGGGGAAGTTTGCCTGCGGCGATATCTCGATATCAGACGCCACCCTGAACTGGCTGGAGCATCATTTACTAGGCAAAGACTTGGCTGGATATTTTGATGGCACAGATTCCAACATCTGTCTGTCGCTGGATGATGGTGAGTCAATCAGCGTTCCCGTGGATTCGTTTCCGGCACCGGAATTGAACGCAGGTGTCCTTTCGGGCGCTAACGTGGTCGAGCGGTCGGTAGCGACTGAAACACCTATCGCCTCCGGTTATGAGGCGTCTGCAACCGCAACCCAGCCCCCAGTAGCATTGGTTCTGGGGCAAGCTGGTGCAGACGGGGTCACCTTGGGAGGTATTCCAACGGCCAGGCTCACGGTGTCTGACTTGACCGGGCGCTCAACCTGTGACGTAGAGCTGGACCCCTACGCCGCCGGCTGTGATCCCATTGTATTTGTTGGTCTTGGCAAGCGTGCAGAGGGGGAGGGTCGCTGGCAGCTGATCGACGATCAGATCAAGCCGGTGCGCGGCCTCAAGGATCAGGCGGTCATTGAACTGGTCGGTGTGGCGGAGGCTCTGGCGCCCGGCGACGAACTCGCGCTGCTGGTTTACGGATTTCACCCTCAGTTTCCTGCGAGCTGGTCACGGGATGCCCTGGTGCCTTTTGTGAACCTGGCGGGCACGGTGCAACTGCCAATTTTGGAGGGATTGCTGGAAAACCCTCGTTAAAGAAGATTGGGTGGGGCGCTGTCTTAGCGAGTTCTTCACCGCGCTGAGGCAGCGCGCCAGCGCTTTCGTGACCTGCATCCGCCTGCAGCTTTTGGCAATAATGTGTCGAGACTGTTTATTACTTTATTGTATTTGGTAAGAACTTTTTTCCTAAAATAAAGTCGTAGAAGGAAATCAGGAGGACTCGAAATGGCCGACTCAAAAAACCGCCTTCAATCTGAAGACCAGACACCGACGCGTGGTGATCGAAGATTTGCTGTGTCCGCAAACAGGGACAAGGCCAGTCACAGGCTTCGTTACGTTGAAGCCGGAGGCGCTGCAGTGGACACGGAGGAATGCACGTTTTGCCAGTCCGTTCCGGAGCTTTTCAAAGGCGAGGAAAATTGAACGCAGGGCAAGGATTTCTTTCTATCGAACTCTGAGCGGGAGGTACATCAACATGAAAAATGCACATCAGATGGTCGAAGCCGCCAAGGCCCATATCAAGGAAGTTTCGCTGGATCAGGCGAGCGACGCCATCAAACAGGCGGACTTTTTGATCGACGTACGCGAACCTGATGAATTTCGCGAAGGCCATATTGCCGGCGCAATCAATATTCCCCGTGGTCTATTGGAATTCAAGCTGAGCGCTGATCCCGCACTTGACGACCGTGGACTCAACCTGGTGATTTATTGCAAGAACAGCGGGCGCGCTGCGCTCTCGGCCCAGGCCATGAAAGAAATGGGCTATGCACATGTTCTGTCGATTTCCGGGGGTATAGATGCATGGCAGGCTGCGGACAAACCGGTCGTAAAACCCTCATTGCCAGAGTTCGATTAGTTATAGGTGTCCCGAGCGTTTTTTCGCTATTGATCGAGAGCGGCATACCTTTTCAGGCCTCGTTCGGCGCCACAGGGAACATAATTGATTGATCATGCGTTGCCCTTTGTTAGGCTCTTGTTGAAACAACAAGGACAACAAAAAATGTCGCACTTTAATTTTCGCCCAATGGTCGGGGCGGCAGCATGAGCGATTACAACATCAACGGTCTCGCTATACCGTTATTCCTCATCCTGATGCTGGTGGAATATGGCGTGTTGCGGCTGCAGGGTCGCAGTTTGCACCGCTTTAACGACAGTGTGAACAGCCTGTCCATGGGCTTGCTGTTGCTTATTTCCGATGCCTTGCTGAAGGCCTATACCTTCGCAGTGTTTATCTGGTTGTGGCAGAACCATCGGCTGATTGATTTTCAGGTGGAGAACCCCGTTACCTGGCTGGTGTTCTTCCTGGGCGTCGACTTCTGTTACTACTGGTTCCATCGCATTGCACATCAGGTCAACGTCCTGTGGGGTGCGCACGTTGGTCATCACCAGGGTGAGGAATACAACTTCACCACGGCATTGCGCCAGAGCGCGTTCCAGTATGCCTTTTCCTGGGTGTTCTACCTGCCGCTGGCGGTGCTGGGCTGTCCGCCGGTGGTCTTTGTGGTCCAGTTTGTGGTGCTGAAGATGTACCAGTTCTGGTTGCACACTCAGTCCATTAATCGCATTCCGCTGATGGAAGGGGTGATGTCGACGCCCTCTAGCCACCGTGTTCACCACGCCAAGAACCCGATCTACATTGATCGCAATTACGGTGGCACCCTGGTGATCTGGGATCGACTGTTTGGCACCTGGCAGCCGGAGTTGGAAAACGAGCCGTGCCACTATGGTACTACCCGCCCGCTGGATACCCTGAACCCGGTTCGCGCCAACCTTCAGCACTGGTCGATGCTGGCCCGGGATACCATTAATACCGCACGCTGGCAGGATAAGGCGTCGCTCTGGTTTCGGCCCACCGGCTGGCGGCCGGCGGATTGCCTGGCCATGGACGCCACCGACCCGGGCATGCAGAAAACCGGTTGCAGCGACCGGCCAAAGTACGATCCGCAAACCAGCTCTGGCAAAAAACTGTACGTTGGCTGCTCCATGATGCTGACGTTTGTTGTCTGCACGGTTTTTATCTTTCTCTCGCCGCAACTGCCTGGGTGGCAGGTAGCCACGGGCACGGTGTTGGTGATCGGCGGGCTGGTCATTGCCGGGGATCTGTTGGAAAACCGTACCCGCTTTCAGTGGCTCGAGTGGGTGCGAGTGCCGCTCCTGCTCTGGTTCGCCACAAGCCTTGGGAGCGCAACGGCTCTGGGCTGAAAGCCGATTCATGCGTTGATCTGGGTCAAACCCCCAGAACTGGCGGGGGTGATAATTAAAATGACATATTGTAACGGTGAAGAGGTGTCACTATGGACAAGGACTCCCCCTGCATTGTTGTGGCCTGTGATGGTTCGGAGCAGTCGCTGAGCGCCGCCAAGCTGGCCTCTGATTTGGCCGAAGCCATGGGCCACCCGCTCAAGTTGCTAACCGTATATCCGTATGCCAAATCCTCAGTGCTGGTGGTGGCCGGAGTAGAGCGTGGCAAGATTGACGAGGAGCGGGAAAAGCACGGCCAGGAAGTATTCGGTGCGGCCAGAGGAGTGCTGGGCGGACAGGTGGAAATCCGGGAGGAGATCCTGCTGAATGGTGACCCCGCTCACGAAATCCTGGAGTACATGCACAACCATCCGGGTGCGCATCTGGTGCTCGGGCGCCGTGGTTTTTCCGCAGTGCGCAGCCTGCTGCTGGGTAGTGTCAGTGAAAAAGTGGTCCGGCACGCCACAGGGCCGGTGACCGTGGTCGGGCAATAAGGCCTTCTTCACTCAAAGACGCTTGAGACCTTTACGGATTCAGAATCCGTATTTCTCGCCGCCACCGATTCATGAACACATCGCGACGCATGGGGTCCACGAATGCCAGCAGTGAGGCATCAATGGGAATTGGGTAGAGGCGCTCGCCAACCTGATCCCGCAGCCGCTGCGAGGTGTAAGGGCCGACCACATCCGGCAGCACACTGAACAATGGCGTTTCGCCGGCAAGAATCTGTTGGCCGTCGGCGCTCAGCAAGAAATTCATGAATGTACGGGCCGCCTCGGGGTTGGGTGCGTCACGATGGATAAACGCCATGCGCATCATCACCAGTGAGTAGTCCTGGGGAATCTGCACAATAAGCTCAGGATGGCTGCGGGCCCACTGGATAGCGTAGGAGCCGAGTAGGTTGTAGCCAACCCAGTAGCGTCCATCGGTAAGTCCTTCAAGCATCTTCTGGGTGGAATTTTCCAGTTGCACGTCGGCCGCGCCCAGAGCGGCAACAAGATCCCAGAACCGGGGTGAATAGCGGGCATCCTGTTGAAACAGGGTGTAGCCGATGCCGCTACCGGAGGGTGAATAAGTGGTGACCCGGCCACGCAGCATCTCTTGATGAGTATTCAAGATGGTGTGGAGGTCGGCATGAGTCTGGGGTGGCAGCATGTGCCGCGCCAGGTTGAGACGGTATACGGTCACGATGGGTTCGAAGGTAAAGCCAAATACTTCGTTGCGCCATTTCGCCCAGCTTGGCCACTCGCTGGCGGCGTCGCTGTTGAGCGGTTGGGCGAGGCCGTCATTTACCCGGGCCATCTGCCAGGGCATGGCCGAGCTGATGACCACATCGGGAGCTGGTGAGGCGCTTCGGGCTCGTTCATCCACCTCAAGGGTGGACCGGTCCTGAAATGACACCTCAATTTCCGGATGGGCCCGTTCAAATGCTGCGAGCAGTGGCGCCACCACGGGCAGATCCAGGGCGGCATCAACTTCGAGCGTGGTTTTATTCTGTGCCTTTGCCGCGGATGGCGGCAGGCTCACCGCTAAAAACAGTGTCACAACAAAAGCCGAAAAGTGCGGCCACAGCCAACGTGCCATGTCAGGTCTCCTCGGCCAGGGTTGGAAATAGGATGCGCACGCACAGGCCGTGGCCTGGCTCGCTGTGAATTTCAAGTGTCGCCTGATGCCGTTGCACGATGGAGTTGACGATGGCAAGGCCGAGCCCGGAGCCCTCGGTGTCCTGGCGCCCGCCGCGCTCGAAAGGCTGGTGCAGACGGTCCAGCAACTCGGGGTTTACCCCAGGGCCGTTGTCCTGGATCCGCAGTTCCACCGTGTTTTCCTGCTTGGTCAGGCCCAGGGTAATCTCGCTGCCAGCCGGGGTATAGCGCAGTGCGTTGTCGATAAGGTTGCCGATCAATTCGTGCAGAGACCAGGGTTCGCCCTGAATATAAATTGGGGCGTCGGGCAGGGCAGCCATGCCTAAATCGTGATGTTTTGCGATGTCGCGATCGGCCCACTCGGTGATCGTTTTGCGCAACAAGTCTGACAGATCGATCTGCGTCTTTGATCCGGCCTCGGCGTGGCGCAGGCGTGACAGGCTGAGCAGTTGCCCGGCAAGGCGGCTGGTGCGTTCACTGCTGTCATGAACGGTTTGCAGCGCTTGTCGCCAGTCCTCTGGCTGGTTGCTTTGCAGCGCCAGTTCGCTGGTGCTTTGCAAACCCGCAAGAGGTGTTTTTAGCTGGTGGCTGGCATCGGCGCTGAAGCGTAGTAGCGCATTGCGGCCTTCCCTCTGTCGTTCGAAAAGAGCGTTCAGGGTTTCCGCCATGTCGTACAGCTCGCCCGGCACTTCCGCGTTCAGGGGGCTGACGTCATCAGCTTTGCGCTGGCGGATGAGCTGTCGCAGACGCCGGACCGGACCCAATGCCGTTCGAATGGCCACCAGCATCAGCAGCCCGGTCAGCATAACCATGACAACAAACCGGATCAGAGCCTTGGTGAATAGGTCTTGGGTCAGGGATTCCCGGCCGGAAAGGGTGTGGCCGACCCAGATCTGCAAAGGCTCCACGGATTCCCAGCCAGCGGATTTCAATTGGCGGCCGTGAACCCTGATGGATGCGCCGGCATACTGAAGGAAACTCCAAACCGGCTCGGACTGACGTGACGACTGGTGATGCAGTGTCTCCAAAATCGCCGCATCCAGATTGCCCGTCACCGACTGGCCGTCGCTGTCCACAACCGTATAAAACACCCGCTCCTGCTGCTCGGTTGCGAGCATCTGAAAAGCTGCGGCGGGTATTTCCACCACTGGCTGGCCACCCTGCCACTGGACCGCTTCGCCAATGGTCAGGCTGGCCGCTTGTAGCAAATTATCATATGCACGATCTGCTGCCCGCTCCGCGCTGGTGTATGCCTCAATCAGCAGAAATGTGCCAAGAACGCCAAACGCTGCGAGCAGCCAGGCACCTAACCGCTGTTTCAGTGTGCCCTTAACAACGATCACTCCGGATCATCCTCCAGGCGATATCCCAGGCCGCGCAGAGTGCGGATGCGCAAGCCGCTGCCTTGCAAGCGTTTGCGCAGTCGGCTGACGTAGACCTCCAAGGCATTGGGGCCGGCCTCACCAAAGCCAAACAACCGGTTAATCAGGTGCTCACGCGGGGCAATACGCCCTGCGTACAGTAGCAAACCCTCAATCAATCCCAGCTCCCGGGGCGGTAGATCCAGGTGCTCACCGAACAAGGTGGCGTTGCCAGAGGCGGGATCAAAGCACAGGGGGCCAAAGCGGAGATGGTTGTCGATGCGCTGTTGGCTCCGGCGTAGCAAGGCTCGCACCCGAGCCTGGAGTTCCGGTAGGGAAAAGGGTTTGGTCAGGTAATCGTCGGCACCCAGGTCCAGTCCTTTAACCCGCTCCGCCACGCCGTCGCGGGCCGTCAGGATCATGATCGGTGTGGTATCGCGTCGCTCGCGAATTTCCGCCAGTAACGCAAGCCCACTGCCATCCGGCAGGCCCAGATCCAGCACCACCAAGTCGAACTGGCTGTGCGCCAGCGCCGCGCGCGTCTCTTTCAGGCTGGTGAAAACCTCAACGGTGTTGCCCAGCGGTGCCAGTCCCTGATGCAGGGAGTCGGCAATCAACGGGTCATCTTCGACGATCAGCAGACGCATGGGGGGCTTCTTTAAAATAATGGACAGCGATTATAGATGGCTGAAAGGTTAATGAAAGGTTGTGTCCATAGGATAGCTCTTGCCATCGATACGATGGCTTGCGGAGGCGCATCGCTGCGCTCCGCTCAAAACAAATACAACAGGAGTTCCACATGAAATTCAACACCGCATTCCTTCGTCGGTCTGCAGCTGCGGTTATCGGCGCTGCCTTAATGACCGGATCTGTCCACGCCTTTGCCAAGCCCACCGAATGCATCGCACCTGCCAAACCTGGCGGTGGCTATGACCTCACTTGCCGTCTAGCCGCCAACTCCCTGCAGGAGACCGGACTGATTGATCAGCCCATGATGGTAAGTTACATGCCCGGTGGTATCGGGGCCGTTGCTTACAACCACGTCAACGGCGTGCGCAAAGACGACCCCAACCTCATCGTTGCCGCCAGTACCGGCGCTGCAGTTAACCTGGCGCTGGGCAAATTTGGCCAGTACGACGCCGACGAAGTGCGCTGGTTGGGTGCTCTGGGTGTGGATTATGGCGCCATCGTGGTGAAAGCTGATGCCCCGTGGCAGAACCTGAAAGAGCTGGCCCAGGATCTGAAGACACAGCCTGGCAAGATCGTCTTTGGTGCCGGCGGTACCGTTGGCAGTCAGGACTGGATGAAGGCAGCGCTTACCGCCAAGGCAGCCGATGTTTCACCCCGGGATTTGCGCTATGTGGCCTTTGAAGGTGGCGGTGAATCTCTGGCGGCGCTTCTGGGCGAGCACATCCACGTGTTCACCGGCGACCTTTCCGAACTTCGCCCACACCTGGATTCCGGCAAGGTACGTGTGCTGGCAGCGTTGGCGGAAGAACGTGTAGGCGGCCCCTATGCTGATATCCCCACTGCGGCCGAGCAGGGCTATGACGTGCAGTGGCCAATCTGGCGCGGGTACTACATGGGCCCGGATGTGAGTGATGAAGCCTACAACACCTGGGTTGAGCGTCTGAAGGAACTGGCCGGCACGGAACAATTCGCCGAGATGCGTGACGCACGCGGCCTGTTTCCGATGGAGCGCTATGGCGACAACTTCGACACTTACGTGAAAGAGATGGTTGTCCAGTTCAAAGAACTTGCTAAAGAAGTTGGGCTGACACAATGAGAATTGCCGCCGACCGTATTCTGGGGCTTGCCTTGATCGGTTTGGCGGCATTCGCCGCCTTCAATGCCTCACAGTTTCAGGTCAACTTCAGCTACGAGCCCGTTGGGCCGAAAGCATTCCCCATCCTGCTTTCGGCCATTCTGGCGACCTTGTCACTGGTGCTGGTGTTCCGGCCCGGCGAGAACGGTGACTGGCCCGACAAGCGCGTGACCCTGAAGTTGTTGGCCGTTCTGGGTGTGCTCCTGGTTTATGCCCTGCTGTTTGCCCGCCTGGGGTTTGTCGTCATGACCTTCCTGACCGTGCTGTCTCTGGCCCGCCTGTTTGAGGCCTCCTGGAAAAAAGCCGCGATTGCTGGATTGTTGATGACCCTGGGGAGCTATTACCTCTTTACCCTCGGCCTGGGTATCGCTTTGCCAGGCGGCCATTGGCTGCCCGACTTCAACGGAGGTGCCTGGTATGTTTGATTTTCTGATTCAAGGTTTTGATGTTGCCCTCAGCCCCATGAACCTGGGGTTGGCCTTTCTCGGTGCACTACTCGGCACGTTGTTTGGCGCCCTGCCAGGCATCGGGCCTATCAATGGCATTGCCATTCTGATGCCGCTGGCTTACACCCTTGGGCTGCCTGCGGAGTCCGCACTGATCCTGCTGGCAGGTGTTTACACCGGGGCAGAATATGGCGGACGTATGTCCAGCATCCTGCTGAATGTTCCGGGCGATGCCGGCGCGGTGATGACCACTCTGGATGGACATCCCCTGGCCAAGAAGGGACTGGCTGGACCCGCCCTGGGGCTGTCTGCGGTCAGCTCGTTCGTGGGCGCAACCATCGCTATCATCGGTCTGACGTTGTTCGCACCGTTGCTGGCGGAAGTGGCTGTGATGTTTGGTCCGGCCGAATTCTTCGCACTCATGGTGTTCGCCTTTGCGTCCATGTCGGTGATGATGGGTAACGATCCGATCAAAACCGGTATTGGTGCCGTGCTTGGTGTGCTGATTGCCATGGTAGGCGTCGACTCCGGTACGGGTGTAATGCGATATACCTTCGGCATGGCCGAGCTGTACGACGGTATCGATTTTGTGGTGATGATTATCGGCCTGTTCGCCATCAGCGAGATCCTGCTGATGCTGGAGCATGCCCACGGCAAGAACGCTAACCAGGAAATGCCTCCACTGGGCCGTGTGATGGTCAGCGCCAAAGAGCTGCTTTACTGCAAGTGGGCGATGCTGCGCAGCGGTGTGATTGGTTTCATTGTGGGTGTGTTGCCCGGCACCGGAGCCTCAGTGGCTGGCGCGGTAACCTATACCACCGAGAAGCGTCTGTCTGACAAGCACAACACTTTCGGTACCGGTGATATGCGCGGTCTGGCCGCTCCCGAGGCGGGCAATAACGCGTCCGCGGCTGGCTCTTTTGTGCCGATGCTGACGCTCGGCATTCCAGGCTCAGGAACCACCGCGGTTCTGCTGGGCGCGCTCATGCTCTACAACATCACGCCCGGCCCCATGCTGTTTACGGAACGCCCGGAAGTGGCTGGCGGTCTGATTGCATCCCTCTATATCGGCAACCTGGTGCTGTTGGCGCTCAACCTTCCTCTTGCGGGCCTGTTTGCCAAGACCCTGACAATGCCCCGCTGGGTACTGGTGCCGGGAATTGCAATCCTGGCTTTTGTTGGTGTCTACCAGCTGCATTCCGATTTGATGGCCATCTACCTGATGCTGATCGTTGGAGTGTTTGGCTATGCGTTGCGTAAACTTGGCTTCTCGCTGGCGCCGGTGATCCTCGGGTACGTGCTGGGTGGATTGATGGAAGATAATCTGCGCCGGGCGCTTTCCATCAGCGGCGGGGAAGTCGGGATTCTCTGGGATTCGGCGATCTCTATCGGCCTGTGGATTGCTGCCGCCATACTGCTGGTATTGCCATGGCTGCTGTCCCGAGCGTTCTCGCGCAAGTCGCCGGTGACGGCGTGATGATCTGGGTGACTCAGCGTTGATTACTCTGATCAAAGAGCGTTGCATCGCGGGTGGCAAGCTGCTGCCCGCGCTTGCGATTGGCGCCGGAGGCGGCGGCCTTGCCTACGCCGTTCACACCCCTTTGCCCTGGTTGCTGGGTGCCTTGATTGCCACCACGGTGCTCAGCCTCGCTGGCGTCCGGCTGCAGGCGCCAACTTCATCGCGCAAAGCGGTGTTGGTGGTGATTGGTGTGATGCTGGGCGGTGCGTTCACACCGGATCTGGCGGCGAACCTCTCGCTCTGGGGGATCAGCCTGGCTATCATGTTTATCGCTACTGCGGTGATGATCGTGGTCTCGGTCTGGCTGAGCCGGCGAGTTGCCGGTAACTCGGTTGAAACCGCCATTTATTCAGGCGTTCCTGGTGGTATCTCCTCCGTTTCCCTGATGGCCGCCGACACCAGTGCTGATATGCGGATCGTTGGCCTGACTCACGGAGTTCGTATTCTGGTGGTGTTGTTGGTGATTCCACCGTTACTGCAGTGGGCTGAACACGTTAGCCTCCAGCAGCCCAGCATGACGTTGGCCCAGTGGCTGGCTTTCCCGGGGTTCGACGAGTCGTTGATGTTGGTGATTGCCGGTATTGCCGGTGCCTGGCTGGGCCAGTGCCTGCGCTTGCCGAATCCGCTGCTGTTTGGGCCGATTCTGTTGTCCGGCGCCTTGCACGTCAGTGGACTGAGCGAAGCGACGATTCCGCCCGTGATCATTGCTTTGGCCCAGGTTGTGATTGGTGTTTCAGTTGGCGTCAGGTTCGTGGGGGTGTCGCTGGCGTCGGTGGGATCCACTATCTTTATCGCTCTGGTTCAGGCCTTGGTGCTGCTGGTTATTGCTATAGGTGCCGCCTGGATTGCACACGTGACCACCGGGTTCTCACTGGCTGCGGTACTGTTGGCGTATATGCCGGGCGGCGCCCCCGAGCTCAGTCTGGTCGCGCTCTCCCTGGGCATTGAGCCGGCGTTCGTTACGTCACATCACCTGGCACGCATTACCATCTTGATTCTGTTGATGCCTGCGCTGGTGGCGTTTTTGAAACGTATTGGCAGTTGAATGAGTTGGGGAGCCCGCTGACCCCTCTCGGCGGGCTCCTTCACATCCCTGAATTGTCGCAGCTCAGTTACACTGACCCGCCTCGTAGAATCCTTCGCTGGTTTCCTTCACCCAGGTGTAAACCCCGGATACGGAACCGAGGAAGTCATCCCCGCCAGTCGAGTAATAGCCACCGGTATAGTAAGCGCGGCCTGCGTTGTCGTGGTTGAGGTTGGTGTCGTTCCAGTCCTGGCACACTGGTGGCTCACCGCCGCCTCCGTTACCACCACCACCGCTGCAGGCAGTCGGTACGCTGGCGTACCAGAGTCCCGGATCCCCTTCGTACAGGGTGACGCTGTTCCAGGTGTCATAGGACGCGCCGATGTCGACGTTGTCGCCATTGGCGAAGGTGCGGTAGTTGTAGGCTCCGCCGGCATAGGCGCGGCCCGCGGAGATGTGTGCGTTGGGCGAGGCCGTGGCTTGCTCACAGGTTTCGGTCGGGGCATTGGGGTCGTAAACCACTACCTCGCGGTCTTTCACGGTGGTATTGCTGTCACTATCCGTGGCTGAGTAGGTGCAGGTGTAGGATCCGACGGTGGAGGTATCCACCGCACTGCAATCGGCTGTGACAGTGACCGAGCCGTCTTCCGCGTCGTCGGCGGTGGCGCCCGGGTCGGTGAAGGTGGTGTTAATGGCCACCGTCATAGGATTGTCGCCAATCAATGTGATGACAGGGAATCCTTCAGGCTGGGAGCCGTCACGGCTATGACGATCAAAGAAATCCCAGATGATGTCTGGGTAGCTGGGGCCGACTTTCACAGACCATTTGCCGTTGTTGCCATTGGCCCCACCAACCCAGTAATGCCCGTGATTCGTGTCCTGGGTATTGGGGGTGGATAGAGGGCCATCGAGGTAAATGGTCTCCACTACAGAACGGGTGCCGACAGTACCGTCTTCGGTGTAGCGAATATGTTGGCAGCTGTAGTTGTTCTGGTAGTAAGGCGCACACGCGGTGGAAGACGCCTGAGCCGCAGTGGTGTGGTCGAAGGATGGAGTACCGAAGACCTTGAGGTGGGCATCTCGGGTGTTATCCGCAGCAGTTTTCAGCACGGTGCAGTCATTCTCGTTTTGCAGCACCATCAGCGGAATGGGATAGCTGTCGTCCAGTTCGCTCTGCATATCCGAAACCACACGGGACACACTGTGGAAGTTGGCGCTGCCCGGACACTGGCCTGACAGTGATACCGAGCCGGCATCTTCGCCGTAGGGCAAGCCAGCAGCGGGTGCGGCGGCGGCCCAGTATTCGTTATGAGTCACCGCGGCAACGATGGTCATGGCGCCGCCGGAAGACAAACCGGTGATGAATCGGCGGTTGGGATCGATGTTGTAATTGGCCTCAACGGCAAGACCAATCTGGTGCAGGTCTTCTGTCTCGCCTGCACCTTCGTGGCGATGATGATCGAACCAGAATCCCCAGCAGTTCTCGTTTCGTAGACCGTCGTAACTGGTGATGAACGGTGCTACCAGAATGAACCCATAGGTGTCGGCAGCGGCAGTCAGACCCCAGTCGTTGAGTACATCGTTGTTGGTCTGTTTGCAGCCATGCAGCGCCATCACCATGGGGGCAGGTGTGGTGATGTTATCTGGCACATACACTTTGTAATCCCGGGTGCGGGACTGGCTGTAGGGCTGTTGCGGCAGGGAATAAGAGTAGGTTTGGCCCGCAGAAGAGGGCGCGGCTGGCGCCATCAGCAGGGCTGACAGCATAAATGTCGACAGCGCGGTGCCAACGCGCAGTGATATGAATGAACCTGTGATCATCGAATGCTCCTTTTATTGGATTTATTGTTCGGCGGGTAATACCAAGGAAGTTTCGTGCCAGTCCGGTAACTGGTTGATCTTAATGGTTTTGGCCTATCGTGAGCGGGAAGGAGTGGCCGGGAATCCGGACGGGGTGTCTGGATTTCCTGACGAAAAGCATTACCAGAAATCCCCGGAAGCGTGCTAAAACTCGCGGCCTCGACAGCGGCCTGCGCATATCTTCGTGAGCCCTTTGTCTTTCTCAACCAATCGGGATGACGATATGTCAGACAAATTTTTCTACAAAGGCCGTCAGGATGCGCGTCAGCATCACACCACTTACGGCGGTTTTCAGACCAACGCAAGCCAGAGGAGCGGCACCCGGAAGTTCCCGTTGTCGCTGGTGGTTACCAATGAAGCCCGCAAACAGGAGATTGAAGCGCAGGTGGCCGAGGCTGGGCTGTACGCTGAGGTTGCTCTGGATACCCGCGAAGGCGCTACGGAATCTATCAGCGAGCTGACGGTGATTCTGAACAAGGGCAGTACAGTGACCGCGGAGAAACTGCCGTCCCGTAACGACCCGTGCACCTGCGGCAGCGGCCTTAAATTCAAGAAGTGCTGTGGCTGACGGCCATTGAGGTGATTTGATGATTATTTGCGGTGTTGAACTGAGCGGCAGCGATGCCGTGGTGTGTTTGCTGAACCTGGACTACGGACAGTTCAGTCTTCCCGAGTGCAAGGTGCGCAAGCTGACACTCAAGAAGAACCACACCCGAGCAGACCTGCAGGAATTCCAGGCCTCGTTCGCGAAGTTACTGTCTGACTATAGTGTGCAGAAAGTCGCGATCAAGGAGCGGATGCCGAAGGGAAAATTTGCGGGTGGCGCCATCAGTTTCAAACTGGAAGCGACTATTCAACTGATTGCAGAGGTGGACGTTGACGTGACGCTGTTGTCGCCAGCCCAGATCAAATCCACGCTGGCGGCAAATCCGCTGCCGATCACCTTTGCGGAGACCGGCTTGAAGGTGTTTCAGGAGACCGCATTTGTCGTTGCGTTCGTGGCGCACATGGCGAAGTAGCAGGTTGTAAGAACCTGGGAAAATGCTCAGAGCTCGGTTTAGGTTTTATCTGTTAGTATTCGGACAAGTTTAAATCGCCCATCTAATCGTGGAGTCTGTTGCCTGTGAAGCGTTCTTTCCTGTTTGCCACCGCCGCCACTGCGCTGTTGTCTGGCTGCCAAACCTCTACCTACATGTCGTCCGCGGCGACTGACGGCGATGGCGTAACCTGCAGTGAAATCTACCAGGCATTCAATGCCTACGATCGTGATCGCCAGTCCGCTGAGGCCCTGGCGCAGCTGAGCGCGCTTGTCAGTCCGAAAGCCGGTAGCTACGCCGAGATGGGTGTTAATTCTGCCTCGAAGTACTATGAGCAGATCGAAGCCAGCGCCAATATTGCACTGGCTATTCGAGGCTGTCAGCCGGTTGGATGAGGTGTCGCTCTAGCTCATTCCAGCCGCGCAAATTGGGGCTAGGATCGAGTGCCCCCTCATACAGTCAGCGCAAAGCTCAGCAGCCAGCGGTTGCCACGTTGGATTTTCTCGACGCGATGCTGGTAGAGGTCCGGGCGAAACAGGATGACTCGCCCTGCCAGATTCACTAGATTCCGTTCACAGACGAACTCCCCGCCCACTTTTGGTTTAACCAAAACACAGTTGAGTTTGTAAAGACGCCCCTCGGCAATCATATCCAGGTGGGGCCCCACCTTATGGCCTTCCGGGTAGCGCACCAGATAAATATTCAGTCGTTTAGACCGAAGGAGGATTCGGGTTTTTACATTCGCTGTCATAATGACAATAGTCTCACATTGAATTTTAAGGAACCAAACGCCGTATGCGATCTGTTGCCCTTCTTGATGGTGGTCTTGGCCAGGAAATTTACCGGCGCGCACGCGAGGTAAGCTCTCCTCTGTGGTCGGTCGCTGTCATGCTGGAACAGCCGGAGGTGGTGTCGAGTGTGCATGAAGACTTCATCCGGGCCGGGGCCAGAACTCTGTCGCTCAATACCTACGCGGCCACGCCGACCCGGTTGCTTGAGCAGGGCATGCTCGATCAGCTGGAAGCGATTCATCACCAGGCCTTCACTGTGCTGGAGAAGGCGATTGAGGCCGCCGGCGTTGACGTGGATATTGCTGGCTGTTTGGGGCCGTTGGTAGGAAGTTACCAAATCCAGCCAGATCGCTCTTTCGAGGATCTGAAGAAGGAATATGACACCCTCGCTCGTCTTCAGTCCCGTGCTGATGTTCTCCTTATCGAAACCATGGCCAACACTCTTGAAGCCAGAGCTTCCTGTGCTGCCGCTCAAGCTTCAGGCAAGCCCTTTGGCGTGGCCTTTCGCCTGGAAAAGGATGGCAAGCTGAAATCTGGAGAAAGCCTCGAGGAGGCTGTAGCGGCTGTCGAGAGTTACGAGCCCACGGCGGTGATGCTGAACTGCTGTGATCCTGAGGTGCTTACTTCAGCAATGCCCCGGTTAGCTGGCTTATACCCCGTCGTTGGTGGTTACGCCAATGCCTTTAAAACCGTTGAG
>Ga0207908_1000182_pt1 | contig 22462 bp, 17 predicted proteins | sample MalvirmetagMSP81_FD_184224 | JGI IMG/M metagenome (GOLD analysis project Ga0207908, IMG submission 184224) | Marine viral communities from the Deep Pacific Ocean - MSP-81 (SPAdes) | ecosystem: Environmental > Aquatic > Marine > Oceanic | place: Pacific Ocean | collected 2011-04-18
TTCGAGTAGCGCTCGAACTCGGCGGCTTTGTAGGGATCTATAACGTACTTTAAGTAGCAGGTAACCACTCGAACTCCATTTCAGTATTGGCCTTGTAACAGCTAATTCAACGACAAATGACGTATATCCCTACCGCGCCTATTTCCGAGCAGGAACTCGTCAATTCCCTGTTTAATTATCGAAAAATCATTGAATTGCAGCATAGCCCACAGAACAGGGAAGGGGAAATAAGCGTCATTTGTCGCCTATCTCCAAGATGGAGTTGACGTATATTTCGCAGGAACCGATCACTTACCGGCTAGGTTTCAATAACTTATGAACTTAGACCCGGAGTTTTGCGTCATTTGTCGCTGAACTCCGGGCCTAAGGGTTACCACTCCAACTGCGCCCCAGTCTGATACTCAATCACCCGGGTCTCGAAGAAGTTCTTCTCCTTGCGCATGGTGGCCTGCTCATCCAGCCAGGGCGACACGTTCTTGGCGCCCGGGAAGGGTTCGTCCAGGCCTACGGTGCGGGCGCGGCGGTTGGCCACGAAGCGGAACTGCTCGCTGTGGTACTCCGCGGAGTAGCCGAGGATGGGGTCGCGCAGGATGTACTTGGCGTAGGCACTTTCCGCCGCTTCCGATTCGTCCCACATGTCGCGCACGGCTTTCGGGTCGAAGGTTATGTTTTCCTCCTCCACGATCTGGTTCACCACCTTCAGGCCGAACGAGAAGTGCATGGCTTCGTCCCGCAGTATGTACTGCAGCTGTTCGCCGGTGCCGCGCATCAGGCCGCGGCGCTGCAGGGCGAAGATGGGGCTGAAGCCGTTATAGAACCAGGTGCCCTCGAACACCGCAGCGAAGAACAGGTAGGACATGATGAATTCCTGCAAGTCGTCGCGGTTGCGCAGGTTCATGTCCGGGCGCATGGCGGCGTCCAGCCGGCGGTTGGCGATCTGGATCTTGCCGTTGATCGCCGGTACCACCCGGTAGCGGTTGTAGATCTCGCTCTGGTCCAGGTTCAGGGTTTCGATGCAGTGCTGGTAGGCCCAGGTGTGCATGGCTTCCTCGTACACCTGCCGGGCCTGGTAGATCTGCAGCTCCGGTGCGCTCATCTTCTCCATCACCGCCAGGCCGATGTTGCGCATGGCCAAAATGTCGGAGGTGGTGAGGTAGGCCAGCACGTTTTCGTACACGTGCTTTTCAGGAGCTGTCAGCCGGTGGTGGTAGTCGTGAACGTCCTGGGCCATGTTCACGTCCAGCGGAGTCCAATGGTTCTTGTTGGCGTTCATGAAGTACTCCCAGGCCCAGGGGTACTTGAACGGCGCCAGTTGGTTGATGTCGGTGTCGCCGTTGACTACGCGCTTGTCGTCCACGTTAACCGGAGTCGGGCCGGTGGCGCTGTCACCGGCGCTGGCGTTGGTCTGGGTTTTGGGTTCGTCGTCCCAGTCGAGCATGGGATGCCTCCTGAAAAATAAGTAAGTGGTTACTGACAGGCTTCGCAGTCTGGGTCGTCGATGCTGCACACCTGGGGCTGCGGCGCCATCTCAGGTGCCGGCGCGGCGGCCGATGCGGTCTTTTCCGCCCCGGTAGCCCCGAGTGAGCGCAGGTAGTAGGTGGTCTTCAGGCCCCGTTCCCAGGCCAGCTGATACAGGGCGTCCAGCTTCTTGCCGCTGGGCTCGGCCATGTACAGGTTCAGGCTCTGGGCCTGATCCAGCCATTTCTGCCGGCGGGCGGCGGCTTCCACCAGCCAGCGGGCGTCAATCTCGAAGGCGGTGGCGTAGCGGGCCTTGAGTTCGGTGGGAATGCGGTCGATCTGCTGCACCGAGCCGTCGAAGTATTTCAGGTCGTTGACCATCACGTTGTCCCACAGGCCCTCGGCCTTCAGGTCCCGCACCAGTGAGGGATTCACCACGGTGAACTCACCCGACAGGTTCGATTTCACGAACAGGTTCTGGTACGCCGGCTCGATGGACTGGGACACGCCCACGATGTTGGAGATGGTGGCCGTGGGCGCGATGGCCATCACGTTGCTGTTGCGCATGCCGTGCTGGGCGATCAGCTCACGGATCGGGGACCAGTCCAGGCGGGCTTCGGTGTTCACGGAGAAGTCCCCTTCCCGGCGCGCCTGTTCCAACAAGTTAATGGAATCGATGGGCAGGATGCCTTGCTGCCACAGGGAGCCTTCGTAGCTGTCGTAGGCACCGCGTTCACCGGCCAAAGTGGCGGAGGCGCGAATAGCTAAGTAGCTGAGCTGCTCCATCGCCAGGTCCGCGAACTCCACCGCCTCGGCGCTGGCGTACGGCAAGCCGAGTTGGTACAGCGCATCCTGGAAGCCCATCAGGCCCAGGCCGACCGGGCGGTGCTGGAGGTTGGAATTGCGGGCCTGTGGCACGGCATAGAAGTTGATATCGATAACGTTGTCGAGCATGCGCACGGCAGTGTTAACGGTTCGCTCCAGGCGCTGTACGTCCAGCTCACCATCGGCAATGTGGGCCGCCAGGTTCACCGAGCCCAGGTTGCACACGGCGATCTCGTTGGCGTTGGTGTTCAGGGTGATTTCGGTGCACAGGTTCGAGCTGTGTACCACGCCGCGATGCTGCTGCGGCGAGCGCAGGTTGCACGGGTCTTTGAAGGTGATCCAGGGGTGGCCGGTCTCGAACAGAACGGTCAGCATCTTGCGCCACAGCTGCTTGGCGGGAATCTTCTTGAACAGTTTGATCTTGCCCTGCTCCGCCAGCGCTTCGTAGTGCTCGTAGCGGGTGCGGAATTCGTTGCCGTACAGGTCGTGCAGGTCCGGCGCATCGCTGGGTGAGAACAGGGTCCAGTCCCGGTCTTCGCGCATACGTTCGATCAGCAGATCCGGCACCCAGTTGGCGGTGTTCATGTCGTGGGTGCGGCGGCGCTCGTCGCCGGTGTTCTTGCGCAGTTCCAGGAACTCTTCGATGTCCAGGTGCCAGCTTTCCAGATAGGCACACACCGCGCCCTTGCGCTTGCCGCCCTGGTTTACCGCCACCGCGGTGTCGTTCACCACTTTTAGGAACGGCACCACGCCTTGACTCTGGCCGTTGGTGCCTTTGATGTGCGCTCCCAGCGAACGGACCGGGGTCCAGTCGTTACCCAGGCCGCCGGCCCATTTCGAGAGCATGGCGTTGTCGCGGATGGCACCGTAAATGTCTTCCAGATCATCGCCGACGGTGGTCAGGTAGCAGGACGACAGCTGGGAATGGCGGGTACCGCTGTTGAACAGGGTTGGCGTGGAGGCCATGTAGTCGAAGCTGGACAGCAGCTCATAGAATTCGATGGCGCGGGCGTTGGGGTCGTCCTCGCGCAGGGCCAGGCCCATGGCCACGCGCATGAAGAATACCTGGGGCAGTTCCAGGCGGGCTTTGTTCCAGTGCAGGAAGTAGCGGTCGTACAGGGTCTGCAGGCCGAGGAAGCCGAACTGGCGGTCGCGCTCCGGCTTCAGGGCCGCGCCCAGGCGTTCCAGATCAAACGCGGCCAGGGCTTCGTCCAGCAGTTCGTAACGAATACCGGCGTGGATGAAGGCACTCAGAGCCTGTGGATAAATCTCCGCCAGCGGCACTTCTGTGGATAAATCCAGCGCCGAAACGGTTTCCAGGCGCAGTTGTTCGAGCAGCAGGCGAGCGGTGACGGCGCTGTAGTCCGGCTCCCGTTCAATGCGGCTGCGGGCGGTCATCACCAGGGCCGAGAGCACGTCTTCCTGGGCGATGCCGTCGTAAAGGTTGGTCAGGGCATCCTCTACCAAGGTGTCGCCATCGATACCGTCCAGGCCGGCGGCGGCCTGCTCCACCTGCAGTTTCATCAGGCCCAGGTCCAGCGGTGCAGTCTCGCCACTGATTTTCTTCACGGTCAGGTGGGGATGGGCTTCCACCGGCGCATGAAGGGCGCGTTCGCGGGCGTGTTCTTCCCGGTACAGCACGTAGGCCCGGGCCACCCGCTGCTCTTCGGCGCGCATCAGCGCCAGTTCCACCTGGTCCTGAATATCCTCGATGTGCACTTTGCCACCGGCTTTCAGGCGCCGACCAATGGCGTGAATGACCTGTTCGGTGACCCGGTGTACGGCGTCGTTAATACGCGCAGAGCCAGCGGCCTGGTCGCCTTCCACGGCGAGGAAGGCCTTGGTCACTGCGACACTGATCTTGGACGGATTGAATCCAACGAGGGTGCCGTTGCGTTTAATAACCTGAAGGGATTCGGTGTTGGCCGGGGCCGAGGACTGGGGGTCGGCTAGAGCAGAGGCGGACATGCTGTGTTCTCCTGAATACGCGTTGAATTCTATAACCTTCGCGTACGCAGGACGGAGCGGGGGCGCCAGAACCTGGCGGAATTTCCCTATCCGTTTGCTGCTCACCTTAATCTGGCCGAATGCAGGCGCCTGAGTCGCGAAGGTGCAGTCGCGCTGTTCTCCGATGTGATGGATAACAGCACCTCCCTGGCAGGTCTTCGGACTCAGGAGCAGGAATCGTTCGATTCGGCCTCGCGTGGCGACTTCCCGGCTTACGCCAGTGTCTTAATGCCACGCTCGTTCTCCATTACCGCTGCGCGTCAGTTCCGGATTTTCACCGGATTCCCGATACCACGATGCTCAAAAAATCAACATTTGGTATTTGACCAAGGATGGAAACACTATATACACGATATTCCGGAGGGACAAGGTGAGACAACAAAAAAGGCCCCCGAGGGGGCCAAACACGTGAATGGTTGCATTTCAGAAGATCAGTGGCTGATCATCCAGGGCCGCATGGATGGAAACATTTTCTTGCCATCGGCGGTGTAGAAAAGCATCGATTTGCCAGGTTTGGGTGAGCCGCAGCCACAACTGCGGCTGTGCTCCTGATCGTTCGCCCGACGGTCCGCAGTGGAAAACACCGGTTCATTCCGGGATCTTTCGTTCCTTTCTTGAGCCGCTTTTTTGGCCGGATCCATAGCGGCAATGTGCGGCGGCAACACAATCACTCTGGGCGACAGCGCCTTGCAAGTGGGGCATTCCGCCGGCTTGGCCGCATCCTCCATAGTGGCCAGTGTGTTGAACAGACCGTGTTCACGGCACTTGTAGTCATACACGGGCATGGCGATTACTCCTTATCTTTCGACAGCGGCACATCCATACCCCCGGTGACCATTTTCTTTGGTCCGTCGGCGGACGGATTGATGTCGAAGTCGAAGATGCCAGTTGGCAGCCACAGAGTCGCGCAGGCGTTGGGGATATCCACCACGCCACTGATATGGCCTTCCACCGGCGCACAACCCAGAATCGCGTAGGCTTGGGCCTTGGTGTAGCCGAACTTGGTCATGTACTCGATGGCGTTCAGACAGGCCTGACGATAAGCCACGTGAACGTCCAGGTAATGCTGACCGCCGTCTTCATCTACCGAGATGCCTTCAAAGATAACGTAGTCGTCGTATCGGGGCTTGATCGGGCTCGGCTTGAACACCGGATTCTTGATGCCGTACTTCTTCACGCCGTCTTTGATCAGGTTCACCCGCAGGTGGATCCAGCCGGCCATTTCGATGGCGCCGCAGAACGTGATCTCACCGTCACCCTGGCTGAAGTGCAGGTCACCTACCGAGAGGCCAGCGCCGTCTACGTAGACCGGAAAATAAACCTTGGAGCCACGGGACAGATCCTTGATGTCACAGTTGCCGCCGTGCTCACGGGGCGGCACGGTGCGGGCGCCCTCCGCGGCGGCAGCCTTGGCCTCGTCGCCACGCATCTGGCCCATGTGAGCGGTCTCGCCGTTGGGCAGCGTCGCCAGTTCCGGCACCCGCTCCGGGTCGGTTGCTACAAGGCCAGCTTCACGCGTATTCCAGGTGTCCAACAGCTCCTTGGAGGGCAGGCAACCGATCAGCCCCGGGTGAATCAGGCCGGCAAATTCGACATTGGGAATGTGACGGGATTTGGTGAACATGCCATTAAAGTCCCAGATGGACTTCTGCGCATCCGGGAAGTGCTCGGTCAGAAACCCGCCGCCGTTCTGCTTGGAGAAGAAGCCGTTAAAACCCCACTGGCTTTCTTCAAAGGTGCCAATGTCGAGGATATCCACTTCCAGCAGGTCGCCAGGTTCAGCTCCCTCGACACCGATAGGGCCAGAGAGAAAGTGCACCTGGCTGAGATCCACATCGCGGACATCGTCGGCGTTGTCATCGTTCTTGATCTGACCGCCGGTCCAGTCATAGCACTCGACGATGAAATCGTCGCCGGGCTTAACGGTGGCCACCAGAGGAATGTCTGGGTGCCAGCGGTTGTGAATTTTGTCGTTCTCGTAGGCCGACTTGTTCAGATCGATCTTGATAATGGTTTCAGCCATAGCGGAGGCTCCTTGGTACTAGTGGCGTATTCGTTGAAGTAACAACTTCACTATCCGAAATCCGGCCCCGGGGAGGTATTCGCGAAATGCCCCCGGTGCCTACGTCATTCGACGTATTGGTGCACCGTGACCTCTCTGTTCTGGACGCTGGCTTCAAACCGGTGGCCGTCCGGATACGCCAGCAACGCTCGGGCAACAGCGGGTTCCAGGCGCTGGCGAAAAGCCCGCAGCATTTCCCTTGCGCCATAACGGGCGTCATAGCCACGGCACAGATCTGAGCGCAGCTCAGGCGACAGCGACAGCTCGGCATGCTTTTTGGACAACCGGCGATTGAGGCCCGCCAGCTCAATGTCCAGCAGGGCTTCCAGCCAGTTGTCGGTAAGTCGGTTGAAGGTAAGGATCTGATCAATCCGGTTGAGAAATTCCGGATCGAAGTGCCGGCGCAGGGCGGTATCGCGAATCGCCTCGCCGTTGCGGGGTGACAACCCAAGCCAGCAGCGCCAGCCCCGTTGGTAAGTCTGTTCGTGCGTCTCCGCATCCAACGCCCCGGCATTGCTGGTCATAAAGATCAGAGTATTGCGAAAGTCGATCTCCCGATTTCCGGAGGGAAACACCAGCCTTCCAGTGTCCAACACGTTCAGCAACGTGCGCACCACTTCCTTGCTCGCCTTCTCGATTTCGTCAAACAAAACAATGCCGGGTTTGCTGAAAGACCCCTGAACCTTGTCCAGATCGAACAGGCTGTGACCTTCCTTGCTGCCGACGTAACCCGGCGGTGCGCCGGTAAGCGCGGCGGCGTAGTGTTCCTGGGCCAGGGTATTCATATCGATGCGGCACAAGCCATCCCGGTTACCATGAATGGCCTCGGCGATCAGGCGCACGGTTTCGGTTTTGCCGACACCGGTGGGCCCAAGAAACAGGTTTACCGCCAGCGGCCGGTTGTCTTCGCCGATATCGGCTTTTACCCGCACCAGCATGGATTCCATGGCTGCCAGGGCATCATCCTGGCCCACGATGTTTTTGCTCAGGCGGGCCATTACGGCCTCGGGCTCGAAGCGGAACCGGGAAGCACGAACCGGGCCTGAGGCGGCCCGGTTCCGTTCAATGGACTCCTGGTTGGCTTCCAGCCGTTCGTTAATAAACGGCATCAGTGCCTCCCGGGCTTAAGCCCCTGCGGATTTTTCCTTGCCGTCAAACGGCAGCTCTCCCACCGGACACTCGGCAGTGCCCACGGTTTTGCGGGTCATGGCTTCGACGTTTTCCTGGGCCTTCTGGGCATCCATCACCCAGGTGCGATAGAAGTCGAACGGGCAATCCGCCACGCCCTTGTCACCATCTCCCGAGTCGTGCATACCGGTGTAACCCCGATGCAGCAGCTTGAACAGATGATTCTGGGACTGATCGTTCTGTCGGGCATCGCGAATCTGGCTGACCGACAGCTGAGCGTATTGGATACCCATGTCTTCCTCGCCGCATTCCCCCAGGGTACGGCCATCAAAACCGATGATGGCGGAATGGCCAAAGTAGGAGTACACGCCGTCAAAGCCGGCAGCGTTCGCCACCGCCACGTAACAGTTATTGGCCCAGGCCATGCTCTTGGACATCATCACCTGCTGTTCTTTGGCCGGGTACATATAGCCTTGGCAGCGCACAATCAGTTCGGCGCCCTTCATGGCGCAATCCCGCCAGATTTCCGGGTAGTTGCCGTCGTCGCAGATGATCAGGCTGATCTTCATGCCCTTGGGGCCTTCGGTCACATAGGTGGTGTCACCGGGATACCAGCCTTCAATGGGGCACCAGGGAATGCATTTGCGGTACTTCTGAACAATCTCGCCTTCGTTGTTGATCAGAATCAGCGTGTTGTAAGGGGCCTTGTGGGGGTGCTCCTCATGACGCTCGCCGGTCAGAGAGAAAATGCCCCAGGTATTGGCCTCGCGACAGGCGGCGGAGAAGATGGCGGTTTCGTCACCGGGGATGGCGGCGGCGGTGGCCATCATCTCGTCCTTGTCGTACATGATGCCCATGGTGCTGTATTCCGGGAACACCACTAGGTCCATGCCCGGCAGCCCCACCTTCATCCCCTTGATCATGTCAGCGATCTTGCGGGCGTTGTCCAACACCTCGGCCTTGGTGTGCAGCCGGGGCATCTTGTAGTTCACCACCGCCACGCCGACGGTATCGCTACTGCTGGAAATATCACCGTGTCTCATTGCTCTTCTCCTCGTTAAACCGCCAGATAGCTCGCAATCTTGTCCTGATCCGCCTCGGCGCGACTTTCCTCGTGCACGATGGCGCCCTTCTCAATCACCAGAATTCGGTCGGCGGCGTCCATCACGAAACTCAACACCTGCTCCGACACGACAATCGACAGACCCCGCTCGTCGCGGATTTTCCGCAATGTCTTGGCAATCTCCTTGATGATATTGGGCTGGATGCCTTCAGTGGGCTCGTCTAGCAGCAACACCTTGGGCCGGGTGGCCAGAGCGCGGGCAATGGCTAGTTGTTGCTGCTGGCCACCAGACAGGTTGCCACCGCGCCGGTTCTCCATTTCCTTCAGCACCGGAAACAACTCGTACAGGTCGCCCGGCACTTTCTTCTCACCCACCGCCGCCAGCGCGGTTTCGATGTTTTCCCGAACTGTCAGGGTCGGAAAAATCATCCGTCCCTGGGGCACGAAGCCGATTCCCGCCCGCACCCGCTGAAAGCTCTTGAGGTTGGACAGATCGGTACCGTCCAGGTTGACCTCGCCGCCCTTGGTGGGAGTCATTCCCACCAGGGATTTCATTAGCGTGGTCTTGCCCATACCGTTGCGACCGACCACGGCGACAATTTCGTTTTTATCCACCTCAAGGTTGAGGTCGTTGATGATGGTGCTTTGGCCGTAGGCCACCGAATGATGTTTGATGCTCAGCATGCTCAGTGCCCCAGGTAGACTTCGATGACTTTCGGGTCCGCTTTGACGTGGTCAATGGAACCCTCGGAAAGAACCTTGCCTTGATGCATCACCGTGACCCGGTCGGCAATGTCGCCGACAAACTGCATGTCGTGCTCGATCACCAGCACCGTGTGGTCTTTGGTGATCACCCGCAGCAATTCGGCGGTTTTCTGGCGTTCGGTGACGGACATCCCGGCTACCGGCTCGTCCAGCATCAGAAGGTCCGGTTTCTGGATCAGCAGCATACCGATCTCCAGCCACTGCTTCTGGCCGTGGCTCAGTAGTGCCGCCGGCTCATTGAGGGCGTTCGTCAGAAAAATGGTTTCGGCCACCTCCTCCACAGCTTCGATCACCTCCTTGTCGCGCTTGAACGCCAGGGCGCCCATTACGCTGTGACCCTTTGGATAGGACACCTCGAGGTTTTCGAACACGGTCAGGTCTTCGAACACGGACGGGGTCTGGAATTTCCGGCCCACCCCCGAATGGACGATCTGGTGTTCCTTGAGCTTGGTCAGCTCCTTGCCAGCAAACTTGATGGACCCCGTGGTGGCTTTGGTCTTGCCGCAGATCAGGTCCAAGACCGTGGTTTTACCGGCACCGTTGGGGCCGATGATGACCCGTATTTCCTTGGGATCGAGGTAGAAAGACAGGTCATCCACGGCCTTGAAGCCATCGAACGACACGGTCAAACCTTCGACCGCCAGCAGAAAATCTCCACTTTTGCTTTTGGCTGCACTCATCACGATTTCTCCGGGCTATAGGCTTCGATCATCGGATCGAAATCATCGGCCTTGTCAGCAGTCGGCTTCGGCTCCGCGATTTTGTCTACAGGCCTGGCGTCCAGCTTTGGCCCCTTGTTGCGCTTGAAGATTTTTTCCTCCAGGGGCATGACATAGGTCTGGTAAAGGCCGGCCAGGCCATTCGGGAAGGCCAACACCACACCGATAAACAACGCACCCATGGCAAAGGGCCAGAGTTCCGGGAAGGATTCCGAGAACCCGCTCTTGGCCGCATTGACAAGCAAGGCGCCGTAAACCGCACCAAGGATGGACAACCGACCGCCCAGGGCACAGAAGATAACCATCTCGATGGAGGCGACGATGCCGATGAACGATGGCGACATGAAGCCGACGATCAAGGTGAACATGGCGCCACCGACGCCGGCGAAGGCTGCCGCCAGGCAGAACACGAAAATCTTGAAGGCGGCGACGTCATAGCCGGAGAAACGCACCCGCGTTTCCTGGGCGTTCATGGCTACCAGTATTCGGCCCAGTTTCCGGTTCTGGACAAGGCGCGCGACGAACAGGCAGAGGAACAGCATGCCCACGCAGACGAAGTAGAGGGTGGTCCGGGCCTCATCTGTGCGGATGTCCCAGCCGTTCAGCGTCTGCAGGTCGGTAATGCCGTTCACACCGCCGGTGTAACCCTGCTGCCCGATAATCAGGATGGTCAGGATCGCGGCGATGGCCTGGGTGATGATGGCGAAGTACACGCCCCCTACCCGCCGGGTGAACATGGCGAAGCCAATGACGAAAGCCAACAGCACTGGCACCCCGATCACCGCCAGCAAGGTAAAGGAGAAACTGTGGAACGGTTCCCAGAACCAGGGCAGCTCGGTGAGCTGGTTCCAGTCCATAAAATCTGGGATTCCGGGAGTGGACTGTATGGCGGTGGCCTCCGGCGTGGAGGCCTCCAGCTTGAGGAACATGGCCATGCAGTAGCCGCCAAGGCCAAAGAACACGCCCTGGCCCAGGCTTAGGATACCGGCCTTACCCCAGCACATAACCAAGCCAATGGCGACAAAGGCGTAGGTCAGGTACTTGCCCACCATGTTCAGGCGGAACGGGTCCAGCGCCAGCGGCAGAAGAACCACCAGCAACACGGCCAGTGCGATGTAATACAGGCCCTCGCGGGAGGCAAACCATTTCATTGGGGATGTACTCTTCATGACAATCTCCTAGCGACGGACCTTGAGGGCCATGAGTCCTTCCGGACGCAGCATCAGGATGCCGACGACGACCAGCAGGGTGAGTACCTTGGCCATGGAACCGCTGAGGAAGAACTCCATGGTGGACTGGGCCTGGGATATGCCGAAGGCGGACACAATGGTGCCGATCAGGCTCTGGGCACCGCCGAACACCACGACCAGGAAGGTATCGACGATGTAGGCCTGACCAGAGGAGGGGCCGGTTGAGCCGATCATGGTGAAGGCCGCACCGGCGATACCGGCGATACCACACCCGAGGGCAAAAGTGGCCCGGTCGATGCCTGCACTGTTAATGCCGACAGCTTCAGCCATGGGACGGTTCTGAACTACCGCACGAACTTTCTTGCCGTAGCCGGAACGGTACATCAGGAAATACACGCCCACGGCAATGGACAGCGCAATGATCATCACGAACAAGCCGTTGATGGGCAGTTCCACCAGGTCGGTCACCTGGATCGCACCCATCATCCAGTCCGGCAGATCCACACCCACTTCCCGGGCACCAAAGATGGAGCGGTAAGCCTGCTGCATAATCAGGCTCAGGCCCCAGGTGGCCAGCAGGGTATCCAGTGGTCGGTGGTAGAGTCGCCGTATCATGAGCCATTCAACGAACGCCCCTAATGCGGCACATATCAGGAAGGCCAGAACCATGGCGACAAAGAAGTAGCCGGCGAACAGGCTCGGCAGATAGGACTGGAAAAAACCGGATGTCAGGTATGTGGTGTAGGCGCCGAGGATCATGAACTCCCCGTGGGCCATATTGATCACACCCATCTGACCAAAAATAATGGCCAGGCCCAATGCCATCAGTACGAATACTGAAAACAGGGAGAGTCCGGCAAACCCCTGCATGGCAAATATCGACATCAATTCACTGCTGGTGTAGCCATCGAACATGACCCTTACTCCCCGTTAGACCAACTTACCCTTCAAACCAACGTGCTTCGTGTTGCAGCGCCAATGGACGCTGGCGCCCGGAGGCGCCAGCTATCCGGGCTTACTGGTAACCTTCTGGGAACGGGTCCGGCTCCATCAGTTCTTCTGTTTCGTAGACAACCTTGTACTGGCCATCAGTCTGAGCCTGGCCGATACGGGTCTTGGACCACAGGTGATGGTTCTCGTGAATGCGCACGTAACCTTCTGGCGCCTTATTGAACTCGATGCCTGCAAACTCTTCGCGGATCTTGTCGATATCGAAGGAGCCGGCTTTCTCAACCGCCGCTTTCCACAACCATGGGCCGAGGTACGCCGCCTGGGTGACGTCGCCGATGACCATGTCATCGCCGTAAGCTTCCTTGAACGCCGCAACAAACTCTTCGTTGTTGGAATTGTTCAGGCTCTGGAAGTACTTCATGGAGGCGTAGATACCATCTACGTTCTCACCACCGATGCCACGGATTTCGTCTTCGGTCACGGAGATGGTGAGCAGCAGTGGCTTCTCATCGGTGAAATCGATACCGGCGGCTTTCATCTGTTTGTAGAAGGCCACGTTGGAGCCACCGACGACCGAGGCAAAGATCACGTCCGGCTTGCGCAGCTTGATCTTGTTGATCACCGAGTTGAACTGGGTGTGGCCCAGCGGGTAGTACTCCTCACCGGACACCTTGAGGCCCAGCTTGTCTTCAATGTGCTTACGAGCGATCTTATTGGAAGTACGTGGCCAGATGTAATCTGATCCGAGCAGATAGAAGCTTTTCGCACCTTTTGTTTCTGCGGCCCAGTCAAGACTGGCAAGGATCTGCTGAGTCGCTTCCTGACCGGTATAAACCACGTTCGGAGACTGCTCAAGACCCTCATAAAAAGTGGGGTAATACAGCATGCCATTGTACTGCTCGATCACCGGCAGCACCGCCTTGCGGGAGGCCGATGTCCAGGCACCGAAAATGGCGGCGACGTTGTCTTGACGCAGCAGCTTGCGGGACTTTTCTGCAAAGGTCGGCCAGTCACTGGCGCCGTCTTCCTGAACGAATTCGATCTGGCGGCCCAGAACGCCGCCGGAGGCGTTGATCTGATCAATGGCCAGTTTTTCCGCCTGCACCGAGCCGATCTCACTGATCGCCATTGTGCCGGTGATGGAGTGCAGGATGCCGACCGTGACGCTGTCGTCAGTGACCGCCAACCCGCTGGTGTTGACCTCAGCCGTGCTTGGCGCTGCCGCTTGCGCGGAAGTGGCCAGCATGACGGACGCTGCCAGTGTCATCAGGCTCTTTCGAAACCCCAGTCCCTTACTAAACGGCCGCCCGCTGGCGGTTATCTCTGTCGTGCCCATAGTGATTCCTCGCAGTGTTTGAAAGCCGGTACCGCGCTTCCTTGCGAAAGCACAGCGCCCACGTCAAACATTCTGCGCGCCCCCCCCAAAGGTGCCCATTCGCCAATCACCCCAGCGCACTACGTCATTTGACGCATTCCTGTCCCCGGCCACTCAAGCTAAAACGCGGGTACACGATTTGAAGGTGACCGCTTTTGTTGGCGCACCGGACTATGGCACGGAACTTGATGATGCTTTCAGGTCCGGTACGCCGAACCACAAAGCGCACCAAAACCGGGCATTCTCCCCTCGTTACACAGGCAAAGCATTGATGGCCGCACGACAGAATATTTTCCGGGTTCGGCGTAGTTACAATCAGTGGGTCGCCAACCAGACACTCGAAGACTATGCCCTGCGGTTTACCGCCAAGAGTGCCCGTCGCTGGTCCGCGGCGCGGGTGAGCAACACCGCATTGGGGGCAATTTCATTTCTGGCCATGGAAGCCATTGGTGGGTCAATCACCCTGCACTACGGCTTTGACAATGCGGTGGCCGCCATTCTGGTGGTCAGTCTGGTGATCTTTCTGACCGCGATTCCGATCAGCTACTACGCCGCCCGCTACGGCGTGGATATTGATCTGTTGACCCGGGGCGCGGGCTTTGGCTACATCGGATCCACCATTACCTCGCTGATCTATGCCTCGTTTACCTTCATCTTCTTCGCCATTGAGGCGGCGATCATGGCCATGGCCCTGGAGATGCTGTTCGATATTCCCCTGGTGCTCGGCTACCTGATTTGCGCCGTGGTGATCATCCCGCTGGTTACCCACGGCATTACCACCATCAGCCGGTTCCAGGTTTGGACCCAGCCGGTGTGGCTACTGCTGCAGCTAGCCCCCTTCGTGTTCATCATCTATGCCGATGCCTCCTCCATTAGTGACTGGACTCAATTTGAAGGCCTGGGTGTGAATACCGGCCAGGGCCTCAATGTGGTGATGTTTGGTGCCGCCGCAGCGGTGGTGTTCTCGTTGATTGCCCAAATTGGCGAGCAGGTGGATTTTCTGCGCTTCATTCCAGAACCCCAGAACCGAGCGGAACAACGCCGGTGGTGGCTGGCAGTTATGTCCGGCGGACCCGGCTGGATTGTGATTGGGATGCTGAAAATTCTGGCCGGTTCCTTCCTGGCCGTGCTGGCCCTGAATCAGGGTATTTCAGCCTCAGAGGCGGCAGATCCGACCCAGATGTACTTGGTAGCGTTCAGCTACATCACCCACTCCCCGGAGATATCCCTGGCTATGGCCGGCATTTTTGTCATCCTGTGCCAACTCAAGATCAACGTAACCAACGCCTACGCAGGCTCTATCGCCTGGTCAAACTTCTTCTCCCGCCTGACTCACAGCCACCCTGGGCGTGTGGTCTGGCTGTTTTTCAACGTGGCGATCGCCTTGCTGGTGATGGAACTGGGGGTCTACCGGGCGCTGGAGGAAACTCTCGGCTTTTACGGCATTATCGCCATCGCTTGGGTCGGTGCCCTGGTGGCGGACCTGGTAATCAACAAACCGCTCGGCCTCAGCCCCAGGCACATAGAGTTCAAGCGAGCCCATCTTTACGACATCAACCCGGTGGGTGTCGGGGCCATGCTTGCCGCCTCCGTGGTAGGCATCGTCTGCCACACCGGCGCGTTGGGCGAGTATGCCCAGGCGCTATCCCACTTCATTGCCCTCGGGGTGGCACTGCTGACGGCTCCGCTGATTGCCTGGAAAACCGGCGGGCGGTTTTATACCGCCCGGCCTTTCGTGCCCCTGGCGACGGACCATCAACTGGTACAGTGCACCATCTGCGAGCACAAATTCGAGCCAGAGGACGTCACTACCTGCCCGGCCTACGACGGCACCATCTGTTCGCTGTGCTGCTCCCTGGACGCCCGGTGCGGCGACGCCTGCAAACCCGGAGCCGGTTATCAGGAACAACTGCAGCAGTTTCTCGGCAAGCTGATTCCGAAAACCATTCTGAGCCGCCTGCACTCCCGACTTGGCCACTTCCTGACGCTGCTGGTGCTGATCAACGGCTTGTCCGGCCTGCTTTTGTCCCTGATCCACTACAAGACACCCGTCGCCTCGGCGCCCGAAGCGCTGCTGCTGTCGGTCACCCTGTGGAAAGTGTTCTTTATCCTCCTGATCGTCACCGGCGTGATCTGCTGGCTGTTTGTGCTGGCCCATGAAAGCCGCGTAGTGGCAGAGGAAGAGTCCGGACGGCAGACCCGGCTGTTGATGGAAGAAATCGTCGCGCACGAACGGACCGACCAGGCGCTGCAACAGGCCAAAGAACAAGCAGAAGCCGCCAATGGTGCGAAAAGTCGTTATCTGACCGGAATCAGCCACGAACTCCGGTCACCGCTCAATGCCATTCTCGGTTATGCCCAGCTCATGGAAAACGATGACTCGATACCCAACCACCGAAAAGAGGCCCTGGGGGTTATTCGCCGTAGCGGCGAATACCTGGCCGATCTAATTGAAGGACTGCTGGATATCTCCAAGATTGAAGCCGGCCGACTGGACCTGCACCGGGATCAGGTGCGCATCGAACTGTTGATGGAACAGCTAGTGACCATGTTCCGACTGCAGGCCGAGGAGAAAGGGCTGGCCTTTGATTACCATTGCCCGAATCCGCTTCCGGAAATGGTAACCACGGACGAGAAACGCCTGCGCCAGATCCTGATCAACCTGCTCTCCAATGCCATCAAATACACCGACCGGGGCGGAGTTTCCCTTACCCTGCGTTACCGCAGCCAGGTGGCGGAATTCACCGTACGGGATTCCGGCGACGGTATTGCCGAAGAAAACATCGACCGAATCTTCCGGCCCTTCGAGCGGATTCGTCTGCCTGGACAGAGTCGCATCGGGACGGGTCTGGGCCTGACCATCACCCGTCTGCTGACCGAAATCATGGGCGGTGACATCAGCGTGGAAAGCGAACCCGGCCAGGGCAGCACCTTTAAGGTCAGCCTAATGCTGTCGAGTCTGCACAGTGCCAGCCCGCGCTCGATTTCCGCCCCGGCCCGCCGGATCTACGGCTATCACGGCCGCCGTCACAAGGTGCTGCTGGTGGACGACGACATTTCCCATCGCCAGGTGATCCGCGCCATGCTGTCGCCCCTCGGCTTCGAAATCATCGACATCGACAACGCTCTGGAGGTGGAGGCAACGGTACAGGCCGAGCGACCGGATCTGGTGCTGCTGGATGTCTCGATGCCCGGTCGAACCGGATGGGAGGTACTTCAGAGACTGCGCGCCGACAAACAAGCAATGCCGGTGGTGATGGTGTCTGCCGACGCCAACGAAGGTCACTATGGCGTCGATTCTCCGCGCCTGCACGACGATTACATCATCAAGCCGGTGCGCCTAAACCTGCTGCTGGATACCATCGCTCGGGTACTGGACCTGGAATGGCGGTTCGAGAAAAGCGCCGAACCGCTGGCGGCCATCTCAATGCCGGAAACCGGCGATCTGCCGCTGCCGGACCTGGTGCATCGGCGGTCGCTGGCCGACCTTGCCCGCATCGGCCACCGCAAAGGACTGCTGGAGGAACTACACGATCTGAAGCACCAAGGCGAGGCGGTGGAACGCTTTACGGAAGAACTTACCCAACTCACCAACGATTTCCAGTTTGAAAAAATTCTTGAATTACTTGAGGTAGCCGAACATGAAGCTCCATGATGATCAGAAAACCATTGTGATGGTCGTGGATGACGCAGTCGACTCAATTCGAATGATTAACGACGCCCTCGAAGAGGCCGGTATGACGGTCCTGGTGGCCCTTGAAGGCAACCAGGCACTGACCATCAGCCGCAACATTACCCCGGACGTGGTGCTTATGGATGCCCTCATGCCGCACATGGATGGCTTCGAAACCTGCCGGCGACTGAAGGAAAATCCGGCCTTTGCTGACATCCCCATCATTTTTATGACCGGGCTAAGCGACACCGAGCATGTGGTCATGGGGCTGAACGCGGGTGGCGTGGACTACGTCAACAAGCCGATTAACACCACAGAATTGCTGGCGCGCATGGACGTGCACCTAACCAATGCCCGGATGACTAGGAGCGCCCGCTGCGCTCTTGATACAGCAGGACAGAATCTGTTTGCCGTGGATCGGGAAGGCCATGTTCTGTGGGCTACTCCGCAGGTAAGCCGGTGTCTGCCAGACAATAATCACCCGGAATTTCTCAACGTGAAAGCGCAGATCGAGGCATGGCTCAGCCATAATCTCGAGCCCGGACACAGCATGCCCCTGAGGATCATGGATACGCCGCGATCGGTGGAATACCTGGCCTTGGTGGACGGCCGCGAATACCTGCTACGGCTGAAGACACCCCAGAACCAGAACAGTGCCGCTGCGGCGCTCAGGGAGCGTTTCCAACTGACCCTGCGGGAATCGGACGTGCTATTGTGGATTGCCAATGGCAAAACCAATCGGGAAATCGGGCAGATTCTGGATATGAGTCCGCGCACGGTGAACAAGCATCTGGAGCAAGTGTTCCGGAAGCTGGGCGTGGAAAACCGGACAGCGGCCGCCGCCGGCGCTATCCGTCTGCTGGCCACGCAATAGTCATCGTCAGGCACTTTTCAGCGCATCGACTGTCACCCCGGTAATCCCACACGATTCCTGTAAAGGAGGCATTTGTGCGTCTGAGTGCTCTGACATCCCTGATTTCGGCACTGGTGCTGGCAACCAGCCCCTGGCTGACACCGCTGGCTCTGGCAGACGGTGCTAGCCTGCCGGCCTTTTCGACCCTGACGTCCCTGGACCAAGACTCCGGCTGGGAACCTTTAGAGTTCCCGAAGATTGACCAGCACTCACGATATGAACTGGTGACTGATGAGGGTATGAAGGTGGTTCGCGCTCAGACCAACGGCGGCGCCTCGGGCCTGATTGCCCGGCTCGACTTGAAACCGACCGACTCGCTGATTCTGCGCTGGCGCTGGAAGGTGTCGAACGTGTTTGAGAAGGGTAATGCCCGGGAGAAGTCCGGGGACGACTACCCGGCACGGATCTACGTGGCGTTCAAGTTCCAGCCCGATAAGGCCGGGTTCTTCGAGCGGGCCAAGCGCAAGGCGGTTGAAGTGGTGTTTGGTGAGACTCTGCCCGGCAATGCCTTGAATTACATCTGGGCCAACCAGGTGCCCGAGGGTGACATTGTGCCCAACCCCTATACCGACAGCACCATGATGGTGGCGGTTAATTCCGGCAACGCGCAGGCGGGCGAATGGGTCACGGTGGAGCGGGATATTGTCGCGGATTACCGCCAGGCCTTTGGTGAGGCGCCCCCGCCGCTGGTGGGAATTGCCATCATGTCGGATTCCGACAACACCGGCGAATCCGCCACCGCCTGGTACGGCGATATCAGCCTGTCGCACTGAACCGATCAAGCGTTAGCGGTAAGGCTCGGGGAACCCGGGGATGAGAAAGCCGTGAGACTGGTCGCGCAGCGGCGGCACCTCGCCGGCCTCGACTAGCCGAAGGTAGGCATCGTCAAATTCTTCTCTCAGAATTGCCGCCCGTGGATGAGTCAGGGAGAACAGCCAGGCGGCGTTGCGGGTGCGTACTTCCGATTGGAGTATATGGTCGTCTGACGGTTTGATAAGGGTCTGCTCGACCGGCTGACGGTAGTCGAGCAGATAATCGCCGCGATTTCGCTTGAGCATATTGATGGCCGCACGGTGATTGGGGGCCTCGGTAATGCGGATGTCCTCGGCGCGGTTCAGCCAGTTAATCAGGCCACCATAGGTGTAACCGGCAATCACGATAACGGTTTTACCACTGAGCTGGTCGAAATGCTCAAGTGGACGGCCCTTGTCCTTGCAATACCAGACACTCAGTTGAATCGGCATGGGGCTGACCCAGCTTTCCAGCACATCACCGTGCAGACTCGGGATATTGGTCAGTCCGGGCCAGACATCAATCCGGCCACTTTTCAGATACAGATAAACCCGACTGATCGGGAGATGAATGAAATCGGGGACGTAACCTGCCTCTCGAACCACCTTACGGGTAATGTTGATCAACTCGCCGTCGGCCTCGCCGGCCTCGTTGTGAAAGGTAATCGGCGGGAACTCCACATAGGCAATACGCAATGTCTTGGCGGCAGTTTCTTCGCTCAGGGCAAAGGCTGGCGCCAGCAAGGCAAAAAACAATAGCCAGACACCTTGGACCACGGTGCGAGACCAGTCAGTGCGGGGTTGCGGGTTCCTGCGATGGTTCATCGAGTTTTTTATGACCAGTTTTTGCTAGAGCTTAACAGACCCGCAGCAAACTGCACTGACTGGTTTGGAAATTTCTCGAACCGTTCGTCAAATGTGGTTAATTACCATATACAGGCCAACCCCTCCCATCACCAGAGTATAAGGGAAGGCCATAATCACCATGCGCCCGTAGGACAGCCGAACCAACGGCGCTATGGCCGAGGTGAGCAGGAACAGGAACGCGGCCTGGCCGTTGGGAGTGGCCACGCTGGGCAGGTTGGTACCGGTGTTAATGGCGACAGCAAGGGCCTGGAAGTGGGGGTAACTGATGCTACCGGCGTCCAGCGCCTGCTTGACCTCACTGATGTACACCGTCGCCACGAATACGTTGTCACTGATCATCGACAGCACGCCGTTGGCAATAAAGAACATGCCTGGCTGCTGGCCTTCCGGCAGCGACAACACGTAATCGATAATGGGCTTGAACAGATGCTGTTCGTGTATCACCGCTACCACCGCGAAAAACACCACCAGCAATGAGGTGAATGGCAGCGATTCCTGGAACGCCTTGCCAATCTGGTGCTCATCGGTGATACCGGTGAATGAGGTGATCAGGATAATCACCAGCAGACCGATCAAGCCCACTTCCGCCAAATGGAACGCCAGGCCAATCACCAGAATGGCGGCGGCCATGGCCTGGATCCAGAGCGCAGCCTGGTCGGCCTTGGTGCGTTTGGAACGTTCGTTATCGGCAAATTCTTCCAGCACCCGGCGGACCGGCTTGGGCAGGCGCCCGCCGTAACCGAACCAACGCAACTTCTCCAGTGCCCAGCAGGTAAACAGGCCGGCAAACAGTACCGGTATGCTGACCGGCGCCATGGTCAGGAAGAACTCGGCGAAATCCCAACCCACTACCTTGGCAATCAACAGGTTTTGCGGCTCACCCACCATGGTGGCAACCCCACCAAGAGCAGTACCGATGGCACCGTGCATCAGCAGGCTGCGCAGGAAGGCGCGGAAATTCTCCAGATCTTCCCGGTGCAGCTCCACCACCTCGTCATCACTGCTCGCGTTGTGATCGCTGTGATGGTAGCCCTTGCCCGAAGCAACCTTGTGATACACCGAGTAGAAACCGACCGCGACACTGATAATTACCGCCGTTACCGTCAGGGCATCCAGAAACGCTGACAACACGGCGGCGGCGCCACAAAACAGCAGGGACAGTGCGGACTTGGAACGCACGCCTACTAAGATCTGGGTGAAGGTAACCAGCAACAGCTCCTTCATGAAGTAGATCCCGGCCACCATGAACATCAGCAGCAGGATCACCGGGAAGTTGGTCAGCACCTCCAGGTACACCGCATCCGGCGTGGTCAGGCCAATCAACAGGGCTTCCACCGCCAGCAGCCCGCCGGGCAGCAGCGGGTAGCACTTCAGGGCCATGGCCAGGGTAAAGATGAATTCGGCAATCAACAGCCAGCCCGCCGTTCCGGGCCCCAACAGGTACATGACAATGGGATTAACAAACAGGAACAGCAGGATAACCTGCTTGTACCAGACCGGAGCCTTACCAAGAAAGTTGTGGGTAAAGCCGGAAATAACGGTAGTGGGCATGGCGAAAGTCTTCTGAAAGCACGGGTTATTGAAATTTTTCGTAGTTATTCAGGCTGATCGCAATCGATACTGGTCGTTGCGTCAGCCAGACTACAATTTTTTCGTATTATTACTAAAATTGTAGAGATAAAGCGCCGGTATTTTACCCGATTTCTCGGGCAATGCGGCCTTTTCGTGAAAAAATATTACAAAATCATCTTATTTATGCGTCCAGTCGGGGCTTCGCTTCTCCAGGAAGGCCGCCATCCCTTCCCGACGATCTTCGGTGTCCAAACTCGCCCAAAACAGACGGCGCTCGTAATCCACGCCCGTCCCCAGCGAGGTCTCAAATGCCTGGTTGACGGCTTCCTTGTTAAGCATGGTGGCCATCAGGGAGTTTTGGGCGATCTCTCCGGCCATGGCCATGGCGTCATCCACCAATGTCGCCGCCGGAACAATGCGACAGACCAAGCCGCTACGCTCGGCCTCCTCAGCATCCATCATGCGCCCAGTCAGGCACAGATCCATCGCCTTGGCCTTGCCGATGGCCCGGGTCAGGCGCTGGGTTCCTCCGGCCCCGGGCAGGATGCCCAATTTCACTTCCGGCTGACCAAAGCGTGCCGAGTCGGCGGCAATGATCACATCGCACATCATCGCCAGCTCACATCCGCCACCCAGCGCAACACCGGCGACCGCGGCGATGACCGGTTTCCGGCACCGCGTGACCTGCTCCCAGTTCGAGGAAATGAATTGCTCCCGGTAGGCCCGGGAAAAATCCATCGCCTGCATTTCAGAGATGTCTGCGCCGGCGGCAAACGCCTTGTCGTTACCGGTGATGACGATTGCCCTGACCTCGTCGTCCTGTTCCAGATCCTTCAACAGGTCCGAAAGCTCCGACATCAAGGCGCTGTTCAGGGCATTGAGAACGCGTGGACGATTGAGCCGGATCAATGCGACCGGGTCATGGCGCTCTAGCAAGATATTGTTGTAAGTCATAACCGCCTCCAAAGATTTTTCAGGGTATGGGTCCTTTAAACCGCTTAGAAAGATACCTCGAAACGCATGCCCCAACAAAATATAAAGCAACATGTTGACATATTATTTTGAGTAGGCGTATTTTTAAACAACATCAGCGATTGGCGCTG
>Ga0207908_1000187_pt1 | contig 21981 bp, 17 predicted proteins | sample MalvirmetagMSP81_FD_184224 | JGI IMG/M metagenome (GOLD analysis project Ga0207908, IMG submission 184224) | Marine viral communities from the Deep Pacific Ocean - MSP-81 (SPAdes) | ecosystem: Environmental > Aquatic > Marine > Oceanic | place: Pacific Ocean | collected 2011-04-18
TCCTGGCCTGCTGCGCGGAGTTCCGCGGCCTTGTTGGTGACTGCGAGGGTGGGAGAGGGCTTGATAGCCTGTACTCGGCTGGAAAGTTGAAGATCCAAACTTGCGCTCCTTAAAGCTGCGTCTGATAGGGCTGCGACTGGCGGAAGTAGGCACAATGACTGATTTTCTTCCGGCCGTCGATTGCTCCGATGGTATCATGAAGCCGGCATAACGCTAAATTTCTGGACTGTGGGGCCTGTTCGTGGCCATGTCCGTCAAAACCGGAGGTTGTCTGCCTATTATGGCCAAGAACGAGCCTAGTACCGCAAGCGAAGGGATTTTCAAGGTCGACTCACCCTTCGAGCCCGCCGGTGACCAGCCGAAGGCCATTGAGGGCCTGGTGGATGGCATTGAATCCGGGCTGGCTCACCAAACCCTTTTGGGCGTGACTGGCTCCGGCAAAACCTTCACCGTTGCCAAGGTGATCGAGGAGATCCAACGGCCCACAATCATCATGGCTCACAACAAGACGCTGGCCGCGCAGTTGTACGGGGAGTTCCGTGAATTTTTCCCGGACAATTCGGTGGAGTATTTTGTTTCCTATTACGACTACTACCAACCGGAAGCCTACGTACCGTCGTCTGATACGTTCATCGAGAAAGATGCTTCGATCAACGAGCACATCGAGCAGATGCGACTGTCGGCCACCAAGGCATTGCTGGAACGGCCCGACGCGATCATCGTGGCCACTGTATCGTCTATCTACGGTCTGGGTGACCCGCAGTCCTACCTGAAAATGATGCTGCACCTGGATCGGGGCGATCAGATCGACCAACGTTTTATCCTGCGCCGTCTGGCCGAGCTTCAGTACACCCGGAATGACATCGAATTTCATCGCGCCAATTATCGGGTTCGCGGTGACGTCATCGATGTGTTCCCGGCCGAATCCGAGAAGGAAGCCATCCGCATCGAGCTGTTCGATGACGAGGTGGAAAACCTCAGCTATTTCGATCCGCTCACCGGTGAGGTGCTGCGCCGCGTACCTCGGGTAACGATTTACCCGAAGTCCCATTACGTCACCCCGCGCCAGAAGGTGCTGGATGCGGTGGAAAACATTCGCGTTGAACTGGATGAACGTCTGCAGCAGTTGCGCGACAACAACCGGCTGGTGGAAGCCCAGCGCTTGGAGGAACGCACCCGCTACGACATCGAGATGATGATGGAGCTGGGCTACTGCAACGGCATCGAGAACTACTCACGTTACCTGTCGGGCCGTCGTCCCGGCGAGGCCCCACCGACCCTGTTCGACTATATCCCCGCCAATGCCCTGCTGGTGGTGGACGAGTCCCACGTGACCGTTCCCCAAATCGGCGCCATGTACAAGGGTGACCGGTCCCGTAAGGAGACCCTGGTGGAATACGGTTTCCGGTTGCCGTCGGCACTGGACAACCGGCCCATGAAATTTGACGAATGGGAGCGCATAGCGCCCCAGATGATTTTCGTGTCGGCGACTCCGTCCACCTACGAAGCAGAACACGCCGGCCAGATTGTTGAGCAGGTGGTAAGGCCCACCGGCTTGCTGGATCCGGAGATCGAAGTCCGACCGGCATCCACCCAGGTGGATGATCTGCTGTCCGAGATTCACGCCCGAGTAGCGATCAAGGAGCGCGTGCTGGTGACCACGCTCACGAAGCGTATGGCCGAAGACCTCACGGACTTCTTGATGGAGCACGACGTCAAAGTGCGTTATCTCCATTCCGACATCGATACCGTGGAGCGTGTGGAGATTATCCGTGATCTGCGCCGAGGTGAGTTCGACGTGCTGGTCGGGATCAACCTCCTGCGGGAGGGCCTGGATATGCCCGAGGTGTCGCTGGTGGCCATACTGGATGCTGATAAGGAAGGCTTCCTGCGCTCCGAGCGGTCGCTGATCCAGACCATCGGCCGTGCCGCGCGAAATGTGAACGGCAGGGCGATCCTCTATGGCGACCGGATTACCGGCTCGATGCAGAAAGCGATTGATGAGACGGCTCGCCGGCGTGCAAAACAGGCCGAACACAACGAAGAGCACGGCATTACGCCGCAGGGTCTGAACAAGAAGATTGCCGACATCATGGAGGGTGCCGGGGGCGGCGGTCGTGGTCGTCGTAAGGCCGAACGTCCGGGCCAAAAGGCGGCGGAAGAAGCCGAGAAGTACCGGGCCAAAACCGGCAACAAGTCCCCTGAAGAGGTGCTTAAAGAAGTGTCTCGCCTTGAGGACGACATGTACAAAGCGGCCTCGAATCTGGATTTCGAGACCGCAGCGCGGCTCCGGGATGAGATCTCGGAGCTTAAAGAGGCTGCCTTGCGGACTGGCTGATCAGCTGATCAGCCCTCTCGTTTCGGGCCGACAATGACCGCGGCTTGAAGCGGCTGCAGGCTGCCGTAGCGGGACATCTTGTCGAATATCCGACGGTCGATGGGCAGGTATTGCTTGTCGGCCACGGTTTCACTGGCCTCGACGTCAATTTCCGGATCGTGCAGGTAGACGAACTGATCGTCGATGGCACACACGGTTACCCAGTGCGGCACCCGGCTGCGGTTCAGTTGCCAGGTGCTGATCAGAATAACCGGGATGCGACCCTGGTGAAGTGCCCGCTCCATTCCGTCAAGTGTTAGCGGGTCGTGACGCAGTTCTATCTCGGTTTGACCGATGTCGTGCAGAAAGCCCTCGTGCACCAACTCCAGTACCCGCTTCTTGTCTTCGTTCCGCACTGTGTCCTTGAACAGGGCGCCCTCCTTACTGATCCATGCACTGGCATGAAAACCTCGGTTCCAAGCCGACAGAGCCAGTCCGTGGGGACCACAGCCTCCATGGCCCGCGAGCATGAATATGGTGGTGGCTTCACGCCAGAGCTTAAGCTCCTCAAGGGTGCTGACGGCCTGGCCCTCGTCAAGCGCGGCCATGGCCATGATCAGGGCTGCCGGACCACAGGAAAAATCCGTGGTCTGAGGATAGTAGGGCACTTCCGGGAAGTTCCCGGAAGGCTCGTAAAACAGAATGCGTCGTTCAAAGCGCAGTGCGTTGCCATGATCCTCATAATAGTCACGGTATGTGCCAAACTGGCGGTAGCCCAGGCGCTCGTAGAGACCGATGGCGGAATGATTGTCCTCACGAACTTCCAGGCGCATCACGATACGGCCCGCCTCGACCGCTTCCTGTTCCGCCGCCCGAATCAGTTTTTCTCCGGCGCCGCGGCCCCGGACTGAGGGGGAAACAGCAATGGAATAGATGCGGGCCAATCGGGTGGCAGCGTTCATCAGCACCAGGGCATAGCCCACGAGCTCGCCGTTAAGGGTCGCAACCATCAAACGGTCTCTGGGCACCTCGAGAAAGCGGCGAAAACTGCGACGGGAAATCCTGTCTTCATCGAAGCACAGGTTTTCAAGACGGACGAGCGCATCCAGGTCGTCAGTCGTGGCCTGTCGGAGCAGGAGGTCGGTCATGGCGATGGAGCCTTGGCGAGTAACGGGTCGGGGCATGCAGGGCGCTTCCCTTACCTGGGTATTATGAGAGGAAGTGTGCTACTGGAACATAGCTCAAGTATGCGTAAAAGCACGCATTATTCGAAGATTGTGCGGGTACCCGTCCAGGCGTATTGTTGCGAAAATTGATCAGGGCTCAACCTTCAGGGAGGATTGCCCCCGATGTCTCGATTATTGATTGTGGTGGACCGCGCGAAAGATTGGTCTCCGTATTACCCCAGTGAAGACGTACTGACGTTTGACCAGTACCTGCAATTTACGACACCGGCCAATGGCCGAGTGCGGGTGATCAACCTTTGCCAGAGCGCCAAATACCTCAGTCGCGGCTATTACTGCTCCCTGTTGGCGGAAGCCCGTGGTCACCATGTGGTGCCTTCGGTGATGACTCTGAACGACCTGAGCCGCAAGGGCCTGTTTTCACTTGAGCTGGAAGAGCTGGATAGTAGCGTCCTGGAATGGCTGGAAGCCTCGGGCTCGGCCATCGATCCGTCCAAGGATGAACGTCATGCCACTCACGAAGTGCGTATCCGGACCTACTTCGGTCAGGTCGAGCATCCGGAACTGAAGCCGGTGGCAAGGGCGCTGTTCGAGCGTTTCCCCTGTCCGATTCTCGAGGTAGTGTTCAAGCGGCGCAAAGGTTGGCAGATTGAATCCATGAAGCCGGCGGCTCCGGCCGATCTGGAGGAGCGCGAGCAGGACGTGTTCGCCGCCGCCCTTGACCGTTTCAGCAGCATGATTTGGCGCAAGCCGCGGGCTCGCCGCCGTTACCGCTTTGATCTGGCCGTGCTGGTTAATCCGGATGAGGAAATGCCTCCCAGCGACAAGGTAGCCCTGACACGATTTGAGAAAGCTGGCCGCAAGCTTGGCATCAATGTTGAGCAGATAACCCGGCGCGATTACATGCGTCTGCCGGAATACGATGGCCTTTTTATCCGGGAAACCACCGCCATTGACCATCACACCTACCGTTTTGCCCGTAAGGCCGAGGCCGAGGGTATGGTGGTGATTGACGATCCGGTGTCCATCCTGCGTTGCACCAACAAGGTCTTTCTGGCTGACCTGTTGAAGAACAACAAGGTGCCAACGCCCAGGACCCTGATCCTGTCGAAAGATCAGAAGCAGGCGGTGGAGCAGGTGATGGATGAGCTGGGCTTCCCGGTGGTCATCAAGATACCGGACGGTGCTTTTTCCCGTGGTGTGACCAAGGCGGAAGACGAGGCGTCACTGCGAGCCGGCCTGAAGGAGTTGTTCAAGCAGTCGGCTCTGGTGCTGGCCCAGGAATACCTGTACACCGATTACGACTGGCGTATCGGTGTGCTCGGTGGCCGTGCGATCTATGCGTGCAAGTACATGATGGTCAAAGGCCATTGGCAGATCTATCAGCACGGCGAATCGACCAGTGAAAGTGGTGACTTTGAAACCATGCCGACCTATGAGGTACCACGTAACGTGATCCAGGCAGCCCTGAGCGCAACCAAGCTTATTGGTAATGGGCTTTATGGTGTCGATATCAAGCAGTCGGGCAATCGGGTGGCTGTCATCGAGGTCAATGATAACCCCAGCATTGATGCTGGAGTTGAAGATCGGTTCCTCGGTGGTGAACTCTACACATTGATCATGCAGGAGTTTCTGTCGCGTATGGAGGCGAACCGCCGTCGTTAGTCCGCTGGGTTGTCCAGATCAAGGTCCGTTGACCCAAACCCGAACACTGCCAAGCCAACTGCAGTCGGCCAGTTCTCCTCGAATTCGTTCGGCGCTGAGTACGTCGCTGCTGGCAGAGGGGTCGAAGAACAGTTCCAGGTGCACCTTATTCTTCAAGTAGTGCAATCGGAGTCTGGTGTTGGACGGTAATTCCCCGATACGGTCTACCAGCACGCTGAGAATTTCCTCGCGGTGGGGCAGACGTTCGGATGTTGGCGAATGGTCTTCATCATTCTCGGCATCGATGTGGAAATTGATGTCGAGTATGTTGTCGAGTGCGTGCCGCATGCCGCTGACCACGTGCATGCCTATCTGGTGTCCCTCGGAGACACTTATGTCGGGCCGGACCACCAAGTGTATGTCCAGCAATATGTCATGGCCCATACGCCGGCTCCTCAATTCGTGCACGTTGCGCACGCCATCGGTCTGGCGGGCAATGTCCTTGAGCATTTCGGTATCGGAAGGCGACAGGCCGGTATCCACCAGCTCTTTCACGCTGTCCCAGGAAAATTTCCAGCCAATGTGAATTATGATGCCAGCAATAACGACCGCTGCCAGCACGTCCAGCCAGAGAAAACCTGCCATCGCCCCTGTGGTTGAAAGCAATACGACAACAGACGAAAGAGCATCCGACCGACTGTGCCAGGCGTTGGCGAGGATAAGGTCGGAGCGAATGGCCAGACCAACGCGGCGGGTGTAGTGGTAGATCCACTCCTTGCTGGCGACCGATATAGCCGCTGCCAACAGAACCGGCCATCCGGGAACGATGTCGGCTTTACCCTCGATCAGGCGTAAGGTATTTTCCCACGCCAGCGCTGCACCCACTGCAATTAAGATGCTGCCCAAAACCAGGGTGCCGAAGGTTTCGATTCGTTGATGACCGTAAGGGTGATCCTGGTCGGGTTCCTTTCTGGATACCCTCATCACTCCGAGCACTACCAGATCGGAGGCAACATCGGTAAATGAGTGTATGCCGTCAACAAGCAGGGCCTGGGAATGAAAAAGAGTGCCTGCGATGACTTTAATGAGACCGAGTACCACATCCAGAATCATGCCGATGATGGTGACCCGGGATGCCGCCTTTTTTTCACCGGCCAGGTTTTGGCGGTGTTGTTGAGCGGGTGAGGCCGGCTCGTTCATGAAGGACTCCGGAATCGGGGGGGTGCTTAATTATAACGTTATTCCCCGTCAAGGGCTGAATCGCTTTTTCAGGCCCATTTTGACTTTTTTATGCACAGTGTTGCGAAACTGTGACCAGCTAACATTTTGTCCATGTTTACTCAACACCTTATCAAAATATTTATAACTAACTGAAATTAAAGATAAATTTAACTGGTTAAAAAATGATCAATCTGTAGGCGGGCGCAGTTATCAAGGGATGGCACCCGTTGCCCCGGGATTTTCAACAGGTTTATCCACAGATTCCGTGGAAAAGATTTCAAGAGCGGCTCCCAGCCGCTATTTACCTCATTTTTTTCACGTGCGGCGATGCTGTGGACAACTTCCGGTATACTCCGCTCACCGAAATGCAAGGAGTTTTCAGATGTACGGCTTAATTCGTAACCTGCTTTTCCGGCTGCCGCCCGAGCAGGCTCACAACCTGGCACTGAATGGCCTCGATGCGATCAATCGGATTGGCTTGCTGAGTAAATTTTCACCGAAAATAGATTCGTTTCCAGTGAATGTTATGGGTCTGGATTTTCCCAACCCCGTGGGACTGGCCGCCGGTCTGGATAAGAACGCCGATCATCTGGATGCCTTGGGTGCCTTGGGCTTCGGTTTTATTGAAGTCGGTACCGTTACCCCGCTGGCACAGCCGGGCAACCCCAAGCCGCGAATGTTCAGATTGCCGGAGCACCAGGCGATCATTAATCGCATGGGCTTCAATAACGAGGGGCTTGAGCACCTGTTGGATCGGGTGGACAAGCGGCGCTACCAGGGCGTTCTCGGTATCAATGTGGGTAAGAACAAGGACACGCCGAACGAAGAATCGGAATCCGACTACCGCAAAGGCATCCGTGCGGTCTACACGCGCGCGGACTACATTACCGTCAACGTTTCATCGCCCAACACGCCAGGCCTGCGGGACCTCCAGTTTGGTGATTCGCTGAAGCAATTGCTGGCGTCGATCAAGGACGAGCAGTTGCAATGTCAGAGCGAGTTGGGCCGTTATGTGCCCATCGCGGTAAAGATTGCACCGGATATGGATGATAATGGCATCCGCTTCGTGGCATCCGCCATGAAAGAAACCGGGTTGGATGGGGTGATTGCCACAAACACCACGATCAGTCGCGACGCTGTCGCCAATCATCCGCACGCGGGCGAGGCGGGCGGACTCAGTGGTGCGCCTGTCCGCCAAGCGTCGCTGAGAGTGATTGAGGGCCTCTACGCCGAATTGGGTGAGTCGCTGCCGATCATTGGGGTTGGCGGCATTACCGATGGCGAAAGCGCGGCAGAGAAAATCCGCGCGGGTGCCAAGTTGGTGCAGATCTATACCGGGTTTATCTACCGTGGCCCCGATTTGATTCGGGAGGCGGTGGAAGCCATTCGTCACTTGGAGCAGGGTGGTGAGTTAGCGACAGCGCCCTGAGTTAGAAACAGGCAAAAAAATGGGCCCGCTTAGCGGGCCCGTGCGGGGAATGAACCCCATGGCGCTTCTTCGCATGGTACGGGGCGGGTGGCCCCGTTTGGGTTACTCTTCAGTTCTTAAGAGTATTGCATCAAATTGTGTACAAAAGACCAGATCAAGATCCGGGGTTGTATTTAATTGTCACGCCGACGTGACGTTTGAAAGTTTGTGGATGCCGGAAACTCCGGTCATGCCCTCCCAGTTATCGGTGCGGCCTTCCCGCCACCCGTTTAACCATTCCTGACGCACTTCCAGTTGTTCGGAGGGACAACTGTCTTTGGGTTTACCTGATACGCCGGCTAGATAACCCCGCTTGAATGCACGAGCGAAAACGTCTCTTTTCTGTCTTTTCATGCCGTTCCTCACTGATGGATTAACAGAACAAGCGTGTACACATCTGCAGTGGCGATGACATGGGGACCATTCCGGGATAACCCACTATTGTCAGCTCAAGCCAGAGCAGTCAGGATCCTGTTAACGGAGGCTTATGTTTGCCTCCGGAACGACGCGTCACCTACAAGGTAGTTCGAACGTCGAGCGGATGTACACTAATAATTTCATCTATATGACGCTTTTTTTATAGTTGTATGAAATAACGGAGAGTAGCTGGCTGCGTAAAGCCTGCTATTCCGGAAACTTACCCGAACCCGAGTGAACCAGGAGTTGAACTTGTCCAAATCCGTCTTTTTCGTGAGCTGCCCAAAAGGAGTTGAATACCTTTTGGCAGACGAACTCAGTACTTTCGGCCTGGATCCGGTGCGTAACGCACCGGCTGGTGTCTGGGCGGAGGGTAGTCTGGAGGGCGGTTACCGAGCCTGTCTGTGGTCGCGTCTGGCCAACCGGGTCATCCTCCATCTCGACGAGGTTGATGCCACCAGCGGTGACCAGCTGTATGACGGCGTGGTGCACATGGATTGGCAGCAGCACATTCCTGTTAACGGTAGTTTCCGGGTAACGTTCCTCGGGCAGAACGACGCCATCCGCAACACCCAGTACGGGGCTCAGCGCGTCAAGGACGGCATTGTTGACCGGTTCCGCGCCAGTGGTGGTCAGCGGCCCTCGGTGGCAGCCAAGATGCCCGATGTCACGGTGTCGGCCCGATTGAATCGGGGCCGGTTGTCACTGGGCATCGATCTGAGTGGTCACAGCCTGCACATGCGCGGCTACCGCACCGAAAAAGGCGCGGCACCTCTCAAGGAAAATCTGGCTGCTGCATTGTTGATGCGTGCCGGATGGCCTGAGCTGGCGCGAGAAGGTGGCGATTTTGTCGATCCCATGTGTGGTTCCGGCACTCTGGTTATCGAAGCCGCCATGATGGCGCTGGATCTGGCGCCGGGGCGCAAGCAGGAACACTTCGGGTTTGAGAAATGGCTTGGGCACCAGCCCGACCTCTGGCTGGAGTTGCGGCAGGAGGCCGAGCGCCGGGCCCATGAAGGCAAGCAGCGAAAGCTGCCGAGAATGGCTGGCTTTGATCAGGACAGTCGGGTGCTTTCGACCGCGCGGAATAATATCGAACGGGCTGGGCTACAGGGCCTGGTGCAGGTGGACAGTAGCGCGATTGCCGATCTGGCGCTGGAAGGTGACTGGGCATCTGCAGGTTTGGTGCTGGTCAACCCGCCCTACGGCGAACGGCTGAGCGAGCGACGTGAACTGGGCACCCTGTATCGGGCGCTGGGCGATACCGTTAAACGCCTGCTGCCGGGTTGGCGCCTGGGCGTGTTTACCGGTGCACCGGAGTACGGTAAATCCATTGGTCTGCGCAGTTACAAGCAGTACCGGCTGTTCAATGGCAAGCTGCCGGCTCAGTTGCTGCTGTTCACCGTAGACGAAGCCAGCGCAATGACGCCCCATGAGCCGGATGTGCCCGGCGAGATCACGCCCAAGATCGCCAATGAGGAACGGGCGGCTATGCTCAGCAACCGGCTGAAGAAAAACCGCAAGAGTATTGGTCAATGGGCCCGCAAGCAGGGCATCGGCTGCTATCGCCTCTACGACGCCGACATGCCCGAGTTTGCCCTGGCCATCGATGTTTACGAGGGCAGGGTGCATGTTCAGGAATACGCTGCTCCGAAGACCGTGGACGAGCGTTCCGCACGGGAACGCCTGGCAGAGGCGCTGGCGGTTATACCCGAGGCTCTGGGTATCGAGCGCGAGGACATGGTGTGCAAACAGCGCCAGCGCCAGTCAGGCACTAACCAATATGAAAAGCAGGCGGCCAGTGGCGAGTTTTTTCAGGTGCACGAGCACGGCTGTGTGCTGAAAGTAAACCTCAAGGACTACCTGGACACCGGCCTGTTCCTGGATCACCGTCCGGTCCGGCACTGGATTCAGCAGCACGCTAAGGGGCAGCGCTTCCTGAACCTGTTCTGCTACACCGGAGCGGCTACCGTGCACGCTGTGGCCGGGGGCGCCAGTCGCTCGCTGAGCCTGGATATGTCGAAAACCTATGTGAACTGGGCTCAGGATAATCTGGCGCTGAATGGGGCAGATTCCAAGAAGCATGTCGTAGAGCAGGCTGACTGCCTGGCGTGGCTGGCAGCGACGCCGACAGCGGACCAGCGATACGATCTGATTTTCATGGACCCGCCGACCTTCTCTAATTCAGCGAGAATGGCCGGGGTGCTGGATATCCAGAAAGATCATGGCCGGCTGGTGCGCCAGGCCATGGCTCGCCTGAATTCCGAAGGCTTGCTGATTTTTTCCAATAACTTCCGTCGCTTCAAGCTGGATGAAGATCTGGCCGCGGAATTTGATATCGAAGAAGTCAGCGCCAGCACGCTGGACAAGGACTTTCAGCGCAATGCCCGGATTCATCGGTGCTGGCATATTCGTCACCAGAGCTGAGCCTTAGAACTCGTACCTTAACCCGCCGGAGAACTGGAACGTATTTACTTCCGTTTCAGTATCTTCGAACAGCCGGCCGCCTTCGAAGGCGAGGTAGGTGTTGTCGAGAAGTTCGATGTCCAGGCCGACCAGCCAGCTGACACTGAAACTGCTGCCAGGAAAGTCTTCCTCGAAGAGTTGAAATTGGCGGTTCTGGGCGGCCTCGGGCCGCTTCAGTTCAGACTTGCCGCTGATGTGGGAAAAACCGAATTGGCCGTAGACGTTGGCGTAGTCTGTGACCGGGTGATGCATGCCGATGTACCAGCTGGCGAAATAGTCGATAGCCAGGGTCAGGTTGCTGTTTGGCACGTCAGCATCGGTGATGCCGCCACCGGCGCGGACTTCGGCGTGGAACAGATCGGTGATATGGCCGCCCACGATCAGCGTGGCGCCGTTGCCCCAGGCCGCCTCATTGGTGACGGTACCGACCGAGCGATGATTAAAGGCAGTGGCCAGTAATCCCACGTAATGCATGTCTTCCCGGGTCTTGTCAGAGGCCATTCCCTGGGCAAAAACAGACGAAGTGGTCATCACTGTTGCTGGAATCAGCGCGGCAAGCAGGGATGTTCGCGCAACCTTGTTCATTATTATCGGGCTTCCTGACGTCAGCGGATACGGGCCTGATCTTGCCCTGTGTAACCGTATGTTACGTCGACCCGTGTCACACTTCCCTGTGTCGGTTCCCGGTGAGGGCCAGTAGGCATCAGTCGGCGTCGAACATGCCTTCTTCGCGGGCCAACAGAAGCAGCGCGTACACACCGTTTTCCGGCAGCTGTGGCTCCAGGCCCTCATCGATCATCAACTGCCGACGGCGATCCTCAAGGGTGTCGCTATCCAGGCTGGTGATCAGCTCGGTGATGGGGGCAATTTCGAACGGGGCGTCTTGCCCGATGGCGCTGAAAAGCTTGTCGATCAGGATCTCATCCGGGTCCAGGCCGTCCACGTAGACTGTTTGATCCGGCAGGTCTTCGTGCAGTTCGCGTGCTATCTCCAGCGGCGGTACGCCCTGTTCTTCCAGGTAGCGTAGGTCGAAGTCACCCAGGTCACCGTCGTCCGGCAGCCAGGCGTCTTCAGGGCTGATGACCACGGTTTTCATTCGGCCGTCGGCCAGGGACCAGGCCATGGCAACGGGAAACAGGGCATCGTCGGTCTGGCAGTATTCAATATCAAGAAATCTGGGTGCTTGCACGCTGAGCTCCGCTTGCGACGGGTGAGTGTGATTAGGGCATAAGGAATGTCCGTGCAGCCAGTATGAGCCATCAAGGCTTCATGCCATACTGTTGTGGCAATTATCATTCAATCAGGGACATCATGGAACACGCTGAATTTAACAAAGATTTGCTGACGTTTCTGGATTCATCGCCAACCCCCTGGCATGCCGTGTCGACGATGAAAGACCGACTGGACTCCGCCGGGTTCGTTGAGCTTGACGAGAAGGACGACTGGTCGCTGGCATTGGGCCAGGGCTACTACGTCATTCGAAATGGCTCTTCCATTGTCGCCTTTCGGACCGGTCAGCGGGATGTAACCGCCTCCGGGATTCGCATGGTGGGCGCGCACACCGACAGTCCCTGTCTGAAGGTGAAGCCGAATCCGGAAGTTCGCCGCAAAGGTTTCTTTCAGCTGGGTGTCGAAGTATACGGCGGTGTGCTACTGAACCCCTGGTTCGACCGCGATCTATCCCTGGCCGGACGAGTTACCGTCCTTGATGAAGCGGGCGAGGTTCGAGACAGCCTGATCAATTTCCGCAAGCCGGTGGCGTTCATTCCCAGCTTGGCGATCCACCTGGATCGGGAAGCTAACAGCAACCGCACCGTAAACCCTCAGACTGATCTGCCGCCGGTGTTGATGCAGGTACCAGAAAGTGACACCACCAGCTTTGCCGATTTGCTGCGCCAGCAGATCGCGACCGAGTCCGGGCTGAAGGTGCGCAAGGTGCTGGGTTACGAGCTGAGTTTCTACGACGCCCGTGAAGCCTCGTTTGTCGGCCTGCGTGATGAATTCATCGCCTCCGCCCGGCTCGATAACCTGCTCAGTTGCTACATCGGCCTGCAGTCGCTGCTGACCGCTTCCGGAGACGAAGCCGCGCTGCTGGTCTGCAATGACCATGAGGAAGTAGGCAGTATGTCCGCTGAGGGCGCCCAGGGGCCGTTCCTGTCATCGGTTCTGGATCGCTGGTGCGGTGCCGGCAGGGCCCGTGCTATTGCCCGCTCAATGATGATCTCCGCGGATAATGCTCACGGTATTCACCCCAACTACATGGACCGGCACGATGAAAACCATGGCCCACTGCTGAACCAAGGGCCGGTGATCAAGATCAATCACAACCAGCGTTATGCGACCAACAGCCGGTCAGCGGCCGTTTATCGTCACATCAGCGATGAACTGGGCTTGCCGCATCAGTCGTTTGTGGTGCGCAGTGATATGGGGTGTGGCAGCACGATTGGACCCATTACGGCAGGTAATCTGGGTGTCACCACGCTGGATATTGGTGTGCCGCAATTCGGTATGCATTCGATTCGGGAGCTCATCGGCACCGAGGATGGCTATACTCTGTTTAGGGTGTTGACCGAATTTATGCAGCGCGAACAGGTTTTGTGAGGCTTGAAACGAAAAATGCCGCTGCTTCGTATGAAGTAGCGGCATTCCGGAAAAAGTGGCTCCCCGAGCTGGGCTCGAACCAGCGACAAACGGATTAACAGTCCGTTGCTCTACCAACTGAGCTATCGGGGAACAGCATCAGAGTGGCGCGCATATTAAGTGCTTTGGTGGGCCGGGTCAACCCCCTGAATTAAAAGGTTAAAAATTGTACGAAAGCCAGTGTTCAGTAGTGCGCAGTGACAGGGAGGTGTCGTTATGACTGCTTTCGAATCCGCCCCTCAACCTTTACCCGCGAATGTAAAGCCGGACCGCCTGCAGTATCACCCACCACCCTGGTTACGTAACGGCCACATTCAGTCGGTCTGGCCGACGCTGTTTCGCAAGGTCGATATGATCGCGCCTCAGGCCGAAATCCTGCCTACTGACGATGACGATGAGCTTCACCTGGATTGGTATCGCCAGGGCAGTGATCGCCTGGCCATAGTCTCCCACGGTCTGGAAGGACACAGCCGGCGGCCCTACGTGCTGGGCATGACGCGAGCCCTCTTGAGTGCGGGCTGGGATGTGCTGGCCTGGAATTATCGATCGTGCGGCGGTGTAATGAACCGGCAGCCCCGTTTTTACCACAGTGGGGCAACGGCTGATCTCGAGCGTGTTATCTATCACGGCTTGAGCAAAACCTACGATACGCTGTTTCTGTCTGGCTTCAGCATGGGTGGCAACCTGACTTTGCTGTACCTGGGCGAGCGGGGTGAGCGAATTGATAGCCGGATTTGCGGTGCCGTCACTTACTCAGTGCCGTGCGACCTGGCCGGCAGTGCCGAGGTGCTCTCCCGGCCAACGCGGCGCATCTACATGCAGCGCTTCTTGAAGGATCTTCATTGGAAGATGCGCGAAAAAGCGCAAAGGTTCCCGGATTTGATCGACGTGTCTGGGTTCGAGTCTATTCGCAATTTCCATCAGTTTGACGATCGCTATACCGCGCCCCTGCACGGTTTCCGTAGTGCCGTGGACTATTGGGCGCAGGCGTCGGCCTTAGGACGGCTTCGGGATATTCGGGTGCCGGCGTTGATGGTCAATGCCGCTGACGACCCGTTCCTGTCCAGCAGTTGTTTCCCGGAATCACGAAATCTTCTCGGTGCCCACGTGCACGTGGAGGCACCGCGTTGGGGCGGGCATGTAGGCTTTGTTGAGCACGCCCGCGACGGCTATTACTGGTCGGAGCGCCGCGCCATCGCGTTCCTGCGCAATATTTGTTCGTAGCGGATCCTGGGAGGTTAGTTCAGGGCCGGTTTGAGCACTGGCCACACGTTCTCCAGAAGCTTTGGCTGCGCCTCGGCACTTGGGTGAATGCCATCGTCCTGCATCATGCCCTCCTGGTCGTACACACCCTGCAAAAAGAAGGGAACCAGTGCGGTGTTGTAGCGGTCCGACAGTTTCGGAAAGATATCAGCGAACATCTGGGTGTAGCGTTGGCCGTAGTTCGGCGGGATCTGCATACCGACCAGGATGGCCCGGGCGCCTGCATCCTGCACCTGAGTGATCATCTGGGCCAGGTTGGACTCAATGACGTTCGGCGGAAACCCGCGCAGGCCGTCGTTGCCGCCAAGCTCAATAACCACAATATCCGGGCTATTATCGGCCAGCAGGCCGGGTAGGCGCCGCGCGCCGCCGTCGGTGGTTTCACCACTGATGCTGGCATTGACGACGTTCCACTGGCTCAGGCCGTTATTGTTCAGGCGCTCCTGCAGCAGGTGGGCCCAGGCACGGTCCGAGGGAACACCGTAAGCCGCACTAAGGCTGTCGCCAACGATCAGAAGTGTGTTTTGATTGGCCAGTGCCACTGGCGCCATCATCCACGTCAGCGTAATGAAAAGGATTGATCTGACCCACAGCTGTGCCGTATGCATAAACAATTCGAGTACCCTAAATCCGTTGACTTGAACCCAGAAGCGGGAGTGTCCGTGAACCAGATGACCAATGTTAAAGCCGACCGTCTAACACCGATGTTGCGGGTCGACAACCTGACGCACCGGGTTCGCCTGGAAACCGATACGTTAACGATCTTGCAGGGGGTCAGTCTGGAAATCAATCGCGGCGAGTCGGTGGCGATCGTTGGTCGTTCTGGCTCCGGGAAAACCACCTTGCTGGGGCTGTTGGCGGGGCTGGATACCCCCAGCGACGGCACCGTTGAACTGGATGGCGCGATGATCAGCCAGCTATCGGAGGACGAGCGAGCCAAACTGCGGGCCCACCGGGTGGGGTTCGTTTTCCAATCGTTCCAGCTGCTTCCGGCGCTGTCTGCTTTGGAGAACGTAATGCTACCGCTGGAACTGGCCGGCTCCGAATCGGCCGAAGGCCGGGCGCGTGAGCTGCTGGAGCGAGTGGGGTTGGGCGAACGCCTCAATCACAGTCCACGGCAACTGTCCGGTGGCGAGCAGCAGCGGGTCGCCATCGCGCGGGCGTTTGCCTCGGATCCCTCCATTTTGTTCGCTGACGAACCCACTGGCAATCTGGACAACCGCACCGGTCAATCGGTGTCGGATCTGTTGATGGAGCTGAACCGGGAGCAGGGCACCACGCTGGTTATGGTCACCCACGATGAGCATCTGGCGGCGCGCTGTAGCCGCCAGTTCCACATCGAGGCTGGGGTATTGACTGAACCGGCGGCGGTCGAGGAGTTGACCCACTGATGGCCGCCGCACGGAAACTAATGTCAGTGCGCCGGGACTGGCGCGAACGCGACGTACGGGTGGTACTGGTAGCACTCATCATCGCCGTGGCCACGGTCGCCACCATCGCACTCTTCGCAGCGCAGTTGCAGCGCACCCTGGTGTCGTCGGCGAGTTCGTTTTTGGCGGCAGATCGTCAGCTGGAAGCGGAAAACGGCCGGGAAATACCGCCCGACTGGCTCACTGAGGCGCAGTCCCGTGGACTTGAGACCGGTCGCATGGTGGAGTTTTCCACCATGGTGTTTGGCTCCGGAGGATTCCAGCTGGTCTCGGTGAAAGCGGTCAGCGATGAATATCCCCTACGCGGCCAAATTGAAACCCAGGGTGCGCCGGACCGGCCCAGAGATCTGGTGCGTTCTGGCCCGCCACCGGGCGAGGTGTGGATCAATCCTAGATTGCTGCGCCTGTTGGAGCTGGACATCGGCGATTCCCTGGAAGTGGGTAACCGGAATCTCAAGGTGTCATCCTTGCTGGTGCGGGAACCGGACGGTGGGTTCCGGCTGTCGGCGCTGGCCCCAAGGGTAATGATGCACGTGGATGACGTGACCTCAACCGGTGTGATTCAGGAAGGCAGCCGGGTTGAGTATGTGTACCTGTTTGCCGGCGACGACACGGTCATTGAAGACTATTACCAATGGCTGGAGCCGCGTCTGGAGCCCAGCCACGAGTGGGAGGGCGTTCGCGATGGCGAGACCTTCTCACGGTCCCTGGAGCGCGCTGAGCGCTTCCTGTTACTGGGTGGCAGCCTGGCGGTGTTGCTGGCTGCCGTGGCGGTGGCCGTGGCCAGCCGACAATACGCGCTGGCGCAGCGGGACACCGTCGCGCTACTAAAAACCCTGGGTGTGCGTAGCCGCGGCATTGGCCGACTCTATCTGCGCCGATTGGTGCTGTGGGGTGTAACTGGCGTGGTGGGCGGCTTGCTGGTGGCCTTGCCGTTGTTCTGGCTACTCACCCGTTTGCTGAGTGAAGTGTTGGAGCGGCCGGTTGAATTTCACCTGACTCCGTCGGCGCTTCTACCGGCGTTGTTGACGGCGCTTGTGTCCCTGTTTGCGTTTGCCTATCCGCCCATTCGCAGGCTGCGGGATGTTCCGGCCATGCGGGTGCTTCGGAGCCAGCCCGGCGAATCCGGGCGGGGTGCCCTGGCCGATGCAGCCATTGCCATTCTTGCGGTCTTTGGGCTGGTTTGGCTGTATGCCGGTGAGATTAGCCTGGTGGTGTCTTTGTTGGCTGGGCTTGCGTTGCTGTTGGGCGCGCTTGGACTGCTGGGTTGGTTGTTGGTTGCCCTGTTGCGCAAGGTACGGGGCGGTGGCAACGCTTGGCGTTTGGCACTCGTCGGTTTGTACCGTCACCGTCGTGCCAGCCTGTCGCAGATGGCCGTCTTCGCCATGACCTTGATGCTGGCGGCAACCCTGGTGCTGGTGCGTACATCGTTACTGAATGACTGGCAGGCGCAACTGCCGGAAAACGCCCCCAACCATTTCCTGATTAACATCGCGCCGGATGCCGTTGAGGAAGTTGGTGCGTTCTGGCAGGAGCGTGGACAACCGCTGAACCAGTTATACCCCATGGTGCGAGGTCGATTGACCGAGCTAAATGGCGAACCGGTCAAGGAAGCGGTCAGCAAGGATGAGCGTATTGGTGCCCTGAACCGTGAGCTGAACCTGACCTGGATGTCAGCGCTGCCCGAGGACAATGAGATCGTGCAGGGCGAGTGGTTTGGCCGGGATGCCGTTGATGGGGTTTCCGTTGAAGCGGAGTTGGCGGAGCGATTGGGCTTGGCACTGGGTGATCGGCTGACGTTTACCATCGGCTCGGAAAAAGTGACGGAATCGGTCACCAGTATCCGCACGGTGCAATGGGACAGCATGAAGCCCAACTTCTACATGGCGTTTCCTCCGGATGGCGGCCTGACCGATATGCCGGCCACCTGGATCACCAGTTTCTATTTGCCGTCGGATGAGAAGACGGCGTTGAACGCGTTCTCCCGAAACTTCCCGACCATCTCGGTGCTGGAGATTGATCACATCATTGATCGCATCCAGCAGATCGTCCGCCAAGTTACCCAGGCGATTGAAGCCATATTGGCGCTGATTCTGGCTGCAGCACTGGTGGTGATGGCGGCCGTGGTGAGTGCCACCCTGCATGATCGTCAGAGAGAGGGAGCCTTGCTTCGAACCTTGGGAGGCCGGCAGTCGTTGCTGGTGCGTAGCACCATGCTGGAGTTTGCCCTGCTGGGTGGCTTCGCCGGGGTGTTGGGTGTCGCCGCTGCAGAGGTGGCGGTCTGGGCGTTGCAGTTCCGGATGTTTGAGGGCTCATTCAGCTGGCACTGGCAGGTCGTCTTACCGGTGCCGCTGATCAGCGCCGTGGTGCTGGCGTTTTTTGGCCGGTGGCAATTGCGACCAGTGCTGAACGTTTCGCCGATGCTGTTGCTCCGACGACTGGAATAGATGGGGAGGGTCACCGATACTTTGCGAGAATGGTTTCCAAGGCGCCATTCTCGCGAATAGCCTGCAGCTCGGCATTAAAAGCGTCGGCAAAGTCTTGCGAGTCCTTACGCAGCATGATCCGAAAACCAAATTTGTTGATGCCCTGACCCGTGCTCCTGAACCTGTCCTGAAGGCCCTCTTTCTTCAGTATCCACTGGCCTACCAGCCGGTCCGCCACCGCCGCGTCAAATCGGTCTCCGTGCAGGACGAAGGTGAACATTTCCCGGTGTCGTGAAACGTCGAACCGCTGAATATTGCCGGCATCGAAATGAGCCTGAAGCTCAGGGTAGTGGTAGCCCAGGTGAGTCACTACTGTCTTCTCGTATAGATCCTGGGGAGACCGGTATTCCAGATCCGATTCTTTTCGTACAAAGAAAACCTCTTCAATGGAGACAATTGGGTCCGTAAACAGAAAGCGGTCCGGGTTAGGGGTCCATTCCCTGGCTCTTGGAGTGCCGTCGAGGGCGTTGTCCAACAACATCTGGTCGACGCGCTTCCTTGGGACTTTTTTCGGAATGACATCGTAGCCCAGTCGTTGACCAATCGATGAGACAACATCCCAGATGATCCCTGACGGTTGTTCCTGTTCAACAATCAGATATGGTGGATAGCCGTTGGGCGAAATGTTGAAGCGGAAGATTTTCTGGTGTGAGTCCGCGCTGGCGGTAAAGCTGAGGGCCAAGATCCACAGGAGAGTGATAACCAGTTGTGGGAAACAGGTCAGTCGGTTCGACCGATCTCTCATCATTGTGCTGGACTCTTGTTGGTGAAAAGTGCCCGGCTACATCCTGCCAGTGTAGGAATCAGTGTCACGTTTTTGCGTGGAAACTTCAACGATAGGGAACCAGGGGCCAGAATCGGCCCCCGGCAGCGTTGTCAGGCCCAGGCCCGTTGCAATACAGCTCGGGCATCGTCGAGGGAAACTTCTTTCGGGTTGAACATGATGGCGCCGTCGTCCAGGGCCATCTCCGCGATCTGGTCAAGCTGGTCTTCTGTAACCTTACCGGTTTCCTTGAGGGTGCGGGGTAACTGGCAGCGCTTGTGCAGTTGGTCACGCAGCTTGCGCAGTGCCGAGATGCTGGCCTCGGCCCGGCGGGCTGCCGGCGTTGCCGAGAACACCTCTGGGCCCTCAAGCGGCAGCAGCAAGTCACCCAACGGTTCGCGGATGGTCTCAAGGTTGTATTCCAGCACGTAGGGCAGATACAGGCTCATGCAGAGGCCGTGGGGCAGGTGGCAGATAGCGCCGGTGGCATGGCCCAGGGCGTGCACCAGGCCAACCATGGAGTTTGAGAAAGCAATGCCGGCCATGGTAGACGCTTGGGCAATTTCGAGCCGGCCATCCACGTCCTTCGGATTGTCCATTACACTCAGCAACGACTGACTGACTTTCTTCACCGCTGCGGTGGCATAGGCATCGCTGAGCGGATTCTTGGCCATACAGGTGAACGCCTCGACGGCGTGGGTCATGGCGTCCATGGCGGTTGCGGCAGTGATGTGCGGCGGCAGCGTCAGGGTCATGCGGGGATCAATGATGGCCGCATTGGGTAGCAGGAACGACGAGGTGAACGGCAGTTTCACACCCTTGGTTTCGTCGGTGATGACGGCAACGGCAGTCACTTCAGAGCCGGTGCCGGCCGTGGTGGGTACCACAAAGAAAGGCTTTAGCGGGTGCTTGATGACACCGGCACCGCTGTATTTGGCGATGTCGTCGCCACCTTCAGACACCAGGATGTTCACCGCTTTGCCGGTATCGATGGCAGAGCCACCGCCAACGGCAATGATTGAGTCGCATTTTTCCTGGCGATAGATACCGGCGATGTCCCGAACGACGGTTGTTGAGGAATCCGGTGGAACGTCGTCGTAAATGGTGACAATCTCCAGGCCACTCTCTTCGCAAGCTGCGATGACCGGATCAAGCAGGCCCGCTGCCCGAACGCCCTTGTCGGTCACGATCATCGGCCGCTTCGCGGCCAGCCCGGTGAGTTCATAGGGAATGTGTTCAAGGGCTGATTTTCCGGCAATGACTTTGACCGGGCAGAAGAACTCATAATATTTGTGGGTCATTACGCTCTCACCGTCTCAACAAAATTAGTGGCAACTTTCAGGTAAATCCGCACTGCGCTGATCAGCTTTTGTGGTAGGTGCAGATCGCTGGGGTATTCCTTGACCGCGCGCTCGGCAATCAACTTGGGCAGAATGAACGATTCCAGCCGGTTCAGTATCCGGGTCATGCGCACCGCGTAACTGATGTCGCCGTCTACCAGCATTCGGTCATTGGCAAAGGCCACCGCCGTCTTCTCCTGAAACGACAGAACCAGGAAGGCGTGGGCGATGTGCTTGAACTGGATCGACAGATCGACCGGGCGGGGCGCAGAGTCGCCGTGGTAATGAAGGCGTCCGAGACCGGTATGTTCCACAATCAGGCGCGGTCCGTCCGGCATCACCATCATTTCGAAAAGGAAACCGGCGGGCAAGGCCTGGGTCTCTTTTTTGACCGCGTCATCGACTTCACTCACTGCCTGAAGGGCCCGTCCCATTACCTGGAACATCAGCTCGACATACAGGCTTCGAGCCTGGGATACCATGGGTTGGATACGTTTCGCCAGCATTGCTGCCATCCACTCGTTGTTTGTGTCATCTGATTTTTAGAGTTATTGCTCTAAATGTCAATGTAGCGATGACGGGTATTACGCGTCAGCGCGGCCAACGAGTGTAGGAGCCACAAAAAAGAGCCGGCGGAGGGTGCTCCGTCGGCTCTTTTTTCACTCATTCAGCGCGCTCAGTTTCTGAGTGCCTCCAGTTTTTGCTGGGCTTCCTTGGCGACGTCACCGCCTGCCTCGGCTGCCTTGGAGTAGTAGGCAACGGCATCGTCCCGACGGTTCTGCCGTGCGGCAATGTCACCCAGGCGCAGGTAGGCAATGGAGGTGGGCACCACCTGATTGGCACGCTCAAGGTTGTTGCGCGCCTTATCGAGATTGTTCAACTTCAGGGCATTCAGACCGTTGTAAAGCCGATACACGAACATTTCCGGATACAGGGATACGGCCTTGTCGAAATCGTCTGAGGCTTCTTGCAACTTCTCCTGCTCCTTGTAGATCCGGCCGCGCAGGGTATAGAACATGGCCTCATCTGGTGCCAGGCGAATGGCTTCGTTGACCTTCTTCAGGGCGGCGTCCATATCACCTTCCGAGGCCAGTTTGCGGGCCTCATCGTGGGCGTCATAGGCAGGCTGGAGCTTGCGGAGGGTTGCCAACTTGCGTTCATAGATGTCCTCACCCCGATAGCCGCCGGCTCCAACCTCGTCGACCAGTTCCCTATTTCGCTGAACTCGTTTTGCAGACGGTGGGTGGGTGGCAAACATGCCTTGAATGAAGCTGCTGTCACGGTCTTCTGATAGCTCCAGGAAGAGCTGCTGCAGTTCAACCGCGGCGGTCGGGTCGTAGCC
>Ga0207908_1000188_pt1 | contig 21676 bp, 20 predicted proteins | sample MalvirmetagMSP81_FD_184224 | JGI IMG/M metagenome (GOLD analysis project Ga0207908, IMG submission 184224) | Marine viral communities from the Deep Pacific Ocean - MSP-81 (SPAdes) | ecosystem: Environmental > Aquatic > Marine > Oceanic | place: Pacific Ocean | collected 2011-04-18
GTTCAGTAAGGTCCGAATCTCGCCCAGCGACATGTCCAGCGAACGGCAGTGGCGAATGAACTGCATGCGCTTGACTTGCTCCTCGCCGTACAGCCGATAGTTCCCGCTGCTTCGCGCCGGCTCAGGCAATAGCCCTTCCTTTTCGTAGTAACGAATGGTCACGACCTCGCATCCCGTGCGCTGCGCCAGTTCGCCGATCCTGATTTCCATGCTGGTCCTCCAATGCTTGACCCTATAGCCACTATAGGGATTTTAATGCATTTGAACGAATGACGACGCCGAGGAATTGCTATGAGTTGCGGATCAAGCGGGTACGGTTGTGCTGATGCTCCCGTTCTCAAATCAGAAACACAGACCAGCGCCACTACCGGGGTGGCGGTTGCCGTCTATCACATCGAGAACATGGACTGCCCCACGGAAGAAGCGCTGATCCGGGGCAAGCTGGGCGGCGTGCCCGGCGTGGTGGAGCTCGATTTCAACCTGATGCGGCGCACCTTGACCGTGCGGCACACCCTGGCGTCGTTGGCCCCCGTGGAACAAGCCTTGGCGGCTGTCGATATGCAGGCGGTGCGACAGGACGACCGCTCGGCGGTGCAGACCACCCGCCTTGCCATCGCCAAGATGGATTGTCCGTCCGAGGAGGCGCTGATCCGCAGCAATCTCGCCACGCTGGCCGGTGTGATCGATCTCGACTTCAACCTGATGCAACGCACGCTCACCGTGCGCCATGCCCCAGCCGTGCTGCCTGACGTGCTGGGTGCTCTGCAATCGCTCGGCTTCGAGGCCCAAGTGCTCGAAGAAGCCAACCGCACGCCTGCGTCATCAGCACCGGGGCAGACCACGACCCATTGGTGGCCGCTCGGCATCTCGCTAGTCGCCGCTGTTGCGGCGGAGGCCGTGTACTGGCTCCAAGGCGGCAATCATTGGTCGGTGATGGTTCTGGCTCTGGTCGCCATCCTCACCGGTGGCCTGTCCACCTACAAGAAAGGATGGATTGCCCTCAAGAACCGCAACCTCAACATGAACGCCCTGATGTCGATTGCCGTCACCGGGGCCATGTTGATCGGGCACTGGCCGGAGGCGGCGATGGTGATGGTGTTGTTCGCTTTGGCCGAGGTCATCGAGGCCAAGTCGCTGGACCGCGCCCGCAACGCCATCGCGGGGCTGCTCGATCTGGCCCCGGAGCGAGCCACGGTGCAACAGCCTGATGGCTCATGGCGCGAGGTGGATGCCAAGCAGGTTGCGATCGGCAGCCGGGTGCGAGTGCGGCCTGGCGAACGCATCGCCCTCGATGGGGAGGTCGTAGAAGGCCGCTCGACCGTGAACCAAGCGCCGATCACCGGGGAGAGTCTGCCCGTCGACAAGGGCCTAGGCGATCCCGTCTTTGCGGGTTCCCTCAACGAGTCAGGCTCGTTCGAGTACCGTGTCACGGCGCTGGCGAACAACTCCACGCTGGCCCGCATCATTCATGCGGTGGAGGCCGCACAAGGCAGCCGCGCGCCGACCCAGCGCTTCGTGGATCAGTTCGCGCGCTGGTACACGCCCGCCGTATTCGCCTTGGCCGTGGTCGTCGCACTGGTGCCGCCGCTCTTTGTGGGAGCGGCATGGCTGGATTGGATCTATCGGGCGCTGGTTTTGCTGGTGATCGCCTGCCCGTGCGCGCTGGTGATTTCGACACCCGTCAGCATCGTCAGCGGGTTGGCCGCAGCGGCACGCCACGGCATTCTCATCAAGGGCGGCGTGTATTTGGAAGAGGGCCGCAAGCTGCGCTGGCTGGCCTTGGACAAGACCGGCACCATCACCCACGGCAAGCCCGCGCAGACCGACTTCGTTGCCTTGGGTAACGCTTCGCCCCAGCACGCCCGTAGTCTCGCGGCCAGCCTGGCCAGCCGCTCCGACCATCCGGTGTCCAAGGCAATCGCGCAAGCCGCCCTTGCCGACGGCGTGGCGCTGCGCGAAGTCGCGGAATTCGCCGCATTGCCCGGCCGAGGCGTGCGCGGCGTGATCGACGGAGTGGCCTATCACCTCGGCAACCATCGGATGCTCGACGAGCTGGGACATTGCTCCCCCGCAATGGAACAACGCATCACCGCACTGGAAGCCGAGGGTAAGACGGCGGTGATGCTGGTGGAGCCCGAGGGCGTGCAGGCGCTCATGGCAGTGGCCGACACCATCAAGGACAGCAGCCGGAGCGCCGTGGCCGAACTGCACGCGCTGGGCATCCAGACCATGATGCTGACCGGCGACAACCCACACACCGCCAAGGCGATTGCCACACAGGCCGGGATCGACCGCGCACAAGGCAACCTGCTCCCCGATGACAAACTGCGCGAGATCGAAGCGCTTGCCCAGTCCGGCGGGGTCGGCATGGTCGGTGATGGAATCAACGACGCTCCGGCGTTGGCTCGTGCCGACATTGGCTTCGCGATGGGCGCGGCGGGCACCGACACGGCCATCGAGACGGCCGACGTGGCGCTGATGGACGATGACCTGCGCAAGATTCCGACCTTCGTGCGGCTGTCCCGCACCACGGCACAGGTGCTCACACAGAACATCGCGCTTGCGCTGGGCATCAAGGCCGTGTTCCTGGTGCTCACCTTCACCGGCCACGCGACCATGTGGATGGCGGTGTTCGCCGACATGGGAGCTAGCCTGCTGGTGGTGGGCAATGGCTTGAGGCTGCTGCGCCGATGAGTTGGAAATTCGTGCTGTATGACTGGGCCGGTCTGAATCTCGCGCTATTTCAAGCGATCAATGCTGGGACGCCCGCAGTGCTGTGGCCGCTGGCGTCGCTCTTCAGCCTAATCGGCAGCTACTGGACCGCGCCCCTAACCGTACTGGGCCTATGGGCATGGTCAAAGGCATCTTCCGATCCGGCCCGCGTTCGGCTAGTGCGGAGCCGTTTGTTGCACTTCGGCGTCGCGTTCTTGCTGGCCTTGGCGGCGGCGTCGGCCTTGAAGTGGTGGCTCGACTTTCCGCGCCCGCATGCGGTGCTGGGCGCAGCGGTGCATGTCATCGGCGCTGTGGAGCTGCATTACAGCCTGCCCAGCGGGCACGCGACCTACGCGGCGCTGGTGGCCGCTGCGTTGTGGCCGCTGCTGGCCTGGCGCGGTCGCGGTTGCCTGTTGATGTATGCCGCCCTGGTTGGCTGGTCACGCATGGCGGCAGGTATGCACTTCCCGGGCGACGTGCTGGCAGGCTGGGGGCTGGGCTTGGGCTGCACCGTGCTCTCGCGGTGGCTGATCTCGTTCGCCACTGCGGCGCGCGCAAAGGGGCTGCTCGCGCCGGCCTTGCCGTGGTACGGGGTGGCTGCGGCAGCGGTTGCTGCTGATCAGGCAGCCAAGCTCTCGATCGAACGGGCGTTCGTCTATGGCAAACAGGTCGAGATCACGCCGTTCTTCAACCTCGTGCATGTGCTCAATCCGGGCGCCGCGTTCAGCTTTTTGGCCGGAGCGAGTGGCTGGCAACGTTACTTCTTCATCACGTTAGGACTGCTCGTCGCGGTCTGGCTCATCCGACAACTGAAGCAGACGCTGCCGCGCTTCGAAGCCGTCGGCTACAGCCTCATTCTTGGCGGGGCACTTGGCAACGTGGTGGATCGCCTGCTGCGCGGTCAGGTTGTGGACTTCCTCGACTTCCACTGGCAGGGCATGCACTGGCCCGCGTTCAACCTCGCCGATGTTGCGATCTCCATCGGAGTCGGCTGTTTGATCGCTAGGTTCCTTGAAATTCGAGACAAGGGTAACAAGGGTAGATTGTTGTCAGGATGAGCTGCGACGCAGGCGCTGCGCGACTCCGGCAACGGGATCGACGACGGGTTGCTGCAATACCTGTCGCCGCTGGGCTGGGAGCACATCAATTTGATCGGCGACTACGTATGGCGGCAGAGCCGGAGGGCCGAAGACGTGCAGTTCCGGCCGTTACGCATCAATGGGAAGGCCAGCGCATCAGTCAGGACACCAAGCGCGCGCGGCGGGCGAATCTTGCCTGGGTGTCCGACAAGGTAGCGTTGCGGCGGAGCAGGTAAGCCATCACGATCATTGGTGCGCCGGCCAGCGGCCGTACGGCGATGCCTCGGCGTAGGTAGCTCGCCAGTCTCGCGGCAGGCGCAATGGCGATCCCGTACCCGGCAGCAACCAGCGTCATCGCCACATCGAATGTCTCCACCGTTTGCTCCCGCTCCTGCAGCGCGTTTTCGAACACGCGCTGCACGGTCACGCGCCATGGTTCATCGGCCGTGGACTGCGAGCAGATCAAGGGCTGCTTGAGCACTTCCTCGCACGGCACTTCACGGTAGGCCAGCAGGTGGGAGCGCTTGGCCACGGCGACCGCCAGCGTGTCATGCCACAGCGGCTCGCATATCCAGCCAGGCCACTGCCGGGCAGCCGCAGACAAGGCGAAGTCGAAGCCGTCGCCCGGCAGCTCCGCGCCTCGACCGGGATCTGTCCATCCGGCCAGGACGGCATGAGTCTCCGGCTCTTCGGCGCGCTGCAGGGCGAGCACGTCGGCGAGCTGGGGAGGCACCCATTCGCCGAGGACGGCCATGCGAATTTCGGCGGTGATGTCACTCGATTCCACGTCCAGCTCCCCCCAGGCGGTGAAGTCGTGGCAACTGATCTCGAAGCCGTTGAATGAGTTAAGTTTAACGTGGTTTAAATCGTGACCGTGTTCGACGCTCTTGGCAATGCCAAAGCGTTCGATCCAAAGGGGCCGCCCCACCGGCACCACTACCTACGAAGCGGAACCAGCCATCGCGTTTGGGGCTGCCGTGCGGGAAGAAAGAACCAACCAGGGTATCGCTCAGGAAACGCTGGCCCACATGGCCGGCATCGAACGGTCGCACATGGGCAAGATCGAGCGCGGCGAGCATGTCCCCACGCTACCTCTCATCCTCAAGATCGCCCGTGCGCTGAAATGCAGTTCCGCCCACTTGATGACTCTGACCGAAGCCAAGCTGGCAGAGTCGGCCCCATCCGCAGATTGAAGCCGGCCCGCACAGCGGTCGCATGCCTACGCCTGATCGTCGTCCTTGCCCCCAAGGGCTGAATCTTCGCGCTTTGCGGCCTCGTTGAGGAGCCGCAGGTATGGGTTGTCTGGCGGCGTCTCCTGGAACAGTGCGTCCGGGCTGGCGAGCAGGTAGCCGTGCAGCCGGCGCGACTTGCGCGGCCCCGTGACTTCGCAGGTCCAGATGTTCAGCCCGCTCGGCTGCTTGCGGTGCTGTCCCAGTTTCTCGAAGCGCTTCTGTACCCACTGCCACCCCTCCAGCTTCTCCTGCTTGGCCAGCGCGGCGACTTGAAGGTACTCCTGCGCGTAGCGCTGGAACACGCCGGGGCTGACGAGGTAGGTCGTACCGGCGACGGTGTGCACCAGGGCCTTGGCGTCGTTGATGATGAGCTTGCGCGTCTGGATGCTCTGACGCAGCCAGGCCATGAAGTGCGCCCCGGAGGGCTGCGCGCGATCCTGGGCAGGCGCGAGGCTCATCTGCGACGGGGGCACGGTCGATGGGGCCGGCTCGGACTCGGCAACAGGGCAACTCGGGGTCTCCGGCGCGGTGGGTGGAGCGGTGTCGCCCAGCAGGTCGAGCAGCGCGGCCACGCCGGTGTCCATGGCTGCGGATGCGATCGGCGCCGCGCTCGCGGGTGCAGCTTCGGTGCCTTTCACGCGCGGCCCATCGGCCACCGCCGGCGCCTGCGGCTCCGCCTGTTCCTCTTCGACCTGCACACGGCCTGCGAACGGCGCCGGCCGGTCGGCGGCATCCCAGATCATCGCCGGCGAGAGCTTCAGGAAGGTGAAGGCGTGCGACCAGCCGGCGTCGCTGGTGACGGTAGCCTTCCAGATCGCCTTGCCATCCGGCGTCGGTTGCACGATGCCGTGATCCTGCAGCACGTTGAACACCGCCGTATTGTTTGCCGGGATGCCGTCGATGCCCTGCGACAGCAGATGTGCGCGCAGCTTGTCGGAGACGGTCTTGCTCACCAGCCACAAGGCGTCTTGGGTCAGCCAACCGTCCGCCGGGCCGGCCTGGTTCAACTTGAACGCTTCCTTGAGCAGGTAGCGCAAGCCGTCGAGCAATTTGCGTTGCAGCGCATGCTTGGGCGCCGCCAGCGCCTTGCTGGGATCGCCGCCGAGTTCCTGGGCGACCGATGCCTGGTCGGCCTGCACGACCAACTCGCCGAGCGTGCCGGCGTGCTCGTACTGGCCGGCCAGCACGTAGAGCAGCGCGGCCCAGAGGTCGGGATAGCCACTGAGCCAGTCGAAGATGTCGCGATCGAGAAGGCGCGTGTAGAGCAGCCCGGTGGCGGCGCTGTGCAGGCGGTACTCACGCTCCTTACGGTAACGAAAGCGGTAGGGCTTTCGCAGCGGGCCGTGCCAGGGATGCCAGACGCTGCCGTCGGCATGCTCGACGTGCAGATCGACCGCAATCTTGCCGATGTCGTGCAGCAGGGCCGCGTAGGCCGTGCCTGCGGTCCAGGCTTCGGCCTGGGCCGCCTGTGCCTCCGGCGTGACGCCCGCAGGCAGCAGGTATGACTGCCGCAGTTTCAGCGCATAGGCGACGATCTCCAGGCCGTGGTCCAGCATGCCGCCCGGATAGGCGTGGTGGTGGTTCTCGGAGGCCGGGAACTGCTGGACCAGCTCGGCGTAGCGCTCCAGTGGGGCGAGGTAGAGCGTGGCGAACTGTCGGCGCGAGAGCGATGTGCGCTGCCAGATGTGTTCCAGCAGCTTCTGCCGACGCGGCGTGGCCAGCAGCGATGCGGCCGACTCCGGCCGCATCAACCCTTTCGGAGTTTCGATGGCGGATGTGGGCGGTGTGCCGGCGGTGGGTGGCACCCGTTTGCGCTGGAACAGCGAGAGCATGGCGAACCCCGGATGACGGGCTGCTCGGGGGCGCCTTTTGGCCTTTTCAGGATAGGGCCTTTCCCCTTGGCGCCCTTCCTTTGCCCCTTCCCAACCCTTTGGCCTTTGTCGGAAGCCTTTGGGTATAGGGCCGCTGCTGCGCGGGTGCCACGATGAATGCGGCATGGGGCAATCCCGGCAAGTGGGGCGCTGCGGGATGTTCGTCAGCTCTGGCCCAAGCCGGTGTCGAGGGCGGCGGATTGCGCTGCGAAGTCGTCGGGACGGCGCTTGCGGAAGGTTTCGAGATTGGCGAGCTTCCAGCGCAGTGCCGGCAGTTGCGCGGCGTGCGGGCATTGCACCAGCGACCAGTCCGGTTCTGCGCGCGCCAGCCCGCTCAGAAACTGCTTGTGCGCGGTGCTCAGTCGCTGTGGCAGCTCGCGCCGCAGCCTGCCGCGAGCGTCGAGCAGTGTCTCCAGGGAACAGTCCACTTCGGTCATGCCGACAAAGGCCCGCTCGTACTCGCCGGCGATGTCCTTGTCGTTGCCGAACAGCACTTCGTGAGGCGGCCGGTTGTGGCCCGCCAAATAGATCACGAAGCACTCGATCATGCCGTCGCTGATGTCGCCCGATTCGTAGAGCTGCCACACGTCGAACAGGTCGCGGGGGTGCTGTCGATCCAGCGCGGCCACCAGCTTGCTGGCGTACAGCTCGTCCGGTGCCAGAACCGGCAGCTCGAACTCGACGCCGAACAGATCGCTGGTCTTGGCGCTCAGCGGCCGCCGCTCGACGGGCAGCACGCTGCCGCGGAACACGACATTGACCTCGATCTTCACCTGGCTGGCGTCGTTCTCGACGATCAGCTTGGTGTCTCCCAGGTCCTTGGCGCGAACCAGGCGTGTCTGCACGCCCAGTGGCGCAACGCGCGTGGCGATGGCGGCCAGCTCCTGGTTGATGGCTTGCAGCGCTTCGTCGCGCGGCGTCTGCCACGGCAGGTACACCACGTCGATGTCCACCGACAGGCGCGGCATGTCCCGCACGAAGAGGTTGATGGCCGTGCCGCCCTTCATGGCGAAGATGTCGTTGGCGAACACTTCGGGCGCGACGGCCAGCAGCAGGCGAACGGTGTCCGCGTAGGTCTTATCCATGAGGTCTCAGGCTCAGCAAGGTGCCGTCATCGAGCCGGCTCATCCAGCGCGTGTTGCTGCCGGTGCGAACCGGGTACTGCTCCAGCAGGGCATCGACATCCACGAGGCTGGTCTCGCGCGCCCAGGTCAGGAACAGGCGCACGGCCTTCACGCTGGTGCAGCAGGACAGCAGTTGTCCGAGCAAGTCCTTGCGGGGGGAACGCAGTCCATCAAAGAGGTTGCGGGCCTCTTCGAGGCTCTGCTTGACGCCGGCTTCGTACAGCAGTTCCAGAACGGCACGCTCGGAGGCAGCCACCCGCAGATCCTCGGGCAGGCCAGGCGGCGTGGTTAGGGTCTTGCTGGCCAGCGCCGTGTCCGGCCAGTCGAACAGGCGGGCGTGGACGTAGCGGGCCGGAAAGCGCGAGGTGAACCAGGCCGGCAACGCGAAGCGACCGTCGCCCCACAGCACCAGCGTCTCCCGGCTGCCCAGGTTGTGCCGCACGCCCTGCAGGGCCAGGGCGCTCTTGCCGCCGACGTGCAGGCCGGGCACGCGCTGTTGCAGGAACTTCAGCGCACCGTAGACCCCGAATTCATCGTTCGGGAAGGCATAGATGCCATGGGCCAGGCGCACGAGCCACCCACCGTCGGCATAGTGGGCGGCGAGCTGGGGCGACACCCCGAACTGGCTCAGGGTGGCAAGGTCGAACGGCGCCCCGCGGGGAAGTCCCGCCTGCAGCCGCTTGATTATCTGGTGCCTAGAATTTCCATCCATGCTATAAAAATAGCACGGAATCCAATCAGCCCCTAGAGCTATCGCAGGAACGTGCATGGAAAGTAGCATAAGGTTTGATTTATAGTGCAGAATCTAATCGACCTGCGACCCAGGCCGACCCGGCTCTGCCAGCCGCAACCCGCCCTCCTGATCGCGGTCTATGCTGGAGGGCAAGCCACAACCGGCCGCTCCATGAGGTGAGGCACCACTGAAGCCGAGGCACATGAGCATGACCACCAACACGCACAACGGGCGCTGGAGCCACCGGCTGGGCCGGGGGGCTGGACGTGCCTGGCGTGGATACCTGCGCCGCGAGCAGCGTGTCGCCGGCTGGCTGGTGACGCGCGGGCTGCCCGCAGGCGCGGCGACGGCGGTGCTCTGGATCGTCAAGCTCGCCGTGCTCGGTGCGCTGCTCTACTCCGCGTTCTGGCTGGCCCTGCTGCTTGCCTTTGCGGTGACTGCTGCATGGTTCGTGCAGCACGACGACCCTGATCAAGAGGAACCGCAACCCGAGTGGAGGGAAGGCCCCAACGGCTTCGGGCTTTATGACAAGAGCGACTGGCGCATCGACCCGCATGTGACCGACGACGACTGAACGGCGGTCACTTCTTCGATACGGCGCTCATTGCCATGCCAGCGCCACGCCCCCCAGCGCCCTTGGCGTCCGACGTGGCGGTGGACAACCCCTGCACGATATTTCCCGTGCGCACGCCTGCCCAAGCCAATGCCATCACCCAAAACGTCGGCAGCACGATGAACATCATCGCCATGACGAAGTTCAGCAGCATATCGCCGAAAGCGTTGTTCAAGCCGATCAGCGGATCGAAGTTGGCGTGCGGCCTGTCCGCGCCAAACCCCCAGCCGTAGAGCGCGTCCAGGATCGTGCTGTCGATCCAGCGCGCGAGCTGGAACCAGAAGTCCACGAAGAACAGCGCGAACTGGACGCAGCTCACCGTCATCACCGTCTTCAGGTCGTAGGTGCCGATCAGCAGCACTAGCGGGATGCAAATGACGAGCGCCATCTTGAGCATCGTCAGCACCATCGGCAGCGCCTGGCGCACCACGTCCATCGCGGGGAAGAAGGCCAGCGAGCCCACGGTCAGCCCCAGGTCGCCCGCGCCGCGCGTGACGACGTTCGGCAGCGTCTTGTCGATCTGACCGCCGTAATCGGTGTAGACGGTGCCCTGGTTCATCTTCTGCTGTCGCGGTGAGACGACGGCGCGGATCACCGAGTCATTGACCTCGCTCTGCGACAGGAAGCCCGCCCAGCGCCCGACGCGGGTCAGCAGGTCCGGGGCGACCTGTGCCAGCAGCCGGCTGCGCAGCCCCTGGTCGCCATCGGCCCACCACTGTCGGCAGGACGGATAGCCGCCGCCGCTGTCCACCTGTGCCAGCCCTGCATCGCGGGTCGCGTCGTACGGCCAGGCCGTGCGCGGCGTGCGGGAGTGGTAGATGTCGTAGAAGCCGGCCGTGTCGAGGAAGTAGCTCGACCCAATCCAAGTCACGTCGTTCACCTGCTCGTCGGAGAGCGTCGGCCGGTTCATGAACAGCTTGGCGCGCGACGGCCCGTAGCAGTCGTGCGTGAAGTCGGCGACCTCCTGTGCCAGCACCGGATCGTCGATGCGCGTGGCATCGACTTCCATGCGAATCTGACGCAGGTCCGTGCCACAGGGAATCGCCGCCACCGCGGCGCCGGTGACCGCCTTCGAGATGGCGTGCATGAAGAACCACCACACCGGCACCAGCGCACTCTGGTTGTCGAGCGTGGTATAGACGTTGGCCCAGCCCGTGTCGTTGGGCAGCGGGACGCTGACCTGACATTGTGCGGAGCGCGTGGTGTCGAACTTGATCGTGGCGAGATCCACCGGGATGAACGGGATGCCGGCGAACATGATGACCACGATCGCCACCCACACCCGGTTCTCGATGCGCATCGACGACAGCACGCCCTTGTTGCCCTCGTCCGCACCTTCGCTGCGGGCCTTGAGCCATTCCTGGATCACGATGGCCACGAACGGCAGCGCGAACACGCCACTGGCCACGAGGATGTTCCAGATGCCGTTGTTGACCACCCAAGCCACCAGGGTCAGGTAATACTCCAGGTAGTCCGTGGTGTAGAGCGTCATGCCTGTCTCCCGGTCTCAGCCGTGCCGCAACAGTTGGCTGGCTTCCAGTGCGACCACGGCGATCACCGCTGCGATCTCCGTGCGCAGCAGGCGCTGATGCGTCTCGCGTGACGGCTCCCGCCGCAACAGGCGCCGACGCATCCACCACCAGCCGTAAGCCGTCGCTCCGTAGAGGCACAGCCGCCACACGAAGAAGTGGCCGGCGTGCGCCTGCAGCCAGTGCTGCCAGCCCTCGACGCCGCCGACCACGTGGATGCCGGCGATGTTCACCGCCACCGCGGCGGCCACCACCAGCAAGGTCCACAGCAGCGCCACGCCGACGCGGCGGTTGAACAGCCATGGCAGCCGCAGCCAGGCCAGCCGGCTCATGGCGTACCGCTCCGCGGCTTCTGGACTTCCCGCAGACGGTCGCGTGTGGTGTCGCCCTCGAAGACGCCGCGCGAACCGGCAGCGCGGGTGCTGTGGCGCTGGATGATCGCCATCGCCGAGTTACCGGCCAGCGTGCGGCGCAGCTCCAGTTCGGTCTTGAGGTTGTTGATCTCCTGCTCCAGCGCGCTGTTCTCCTGGTCGACCGCCTGCACGGCCAGCTCGTTGGCAGCGACGTTCGGCTCCTTCTTGCCGGTCAGCAACGTGCGTTGCAGCAGCAGGGCCTTCTCCAGCACGCTCGACAGTGCGGCCTCGGATGCGAGACGCCGGCCCAGCACGTCCTGATCGGGCTCGTCGCGTAGCGCTTCGATCACGCCGCGGGTGATCGGCAGCGAGCTGCTGCCGGCTGCGTCGAGATTGGCCAGCGTCGTCGGCCGGGCGCCCGTCACCAGTTCCTGCAGCGCCTGCAGCTTGGTCTCGTACTCTTCCTGGATCACTGGCGTGAGCCCGACGCCAGGCGTGGTCTGGGTCTTCGTGCAGTTTTCGCAGGTGCGCTGCTCGCGTTCGCCCAACACGCGGGTCGCCCAGTCCGCGGCCGCCTGGGGCGAGGACCAGGTTTGGCAGGTCAGGCGGTTGCCGCAGGCGCTGCGCGCGATCGACGAGGTATCGGTGGCGCTGCGCCCGTTGAGCAGGTTGTAGCCCGCGCGCGTCACATCGCCGACCACCTTGATCGAACTCTGACCGGAGCCGCCCGCGTTGCCGCCGCCGACCCAGGGCACGCCGTTGTTTCCTTTGTTGGACTCGGCCTGCTCGATGGCGGAGACGGCATCGGTGCTGCTGACCGCATCCCGCAGCGCCATCCCTTCGGCGAGCTGGTCCCAGCCGGCCTGGCCGCCGGCCATGTCCGCCATGCGATTGGCGATGGCACGGCAGGTCATCTTCGAGCGGTCGAAGTCCAGGCGCGCCTGGAGGATGCCGTTGGTCAGCAGGTTGTAGAGCCCCGGGTCGGCGCGCTGGATGATCAGCGCCGGCAGCGAGGCCACGGCGCTGGTGGCGTTCTGGATCACGTTGCTCATGATCGTCTGGAAGCCGTTGGTGATGCCGTTGAGCTGGTTCTGCAGTGTCGTGGTGATGCTCATGTCGCCGCAGATCAGGTTGCTGTTCCAGCCGACGCCGACGCCGATGCTCTGCATGTTGCCGGCACCACCCATCGACACGGCCCGGCCGCCGCCGATGCTGTAGAGCACGTCGTCGCCGATCACGCTGCCGCTGACGTTCACGCCATTGGGGTCGATGCGGGTCTGCGCCCAGGCGACGCCGACGACCAGCGTGATGGCCGCCACGAGCAGCGTGGCCCGCAAGGGCGATTTCGCGCGGCGCAGAAAGTCAGGGAGGGAGGCGTTCATCGTGGGTTCCTCACATGAAATCGACGCTGCCGAGGAAGACCTGGCCACGGCGCCGGCAGCAGGAGTACGGCCGCCACAAGGCCCAGGCGTAGTCGCCCTGCTGGGCCTGCACGCGGGTGCGGCTGTGCGGGAAGACCACGCAACTGTTCGAGAGCGTGGGCGTCAGCTCCTGCCACTTGCCCGTCGAGGCGCCGGTCTCCATCAGCGCGCCGGCCGGCCAGTAGCCGTCGCGGGCGTTGGCCAGCAGAGGCTGGTACACGTGAATCTGGTTGCGGCGCGTCACGATGTCGCCCGCGCGCTGCGCGACCACGGCGCCGCTCTTGTGGTCGTCGGTCTGGTGCAGGAAGCCACCGCGGGGATACACGTTGCCCCAGAGGTTCAGGCCGGTGCGCGTACCGATTTCGCGCCGGCCGGGGATGAGCGCTTCGGGGTAGAACGCTTCCGGGATGTTGTAGCGCCAGGCCATCGTGTCGAGCGTGCTCAGCAGATACGGCATGAAGGCCGTGCCAGCGCCTTCGCAGGTGTAGCCGGAGGCGCTGGCGAACTGGCTGAACACCGTCCCGGCCGGATGGCCGATGACATCGGCGTTCTTGAACTTGGCGAGGTTGTTCTCGTTGTCGTGATTGGTCGTGCCGTCACCGCCAGCCTTCGCGGTCGGGTTGGGCATGCTCATCGCCCTGACTTCCAGCCACGGGTTTTCGCCGGTGTTCGAGTAGCTCGACACCACCGCATCGGGGACGTAGTGGCGCACCTTGACGGAGGTGCGAACCGAGCAGCCGAAGGGCGTGCAGTACAGCCAGTAGCAAATACCTGCGACGCGGTACTCCAGGCAGTCGGGGGACAGCGCAGACGAGACGATGGTGGCGGTGTCCAGGGCGAACGTCGATGTGGCCGCGCCCAGCAGCAGCGAGGCGGCGGTGGCGCGCAGACGCCGGGACGCCAGCAGGAGGCTCATGGATGCGTGCTCCGGTAGGCGTTGATGCGCGCGACGGCGCGGGACACGTCGGGCTCGCCGTAGACCACATAGCGTCGATCGACCACCACGGCGGGAATCTTGGCGATGCCCAGTCCCCAGGCATCCGCGACACCTTGGTAGGCGTGGCCGATGCGGCGTTGAAGGGCCTCGCCACCGTCATGCAACCGCTGCCGCACCAGGGCTGCAGCCTGTTGCGGGTCGGCCGGCAGGTGCGCGGCGAGTTCGACCTCGATGCGCGTGGCCTGGTCCAGCTCGATGACCCGCACGCCGGCCGGGGCCTGCACCGGATGACGGCTGTCGGTGACGACGAGCACATCGGCGGCCGCAGCCTGGGTGAACATGAACAGCACTACCCACAGTCCGGGGGCAATGCGGATGGTCGGCAGCCGGGGCGAAGCCTTGAAGAAGGGGGGCGGCATATCGGGCGTCCTTGGAGTCGATCAAGGTCACAGTCGACTTCAAGTGCCGATCTGACGCGACAAGGAAACCGCATTCGGCCCCTGCCGGTTTCATGCGCTACGCCGCTGTGGGCGTTGTGTTTGCCCCCTGTCGGAGGCGGAGGTCAGGTGCGTGGCTCTGAGGTGCCCGCGAACCCAAGAAACGCGATGCAAGCGAATCGGCATCGACGGCTGGGAGCGTTTGCATTCGATGCCTTGAATTGACGCTTCAGCTTCAATTGAGTTTTAATTATAACGCGATGTAGAATCTATTACATTCATCACTGCTTGCTGACCAAGGAGCCCGTGCTTGAGCTTTATTGCCCTATTCGTCAGCCTGCCCACCAAGGCATCGACCGGCCGCATGCGCGTCTGGCGCTCCGTCAAGGCGCTGGGCTGCGCGACGCTGCGCGATGGGGTCTACCTGCTGCCTGACTCGGCCGACAGTGCGGCGGCGCTGGACGAAGTGGCGGCGCAGGCGGTGGAAGTCGGGGGCAGCGGCGAGGTCTATCGACTCTCGGGGTGTGAGGAAGCCCAGGAGGGCGCGCTGCGCGCCCTGTTCGACCGGGGCGAGGAGTACGCCGGCATCGCCGAGGAGATCAAGGAACTCGGGCGGAGCTTGGCATCCCTGGATGGCGCTGCCGCCGCGCGCAAGCTCCAGCCGCTCGTGCGCCGCTTCGAGCAGGTGGTGCGCATCGATTTCTTTCCCGGTGAGGCGCAGCGGCAGACCCTGAGCCTACTGGACGACCTGCGCGACGCGATCACCCGCCGCATGTCTCCCGACGAGCCGACCGCCCGGCAAGCGGATGTTCCGCGGCTGGACCGCGCCGACTATCAGGGCCGGACCTGGGCCACGCGGGCGCGACCATGGGTGGACCGACTCGCTTCGGCCTGGCTGATCCGGCGGTTCATCGACCCAAGCGCTCGCATCGTCTGGCTGGCGAGTCCCGCCGACTGCCGCAATGGCTGGCTCGGCTTCGATTTCGACGGCGCGGCCTTCAGCCACGTAGGCACCAAGGTCACCTTCGAGACGCTGCTGGCAAGTTTCGGACTTGATTCCGCCCCTGCACTGGTACGTCTGGGCGAACTCGTGCATTGCCTGGATGTTGGGGGACTCCCGGTCGCGGAAGCGCTGGGCATCGAATCGCTGCTCGCCGGCCTGCGGGCATCCGAACCCGACGACGACGCGCTGCTTGCCCGCGCATGCGAAGTCTTTGACTGGCTATTGAAGAGTTACGAGGAAAAAACAACGTGAACGCCCCGACCAGTCCTCAGACCGCTGCCACGACTGAAGCGGTCCCTCCAGCGATGAGCTACCTGCAGCTCTTCGCGCGCTTCCTCAAGTTCGGCTTGCTCGCATGGGGCGGGCCTGTGGCTCAGATCGGCATGTTGCGCCGCGAGCTCGTGGACGAGGAACGCTGGATCTCCAGCAGACGCTTCAACAAGCTGCTTGCGGTGATGCAGGTGCTGCCCGGACCCGAAGCGCACGAAATATGCGTTCATTTGGGCATCCGGGCGAAGGGGCGGCTGGGGGGCGTACTGGCGGGACTCGGGTTCATGCTTCCCGGGTTCTTGCTGATGTTCGCGCTGTCCTGGCTGTACTTCCAGATCGAATTCGTTGGCACCTCGCTGGGCGCGGCGTTCCTTGGCATCCAGGCGGCCGTGATCGCCCTGATTGTGCGCGCCGTGCACCGTATCGGCGAGCACATCCTGCTCGATCGCTGGTTGTGGGCCATTGCCATCGTTTGCGCGCTGGCCGCCATGGCTCGTGTCGACTTCTGGATCACCCTGCCGGCGAGCGGCCTGGTGTACGCGCTGCTCGTGCTGAAGCATCGGGCCTTGGCGCTCTTGGTGACACTGGGCGCGGTGGCGCTGGCTGCCGCCGTGGCTTGGTGGGATGCGCCGGCGGCGAAGCTGGTGGAAACGGTCGTTCAGGGCCAAGCCTCGGTGCTGCTCATCTTCGCCTCGGGCCTGAAGGCCGGCTTGCTCACCTTCGGTGGTGCCTACACGGCGATCCCGTTCGTTCGCAATGACGCCGTCGGGCGCGGATGGATGACGGATGGGCAGTTCCTGGACGGCCTAGCGCTGTCCGGTGTGCTGCCGGCACCCCTCATCATCTTCGCCACGTTCGTCGGCTATGTGGCAGGGGGGCCGATCGGGGCGGTGGCCATGACGGTGGGTGTCTTTCTTCCGGCCTTTGCGTTCTCGTTGATTTTCTACGACCGGCTGGAGGCTGTCGTGGAGAACAAACGGCTGCACGCGTTCCTGGACGGCGTCGCGGCCGGCGTAGTCGGCCTGATCGGCGCAACTACCCTCGACTTGGCGCAGGTCACGGCTGAACGTGTCCCATCGCTGGCGATGGGCATGTCGATCTTCGCCGCAGGCTTGGCGTTCCTTTATGCCTGGAAGAACAAGCTCAACGTCGTCGTCGTGATCCTCGCGGCGGGATTGGCGGGCTGGCTGGTGTTTCCGAACCAAGGCTGAACCTGATCGAGTCAGCCTTCGTCGCGCCGTTTCCGATCCACCTTGCTGAGGAAGCCAAGATGCCTTACGAACTGAAGCCCCTTTCGTGCGATCCAGCCAAGCTCACCGGCCTGTCCGAGAAGCTCATCGTCAGCCACTGGGAGAACAACTACGGCGGCGCGGTCAAGCGTCTCAACGCCATCGAGCAACAGCTGGCGCAATTGAACTGGGGAGCGGCGCCGGTGTTCGAGATCAACGGCCTCAAGCGCGAGGAGATGATCGCCAGCGGTTCCATGATCCTGCACGAGGTGTACTTCGATTCCCTCGGCGGCACGGGGGGCGACCCCGACGGCGCGCTGAAGGCGGCCATCGAGCGGGACTTCGGCTCCGCGGATGCCTGGCGCACCGAATTCACGGCCATGGGCAAGGCCCAGGGCGGCGGCTCCGGCTGGACCCTGCTGGTATGGAGCCCGCGCCGCGAGCGTCTCGTGAACACCTGGGCCGCCGACCACGCCCACAACCTGGCCGGGGCCACGCCGCTCGTCGCCCTCGACATGTACGAGCACAGCTACCACATGGACTTCGGCGCCAAGTCCGCAGCCTATGTGGACGCCTTCATGCAGAACCTGTCCTGGACCGTCGCCGAGGCGGCTTTCACCCGGCTTGGCGCCTGAACATGGACCGCGCCATCAAACCCGAAACCGTGAGATCCAATCAAGGAGGCAGCATGTCCCGTAAAACCCGAGTCCTTTTCGCCGCAGCGACAGCGGTCTGCATGCAAATGGCCGTTGCGGCCGGACCGACGGTAGATACCGCAGCGATCGAGTCCGTGACGGGACTCAAGGGCGACTACAACAAGGCCGAGAACGTCTTCAAGATCAGCAAGCCGCGCGATGACGTGACGATCAGCGTGGATCGCTGGACGATGCCCCCCTTCATGGGCCTGACTTCGTGGGCCGCGTTCACTCCGATGGCTGGCAGCACGATGATGATGGGCGACACGGTGCTGTTCGAGGACGAGGTCAATCCGGCCATGAGCGCCGCTCTTGAGGCCGGCCTGGAAGTGACGGCGCTGCATAACCACTTCTTCTTCGACCGACCCAAGGTCTACTTCATGCACATCGGCGGGATGGGCGATGCGCGTCATCTCGCCACTGGGGTCAAGGCTGTGTATGACCGGGTCGCGCAGGTGCGCGCCAGCCAACCCAAACCCGCAGATGCCTTTGGCGGCACCATTGCCACACCCAGCAGCCTCACCGCGGCGCGCATCGAGGAAGTCCTCGGCGCCAAGGCGCAGGTGAAGGACGGCATGGTCAAGGTGAGCTTCGGGCGCGAGGCGAAGATGCATGGCACGCCCGTCGGCAATGCCATGGGCGTCAACACCTGGGCTGCGTTTGCAGGGACCGACGAGCAGGCCGTGGTGGACGGCGACTTCGCGATGCGTGAGGACGAACTCCAGACGGTGCTCAAGGTGCTGCGGCGAGAAGGCATCAACATCGTGGCGATCCACAACCACATGACGCACGAGGAGCCGCGCTACGTCTTTCTGCACTTCTGGGGCAAAGGCAAAGCAGCGGCGCTGGCGCAGTCGTTGAAAAGGACTTTGGACGCGCAGAAAGCCGTGAAATGACGCCTCGTAGTGCCTTTTCCGTTTTCTGAGACGCCCCCCTTTATGACCTCAAGGTCGAAGAACCGCGACATGTTCCGAAACGGCAACAGGAGATCATCATGCAATGGATCACCCGTGAACGCCCGAAAATCGACCGCATCGCCTGCCCCTGGTTGATCGCCCGCTTCATCGACGAGAACCCGGAGTTCCTCTACGTGCCTTCGGGCGAGGTCCTGAAGGTCGCCGCCGACACCGGCGCGATTCCCTATGACGTGCCGAATGTCGAGCTCGGCCACCATGGCGACCGCTGCAGCTTCGATGCCTTCATCGCGCAGTACAAACTCGACGACCCGGCCTTGAACACGCTGGCGCTGATCGTACGCGCCGCCGACTGCGCCCAGCCGCAACTGGCGAAGGAAGCGGCCGGCCTGCTCGCCATCTCGAAAGGGCTGTCGCTCAACTTCGCCGACGACCACGAGATGCTCCGGCACGGCATGGTGATGTACGACGCGCTCTACGCCTGGTGCGCCGACACGCCACTGAAGAAGGTTGCCCGCCTGCTTGGCTTGAAGTGATGCTGCTGCCCGCCGGAGCCGCGCCCGATGCACGTCTGCTGCTGATCGGCCGGGCACTGCGAGCCTTCACCGACGGCTTTGTCGCCATTCTGCTACCGGTTTACCTGCTCACGCTCGGGCTCGGCAAGTGGGAAGTCGGCTTGATCAGCACCGCCACCCTGCTCGGATCGGCGCTGGCGACCGTGGCGGTCGGGCAGTGGGGACATCGCTTCCCGCAGCGCCGGCTACTCCTCGCCGCCGCCTGGCTGATGGCCGCCACCGGTCTTCTGCTGGCCGGCCTGGGCGGCATCGGCGCCTTCTGGCCGCTGCTGATCGTCGCCTTCGTCGGTACGATGAACCCCAGCTCCGGCGACGTCAGCGTATTCCTGCCGCTGGAGCATGCGCGGCTGGCCGAATCGGCGCACGGCGAGGCGCGCACTTTCCTGTTCGCGCGCTACACCTTCGTCGGCGCCTTGTGTGCCGCGACCGGTTCGCTGGCGACGGCCATCCCGCAAGTGCTGACGGATGCCGGCCTGGCCCAGCTCGACGCGTTGCGCCTGATGTTCGTCGCCTACGGGCTGACCGGCGTCTTGATCTTCGTCCTGTATCGCGCCTTGCCGGACCACCGTATGCACGAGCAGGCAGCGTCGCCCGAACCGCTGGGGCCTTCGCGCGGCATCGTGATCAAACTGGCGGCGCTGTTCTCGGTCGATGCCTTCGCTGGCGGGTTGATCGTCAATACCTTGCTCGCGCTCTGGCTGTTCGAGCGTTTCGACCTCTCGCTCGCCGCTGCCGGCCAGTTCTTTTTCTGGGCCGGGCTGCTGTCGGCCGGCTCCCAGCTCGCCGCCCCCTGGGTAGCGCGCCATATTGGCCTGATCAACACGATGGTGTTCACCCACATCCCGTCGAGCGTCTGTCTGGTCCTCGCCGCCTTCGCCGACAGCCTGCCGGTGGCGCTCGCGCTGCTGTTCCTGCGCAGCGCCCTGTCGCAGATGGACGTGCCGACGCGATCGGCCTTCGTCATGGCGGTGGTGACGCCGGCCGAGCGCGCCGCGGCGGCGAGCTTCACCGCCGTTCCCAGGAGCCTCGCCGCCGCAGCGAGCCCCGCCATCGGCGGCGCCCTATTCGCCGCTGGCTGGCTGGCGCTGCCGCTAGTGGCCTGCGGCCTGCTCAAGATCGCGTATGACGTTGCACTTTGGCGCGCGTTTCGGAAGTACGAGGAACCCTCCTCTTGAGAGCGCTCGCGCGCAAGCACATGGCGCGCTTCCGAAAATCGTGACCATCAGACAGAGCGCATCGCGAACGTGGCAACCGGAACTTTCCATGGCAGTTCTTGTGGAGAGGGGCAAGAGGCACAGGCGCCCCCCGGAAGGGACGCCTGCGGTGCGGACTACAACAAGCCGGCTTCCGCGAACGAGTACGGGCTGCCCTTGCCGACGATGAAGTGATCCAGCACCCGGACATCGACGGTGGCCAGGGCGCTCTTCAGCCGCTCGGTGATCGCACGATCAGCGGCCGAGGGCTCGGTGTTCCCCGAGGGATGCTGATGCGCCAGGATCAGCGCCGAAGCGTTGAGCGCCAGCGCACGCTGGACCACCACCCTCGGATACACCGAAGTCTGGTCGACCGTGCCCTGGAACAGCGGTTCGTAGGCGAGCACCTGGTGCTGGTTGTCGAGAAACACGACGGCGAAGATTTCGTTCGGCTCCGCGACCAGTTTCAGGCGCAGGTAGTCGCGCACGGCGGCGGGACTGCCCAGCGCCGGACCGGCCTTGAATACGCGGTTCTCCAGCAGGGTGATGGCCTGCCGGATGATCCAGTCTTCGTGCTGGGCGGCGATCAGGGTGAGCGACTCCGGGCGGGAGTCGGCGATGACAAGAGACATGGCGAACCTCCAATGGATGAGATCGGAGGGCGCCTGCCCCTGGAGGGCAAACCCTCCTGGGGACGTTGGGGATGGAACAGGTGACGAGCGGGCATCCGCCACCGCGGATGCGGTGGCTGTTCGCGTCAAGGGATGCGATGCGAACGGGTTTCGATCAACGCGGACGAGCCGCGCCGCAGCCTTGAAGATCGATGGCTACCTGGGCATGTCACCGGCAACGCCGGCGGGCATGTCTGGGGGATGGGCGGGTTCGGCCACGGTCGTGTTGCCGGCGGCGAGCAGGTCGATGGCCGACAGCAAGGCATCGCCTTCGACGGGACCGTGCAGCAGGAGGGTCTTGCCGGACTCGCGGTCGCGCAGTTGCAGGGCCGGCGTGGCCGCGATGCCCTGCTGTGCTGCTTCCACCGCCTGGGCACGGATGACCGCATCGGGGCGCTCGCTGTCGAGACAACCCTGCATGGTTGGTGTGAGGTCGGGATAGCGCAGGCCCTCCGGCAGGCCGTGGCCGTCGCCGCGGGTGTTCGAGTAGAGCCACGCCACGGCCTGCCAGAACGTGGCATGTCCGCCCGTCTCGCCCGCGCACTCGGCCAGGCGTGCCTCGGCAGTCGCGGCCGGCTCGTGCATGGACAGCGGCAGGTGGTGCCACTGCCAGTTCACCTCGGGATGGGCGTCGATCCAGCGCTTGAGCGCGGGGAAGTAGGCCCGGCAGTACGGACACTCCAGGTCGGCGTACCCGACCACCGTGAAGCGCGCATCGGCACGGCCATACAGCCAGGGCGGGCCGGCCGGTTTCGACGCTTCGGACCCGGCGGCGGCCAAAGACATGGGCTCGGTTGCCGGATGCGGCGCGCGCAGCAGCATCCACGAGGCCACCGCAATCGTCGCCACGATCAGCAGACCGATCCAGGGATGACGGCGGGCGAATGAAGGCAGGCGCATCGTGTCGCTCCCGTCAGGCCAGCGTGTCCAGCGCCAGGGGTTCGATGCCCCGCGCACGGTCGATCTTCTCGGCCACGCGGAAGGCGGCATCCAGCTCGCTGATGCCGTGCTGCTGCATCAACTGGAAGCGTTCGGCCTTCTCCTCGGGCTCGGTCATCGCCATCGCCAGGTAGAGGCTGGGCGGC
>Ga0207908_1000192_pt1 | contig 21011 bp, 19 predicted proteins | sample MalvirmetagMSP81_FD_184224 | JGI IMG/M metagenome (GOLD analysis project Ga0207908, IMG submission 184224) | Marine viral communities from the Deep Pacific Ocean - MSP-81 (SPAdes) | ecosystem: Environmental > Aquatic > Marine > Oceanic | place: Pacific Ocean | collected 2011-04-18
GACTTGCGGGAATCCGGCGCCATCGAGCAGGACGCCGACGTCATCATGTTCGTGTACCGGGACGAGGTGTACAACGAAGATTCCCAGGACAAAGGCATTGCCGAGATCATCATCGGTAAGCAGCGGAACGGCCCGATCGGCACCATTCGCCTGGCGTTCATCGGCAAGTTCACCAAGTTCGAGGATCTCGCCCACGGTAACTACGGCGATTACGGCGGTGAATACTGATGCCGCGCAGTACCGTCGCCCGCATTGATCTGGAGGCACTGCGCCATAATTACCGACTGGCTTCCGAGCGCGCCGCGCCAGCCCTGGCGATGGCGGTGGTAAAAGCGGATGGCTATGGCCATGGTATCGTGCCGGTGGCTCAGGCCCTGGCCGACGACGCCCCCAAGTACGCCGTGGCCTGTCTGGGTGAAGCCGAGGCCATTCGAGATGCTGGTCTGCTGCAACCGGTGGTCATGTTGCAGGGCGTGCACGCCCCGGAAGATTTTGAATTGTGTGCCCGGCGCGGATTCGAGCCGGTAGTGCATGGGCATCACCAACTGGACTGGCTGGCCCAGGCCGGTGCCCGACCGGCGTTCTGGCTCAAGGTGAACAGCGGCATGAACCGGCTAGGGTTCCAGTCCGGTGAGCTGATGCAGGTGATGACACGGCTGGATGCCATGGGCGCTCGCCCGGGGCTGCTTGGTTTCGTTACCCATTTTGCCTGTGCCGACGACAATGTCAGCACAATGACGGCGGAACAGACCCTGTGCTTTGAAGAAGCCACAGCGGCCTGGCCTGAACTGATGAGGAGCGTCGGTAATTCCGCCGCCCATTTCATCCATGACCAGCCTCTGTACGACTGGAGCCGCCCGGGCATCATGCTCTACGGTGGTTCGCCAAAGCTGGGCCAGACCGGCCCGGAGCTGGGACTGAAACCGGTAATGTCACTGGAAGCACCCCTGATCAACACCCGGATTGTTCGTACCGGCGAGTCGATAGGGTACGGTGCCGGTTTTGTCGCCGACCGGGATACGCCCATGGGCATGGTGGCCATCGGCTATGGTGATGGTTATCCGCGCCACGCCGGCACTGGCACGCCCGCTGCCGTCAATGGCAAGCGGATTCGCCTGCTTGGCCGGGTGTCCATGGATATGCTCGCGGTGGATCTGAGCAATGCGCCCGACGCCAAGGCCGGTGATCCGGTTGAACTCTGGGGTGGAACCGTGGCCGTGGATGAAGTGGCCAGCTGCGCCGGTACCATTTCCTATGAGTTGCTAACGGGCATCACTGCCCGGGTGCCGCGCGTTTATCTATAGCCGTGTTATAGCCGGGCCTGACACGAGTCGGGTCTGGTTCAGGCCGGTTCCGGCTCGTGAATGATTTCGGCAATGAAGCTCAGAATCGCGTCCAGGCTTCGATCATCCAGTTTTTTCAGAACCTTGTGCACCACCATCTTGCTGCCCTTGAGCATGCTGCTGATGCCCACTTTAGCCATGCCTATCATCATGCTGCCGGCGTTCAGGCGGCGCAGTGGCTCAAGGAAAAAGAAGTCGAGACCCGCATCGGTCAGTTCCACAATAAGCTCAAACAGCTGGTCGATGGCGACCTTGTCGGCTTTGCCACGTTCCCGCAGCTGTTCCACGGTGTAGAGTGCCCGGGTACGCAGTTCGTCTGGAATCGGCGCCACGATGTGGCTCTGTTGTTTCAGCATCTCGAATCCTGCTGTTGTAGACTGTTGAAAGAAAAGGTAAAGAGAAAACTGCCAGCGCTTGTAGTTGGCTGTTATTGTAGAGACCGATCCTTGTTAACCATTGGCCAGACCGGTTCGGCAATTCCGTCAAATCAGTGAAGTTCTGGAGGCTTTGAACCCTCGTGCACGTGCTTGTTGTTCATGATTATGGCCCCTTGGGCAAATTGGTGCTGGAGCGTCTGCGTGAGACGCCGCTGCAGGTAAGCCCCTTGCTGGTCAGCGATCCCGCCAGTGCCAATCTTGATGCTCTGGAGAACTGGATTCCGGAAGATACGGATCTGATCGTCAATGCGCTTTGGCTGTCCGATCCCGAAGTCGCCCAGAACGACCCTGAGGGCACCCATAAGGCTGCCTTTTCCCTGCCCGTAGCCATTGCCGAGTTTGCCCGTGATCGTGGCATGGCGTTGTTACAGCTGTCGTCGTGCTACGTATTCGATGGCCGCAAGCAAACAGGTTACATCACCTCGAACCCGGGGCACCCCTGCAATGAACTGGGCAACTGGCAGTGGGAATGCGAACAGGCACTGCGTACTCTACTGCCTCGGCATATAATTTTGCGCACTGGCTGGAGTCTGGCCCGTTTTATTCGCAAGGTTCAGGCCAGCACCGCGTCCGGCGAAACCCTGATGTTGCCGGGCCGCTGCCGTGGCCAACCGGTGGCGGCCCGGGATCTGGCTCGGGTGGTCACGGCGGTGATTCAGCAGATCGATTGTGGTGCCGAGGTCTGGGGTACGTTCCAGTACGCGGGAGCGGAGGAGATCAACCTGTATGAACTGGGGCTGGCGATCGCGGGGCTTCCGGGCATTCCCGAAGATACCCGTGTGGTGGATGAGGTGCCGGACTGGGGCCAGCTCGAGCCGGTGAACACCACGTTGATCTGCACCAAGATCCGCAATACATTTGGAATCAAACAGCTGCCTTGGCGCTCCGGATTGGTGGAAGAGTTCGCCATGATGAAGGCGCAAAACGGGCAGGATGAGAAAACGCCGGTCGATTGAGTCCAGTCCGTGGCCGGCGTCTGTTATGGGCAGACCTGACGGGACAACTCCCGCGAAACGCCTTGCAGGGCTGGTATGTCCAACAACTCCACCTCACGACCTCGGGCCCTGATCAGGCCCTGATTCTGGAAGCGGGTAAACACCCGGCTGACGGTTTCAACCGCCAGGCCCAGGAAGTTGGCAATATCGTTACGTGCCATCGGCAGGCTGAAACGGATACCGGACAGGCGTCGGCGCTGAAACCGGGTGGACAGTGACAGCAGCAGTGCGGCAATGCGTTCTTCGGCGGTGTTTTTGCTCAACAGCATTGTTAGCTGGTGGCTATGCTGAATTTCCTGGCTCATCAGCTGGTACATGTGATGCTGCAGGTCGGGTAACCTGGATGTCAGCTCCTCCAGTTTCTGCACCGGAAATTCGCAAATACTGGTTCGCTCCAGTGCCTTTGCGGTGCAGGCGTAAAAATCCCCACTCATGCTATCGAGCCCTACCAGCTCCCCGGGCAGGAAAAAGCCCGTTATCTGCTCCTCGCCATCCTCGGAAACAATCGACGTCTTGACAGCCCCACTGCGCACCGCGAAGCAGGAGCGGAAAGAGGTGCTCTGGTCGAAGATGTGCTCGCCCCGATTATAAATCCGTCCCTGCTGGACAATGTCTTCCAGGCTTTCAAGGTCGGTTTCATTAACGGCCAGCGGCAGGCAAAGCTTGCTCAGGCTGCAGGTATGACACGAGGCCTTGAGTGGGGTGGGTGCCTGACGGAAGGGCAGCGTTTTGCTCATGATGATCGTCCAAATTGATCCTGATCAAATTTTAACTTTAGTAGGAAAGCGAGGCTTTGCCAACCCCAATGGCGGGCGGAAATTTTGCAGCAGTCGGTAAGTGACAGGCGCGAGGGCCTGTCACTTTATTTAGTATTACAGTTTCTCGAACACTAGTGAAGCATTGGTGCCGCCAAAGCCAAAGCTGTTGGACATGACGGTGCTGAGCTCGGCGTGCTGCGCGGCCGGGCCGACCAGTGGCATGTTGCTGATCTTGTCATCGATATTGGTCAGGTTGGCAGTGCCGGCAATCAGGCCGTTTTGCAGCATCAGCAGTGAGTAGATGGCTTCATGCACGCCGGCCGCGCCCAGGGAATGCCCGGACAGCGATTTGGTCGAGGAGATGGTTGGTACGTCGGCGCCAAAGGTGTCGCGTACCGCCCCCATTTCAGCCACGTCGCCCACTGGCGTACTGGTGCCGTGCGCGTTGATGTACTGCACCTTGCCACGGATGGTTGCCATGGCCTGCTTCATGCAGCGTTGAGCACCTTCGCCAGAGGGCGCGACCATGTCGTAGCCGTCGGATGTGGCGCCATAGCCGGTCAGTTCGGCAATGATATTGGCGCCACGTTTGCGGGCGTGCTCCAGTTCTTCCAGCACCACCATGCCACCGCCTCCGGCAATGACAAAGCCGTCCCGGCCGCTGTCGAACGGACGCGAAGCGGTTTCTGGCGCATCGTTGTATTTGGTGGACAGTGCACCCATGGCGTCAAACATCATGGTCAGGCTCCAGTCCTCTTCTTCGCCGCCGCCAGCGAATACGATGTCCTGCTTGCCCGCCTGGATCTGCTCCATGGCATGGCCAATACAGTGGGCACTGGTAGCGCAGGCAGACGACATGGAGTAGTTCACGCCCCGAATCTTGTAAGCGGTGGCCAGGCACGCGGATACAGTGCTGGTCATGATCCGCGGCACCATGTAGGGCCCAATACGCTTGACACCTTTCTCCCGCATGATGTCGGTCGCTTCGACCTGACTGGAGCAGGACGCTCCACCGGAACCGGCAATCAGGCCGGTGCGGTCGTTGGAGATCAGGTCATCGGTCAGGCCGGCCTGGGCGATGGCCTGCTCCATGGACAGGTAGCTGTACATGGCCGAGGGCCCCATGAAGCGCCGCATCTTGCGATCAATCACTGAGGTGTCTACGTCTGGCGAACCAGAAACCTGGCTGCGAAAGCCCATCTCTTTATAGGTTTCGTTGAAGCGGATGCCGGATTTGCCGTGTTTCAGGCTGTCCAGCACTTCATCCAGTGAATTCCCGAGGCAGGACACAATGCCCATACCGGTGACGACAACGCGTCTCATACATTCCTCCTGTGCGACTCGCCCAGTTGGGGCGACGTCATGCGATCAATGCTGTTATTCCCCAGTGTAGGCCCTTTGCCAGCCCCGGGATATTTGACCTTGGTAAGGGGCAGGGGCTGGATCGTTAGATTGCAGGATAGCCGTTACGTACAAGGTTGAAGTCCAGGTGCCTGTTATAGTGTCGATTATTAAAGACAACAACAGCGGAGACCTGATTATGCGTTCACTGGCTCAGTTCCTGAGTGATTATGGCGACAGTCATCAGAATAATTTCAATCAGTGGGTCCACATCGTGTGTGTGCCGGCTATCGTGTTCTCAACCCTCGGGCTGCTCTGGCTGATCCCTATCGGTAGCTGGCTCGGCCTGACGGGCACAACGGGAGAATGGGTGAACGGCGCGACCCTGCTGGCGGCGATCTCCGGTCTGGTTTACCTGCGCCTGTCGGTCGGGGTGTTTGTACTGATGGCCGGCTGGTTCGCGGTCTCGGCCCTAATCATCCAGGGTGTTTTGGCGGCCGGTTGGTCATTGTTCTGGACCAGCCTCGTGGTCTGGATTGCTGCCTGGGCCCTGCAGGTCTATGGCCACAAGATCGAAGGTAAAAAACCTTCGTTTGTGGAAGACCTGGTATTCCTGCTGATCGGGCCAATCTTTGTCAGCATCGAATTTGCGTCCAAGCTTGGGGTGCCGGTGTCACATGGCCAACGCAGCCAAGGCAAAGACCACTCTGACGGACAGATTCAGGGTCACTAACCGACACTAATTCCCGCGGCATCTTGTCGAATAGGCAGGATGGCTGTTGGGCGAGGGCTGGAGAAAAGTCTGTCCTGAGGTATGCTTTGGGCACCGTAACGACAGATAACCGGCCCGGATATGCAGCATTCGCCACGTGGCACCCTGTTCCTCTGGCCCGATCACTGGCAGGTGATCGGGCACCTCGTACCGAACCGACCCCATCGGCACATCAGTGCGTCCTGGCTGGTTGGTCTCGACGGCCCTTTCCGATTGCAGGTTGGGGGGCACTGGCGCATGACTTCCGCTGCGCTGGTGGCGCCGGACGTTGAGCAATCCCTCGATCCCGGTGACACCCGGATGTGGTGTGCCCAGCTCGATCCGGACAGTGATTTCTGGCGAGCCCTGCAGCACCGGCTGGGTGATCAGCCATCGGTGGATATCCCTGTAACCGGGGCCAGCCTGCACAGCGAGTCGTCCGGTGATTGCCAGGCGGTCTGGCAGGCGCTGTCGAGTGCTGTAAAACAGTTGGGTGGCTCACCAGAGCCCATGGACCGGCGGGTTCGGAAGATCTGTGACGAGCTTCGTAGCCAGTTGCCGGACAAGGTGGACGTGGCCAGGTTGGCCCAGGCGGTGGGGTTGTCGTCGTCGCGGCTGAGTCATCTGTTCCGGCAGCAAACCGGCGTGACCTTGCGGCGGTTCTTACTGCACCTGAAAATGAACCAAGTTCTGGCCCAATGGGAGCGGGGCAAGTCGATGTCCCAGTTGGCCATGGATGCGGGCTTCTACGACCAGCCCCATTTTGTTCGCACCGCCCGGGGCATGTTCGATGCCATGCCCTCGGAGTACGTGACCACCGGTGCGTTTAGCGTTTGCCGCTGCGGCCCTTCTTCTTTCCCTTCTCTTTCTTAGCTTCCTGCTCGGCTTTTTCGGCGGCAGCCCGGGCGGCTTCCTCGGCTTCCTGCTCGGCCATCGCCGGGGTTTCCAGCGACACCCGCCCCAGGGTGCCGGCCCGGAACTCATTCAGCAGCACCTCGGATACCTTGTGCAGATCAGGTATGCCGCCGCGACCAAAGAACCGGCGCTTGGCGGCAATACCATCCATCACCGCCAAGCCATCCACCGGCAGCTCATCAAAGCCGTAGCGGGTCTTTATCAGTTCCGGATAGGCTTGGCGGAGAAATTCCGCCTCAAACAGCGCGACATCTTCAAAATCCAGCACCGAGCTGCGAATGGCGCCGGTCACCGCCAGGCGATAACCGCAGGCTTCCGGCGACAACTTGGGCCAAAGGAAGCCGGGAGTGTCGTAGAGCAGGATGTTGTCGGGCAGTTTGATGGCCTGCTGCGCCCGGGTCACCGCTGGCTCGTTGCCGGTCTTGGCCGCGGGCCGGCCTGCCAGGGTATTGATGATGGTGGACTTGCCGACGTTGGGAATGCCCAGGATCATCACACGCAGGGCGCTTTTCTGACGATCATGGTCGGGAGTCATCTCCTGGGCGAGCTTGAGGATGCCCAGGGCTTCGTTACGCTGGTTGTGAGTCAGGGTGATGGTTCGCACCCCCCGCTCCTTTTCAAGCCAGTTTTGCCACTGCCGGGTGATCTCCGGATCGGCCAGATCCCGTTTATTCAACACCTTGATGAGCGGCTTGTCGCCACGCAGGGAAGGTACCAGCGGATTTTCGCTGCTGAACGGGATGCGCGCATCCAGCACCTCAATAATGAGGTCCATCTGCGGCATGACCTGCTTGATCTCCTTGCGGGCCTTGTGCATGTGCCCTGGAAACCAGTTAATTGCCATCTCATATACTCCGGAGGTCGTTGGACGGCGCCATTATGAAGGGGAATGACCAAACTTTCACATTTGTTTCGGCCCGCCAGTGTGGCGGGTTGAGCGCTAACTCGCTGGAAAATGTGTACAAAAAGAAGGGTCATCGGGGTGAAAACCGGCGCCGTGATGTTTTAGGGTGTACACCCTGAACAACATAACTGGTATGAATCGGTGGTTTTAAATCGTGGCCACCCCGATAACGGAGAACTCTATGAAGCTCGCAAAGATGTTTGGTACCGCTGTTGTCGCACTGAGCCTGTCCGCGCCTGCGGTCGCACAGCAAGCCGCCGGTGGTCAGCCGGATCAGGTGGATCAACTGGCACAGATGGTTGGCCTGTCCGATGATCAGCAAACCGAGATTCGCGGCATCATCGATGAGAAGCAGGACAAGATTGCCAAGCTCCGCCAGGAAGCCCGCGCCCTGCAGCAGCAGATGCAGGCTGAGATCAAGCCGGAGTACGACGAAGACTCAATCCGTGACAACGCCGAAGAGCTCGGTGATGTGACTGGTGAGATCGCGGCCCTGTCCACCCTGATGCAGGCGAAAGTGGACAGCGTGTTTACCGAAGAGCAGCGCGACACCCTGGACAAGCGCATGCAGCAGATGCAGCAGCAGCGTCAGCAACAGCAACAGATGATGCAGCAGCAGATGCAGAAGCAGGGTCAGTAAACCAGTCAGGTTACGCTGAACTGGAAAAGGCCGCATCCGAGGATGCGGCCTTTTTTTGTGCCTTTATTCGGCCGCGCCCGGACCGAAGGGGCGGATCAGAATGATCAGTCGCGGCAGCAGGGTCAGCGCGCCCAAGAGCGCCATGAACATGGCGAAGCCGGTGAACAGTCCGAAGTAGATGGTCGGGATAAAGTTGGACAGCACCAGGATCGAGAACCCGGCGACGATGGTCAGGGAGGTGTAGAACATGGCGCGACCGATACTGCGGTGGCAGCGATGCATGGTGGCGAAGTAGTCCCGGTCCTTGATGAATTCGGTCTTGAACCGATGGATGTAGTGGATGGTGTCGTCCACCGCGATGCCAACCGTTATGGCCGCGATGGTGATGGTCATCATATCCAGCGGAATCCGGAGCCAGCCCATCAGGCCCAGTACCGAGCCGGCGGCAATCAGGTTGGGGGCAATGCCGATCAGGGCCAGCTTGAGCGAGCGGAACAGCAGCAGGAACATGATGGTGATTACCACGAACACCGCCCCGATGGTTTTGATCTGGGAATCAAACAGGCTCTGCAGCATGTTGTTGTACATTACCGTCATACCGGCAAACAGCACTTGATCCTCTTCGTAGCCAAGCTCTGAGGTCAGATGGTTATGAATCCTGTCCAGCAGGGCCTGTCGGCGTAGCTCCGGCATGGTTTCCAGGATCCGGATGCTGAATCGCGCCTGATCGTGCTCTTCGGAAATGTAGGGTGTCAGCAGGGTGTCCTGCAGGTCGTCCGGCACCGCCGCCGGTACAAAGGCCAGTTCCAGTGCATCCAGCCGCTCGCCCTGATTGATCTGGGCCAGGATATCCAGGGTTGTAGTAATGGACAGTACTTTGCCGGTTTCCGGCAGGCTGTCGAGGTAATTGTGCACTTGCTCCAGCCGTTGCATCTTCTGATAGGTGTACCAGGTATCCCGGTATTCTTCGCCGTCACCACAATCCTCAACAAACGGGTCGCAACTGCTGGCGAACGGGTCGCTGTCGGTGCTGGCGTTCTCCGGCGCTGCCTCGTCAGTAATCACGATGTCCAGGGGCGTGGTACCACCCAGGCGGTCGTCGATGGTGATCATGCCCTGGTGGATTTCGGTCGACGGCTTGAAATAGTCAATAAAACTGTTTTCCACCGTCAGTCGGCTCACCCCGATGGCACAGAGCACAGCAATAACGGCTGAGCCCACCAGCACGGTCTTGCCGAATCGCTCAGTAAAGCGGGCAAAGATGTCGGTAAAGGGCACCCGGTTGGAGGTGACTGTCCAGTCCGCCTTTGGTGGCAGCAGACGCAGCAAGACCGGGAAGATAAGGAAGGTGATCAGGAAGGCGACGGAAAGGCCCAGGGTCATCATCCAACCGAAGTCGATCACCGGGCGGATGCCGCTGAAGGTCAGGGAGCCAAAAGCAACAATGGTGGTGATGGCCATGTAAAAGCAGGGTTTGAACATGGCGGCGAGGGTCTGACGCAGGGTTTCCCTAGGGTCACCCTCGGTGTCGTCATGCTGGAATTCCCGGTACCGCACCATCAGGTGAATGGTCAGGGATAGGGTCATGATCAGCAGCAGCGCGATGAAGTTGGCGGAGATCACGGTGACCGGCCACTGGGCCCAACCCAGGAAGCCGATCATCAGCCAAACGGTAAAGCCGCAGCACAGCAGGGGAACCAGCACCCAGCGCCACTGGCGGAAGATGATGATCAGGGTCAGCACCAGAAACGCCAGCACTCCCAGCCCGAAGGTGGACAGGTCGTTCTTGATGAAGCGAATCATGTCCGACACGATCATAGGCACGCCGCCAAGATGGATCTCGGCGCCGTCGCGGTAGCTATCGAGTATGGTCCGCACACGCTCGATGGTGGCGTCGCGCTCCTTGCCCTGGGTTTCGGTGAAGTCGATGAAGGCTTGCTGGGCCGCTTTCAGTTGTTCCCGTTCGGCGGCCGAGGCATCGCCAGCTTCCACCTTGTCGCGGAGCTGGTTTCGCTGCTGCAGCAGCTCAAAGTACTGTTCCGGTGTCGGCAGATTAACCTGGATGGCGGTGGTCCGGGCATCCTCGCTGATCAGCAGGTTGGGGTAGAGGGGGTTGTCCAATAGGGCAGCGCGGACGGTGCCTGGTGGAACCTGATCTTCGTCCACGGTTTTGATTTCGGCGTCGACGGTGTCCAGGGTCAGCTCGGGGCTGTGCAGCAGGGGCACGTTCAGGATGCTGTTGGTGGAACCGACTGCCGGCAGCGCCTGGAGTTCGTCGCGGAGGGCCTGAAGCCGGCTCAGGCCTGCCTCTGAAAAAAGTTCACCCTCGGGGGTGTAGGTCACAATGAGGAAATCGTCGGAGGTGGTGAAGCGACGATTGACCTTGCGGTATTGCTCCAGCGACCGATCATTCTCCAGTACCAGGGATTCGGCCGAGGCATCCAGCCGGAACTGGCCAAACTTGATGGCTGCCACGGCCAGCAGGAGTGTAAAAATACCCAGAACTACCAGGGGACGAGCGAGGATCAGGCGATCGTATAGGGTACCGAACCAGTTCATGGAGCAACTACTCTGCTGAAAACGAGAGCAGAGTGTGCCACAAAGCGCCGAAAACTGTGACCTTTCAGAGGGCTCAGGATGGCGCGCAGCGGCGTCGGATCAGTCGACCGCTTTAACGGGAATCTGCATGGCGTTGTCGACTTGGGGAACCTCGGGCACTGCAAGGCCCAGGTTGTTCTGATCAAAGACTTTATCGGCGCGGTAGCTTGAACGCACCATCGGGCCTGAGGGCACTTCCATAAAGCCTTTTTCCAGACCCAGTTCCCGGTACCGGTTGAACTCTTCCGGCGTAACATAGCGTTCTACCGGCAGGTGGTTCGGCGTCGGGCGCAGGTACTGGCCCAGAGTCAGGATATCCACCCCGATGGCGCGGAGGTCGTCCATGGTTTTCAGGACTTCCTCTTCGGTTTCACCCAGGCCCAGCATCAGGCTGGTCTTGGTGAGCACGTCGGGCCGGTGTTTCTTGGCGTGTGCCAGTACGCTCAGGGTTTTTTCATAACCGGCACGGGGGTCGCGTACCCGGCTGGTCAGGCGCTCAACGGTCTCGACGTTCTGGGCGAATACGTCCAGGCCGGAATCCACCACCTTCTCAACGTGGGGCATTACCGCGTCGAAATCCGGAGTCAGAGCTTCTACGGCGACCTCAGGAGTTCGTTGTTTGATGGCCGACACGCAGGCCGCGTAATGGGCAGCGCCGCCGTCGTCCAAATCGTCCCGGTCGACCGAAGTCAGCACAATGTAGCGCAGGCCCATCAGTTCCACCGACTTGGCGGTGTTGTCCGGTTCGTCGTGATCAAGCCAGCCCTTGGGGTTGCCTGTATCCACTGCGCAGAACTTGCATGCCCGGGTGCAGACCGAACCCATCACCATGATGGTGGCGGTGCCGGCTGCCCAGCATTCGCCGATGTTCGGGCAGTGGGATTCCTGGCACACCGTGCTCAAACGATGGTCGCTGACGTTCTTGCGAACGGCTTCGTAACGCTCACCACCAGGCATCTTGGCCCGCAGCCACTTGGGCTTGCGCTCTACCGGTTTGGATTCCGAGGCCTCGCCCGAGCTGCGCTTGATACCATCCTTGATGGCGGAAAAGCCGTGCTCGTTACGGAATTTGGAACCACTGGTAATGCGGGGTTTTGCGGTGTCGCTCATTGCAACGGGACTCTCGTTTGAGCATGCGTTTGCACACATGCATTGGGGCATTCAGGCATAAAAGCTTGGTGAGCATTAAAGAGTAATGTCAGGAAGGTCCAGTTACAAGGCAGATAGGGGCAATCACGGGGGTACCGGGCACGACATTGGTCGTACCCGGCCAGGGTTGAAGCGGCTTATCAAGCCTGGGCAGCGTCCAGGGCCTGGGTGATGTCGGCGATCAGGTCATCGACGTGTTCAATGCCGATGGACAGCCGCACCAGATCCTCACTCACGCCGGCGCTCTTGAGTTCGTCCGGGCTCAGCTGGCGGTGGGTGGTGGAGGCCGGGTGACAGGCCAGGGACTTGGCGTCGCCAATGTTGACCAGGCGGTAGATCAGCTGCAGGGCGTCGATGAACTTCGCCCCGGCTTGGTGGCCGCCCTTGATGCCAAAGCTCAGAATGCCGGAGGCCTTGCCGCCGCAGATCTTCTCACAGGAGGCCTTGTACGGGCTGTTCGCCAGCGCCGCGTAATTAACCCATTCCACAGACGGATGCTGCTGCAGGAAGTTGGCAACTTTTTCCGCGTTCTCGCAGTGGCGCTCCATGCGCAGGGACAGGGTTTCCAGGCCCTGCATGATCAGGAAAGCGTTGAACGGTGCCAGCGCGGCGCCAGTGTTGCGCAGCGGGACTACGCGACAGCGACCAATAAACGCGGCCGGGCCCAGGGCTTCGGTGTATACCACGCCGTGGTAGGACGGGTCCGGCTCGTTCAACATCGGGAACTTGGCGGCACTGGCTTTCCAGTCAAACTTGCCGGAATCCACCACAATGCCGGCAACCGTGGTGCCGTGGCCGCCGATGTATTTGGTCAGGGAGTGCACAACAATATCCGCACCGTGCTCGAACGGACGGCACAGGAACGGAGTGGCGACGGTGTTGTCCACGATCAGCGGGATGCCGTGACGATGGGCGATGTCGGCCCAGCGCTGGATGTCGACCACGTTGCCGGCGGGGTTGCCGATGGATTCGCAGAACAGGGCGCGGGTGTTGTCGTCGATGGCCTTTTCTACGGCGTCAAAGTCGTCATGGGGGACCATACGGCAGTCGATGCCCTGGTTGGGCAGCGAGTGGGCAAACAGGTTGTAGGTGCCACCATAGAGCTGGCTGGTGCTGACGATGTTATGGCCAACCTTGCAGATGGTTTGCAAGGCGTAGGTGATCGCCGCCATGCCGGATGCCAGGGCCAGCGCGCCAATGCCGCCTTCCAGCTGGGCCATGCGCTCCTCAAGAACACCGTTGGTGGGGTTCATGATGCGGGTGTAGATGTTTCCCTGCACCTTCAGGTCAAACAGATCGGCACCGTGTTGGGTGTCATCGAAAGTGTAGGAGGTGGTCTGGTAGATTGGGGTGGTGGCAGCGTTGGTTGTCGGGTCTCCGCTGAAGCCCGCGTGCAATGCCAGGGTTTCGAGTTTCATTGCAACTTCCTTGCTTGTGGTTTGTTGGTGTTATCGGTGTCGACCAGCAGTATGCCACAGAGTTTGAGATCGTCGAATGGGCCGGCTTGTCACACCGGTCAAACGAGAGCGCCGTGCACCATTGCTCGCAGTTCCTGGCGAATCGGGTAGGTAGAGGAGGGCATGAGCTGGGTCATGAATACCACGACCAGATCCTCCACCGGATCGACGAAGAAATTGGTGCTGGCCAGGCCGCCCCAACCGTATTCACCCACGGAGCCAATGGTGTGGGACTTGGCCACGTCGGTTTTCACTGAAAAACCCAGGCCAAAGCCGTTGCCCTCATAGGGTGTTTCGCTGAAAGCGCCAATCGACAGCGCCGGCAGATCCTGATTGCCGGGCAAATGATTGCTGCGCATGAATTCCAGGGTTTTCCGGCCGATGATGCGCTCGCCCTGATACTCGCCCCCCTGGCACAGGGCCTGGGCAAATCGGTGGTAATCGGTGATCGTGGACACCAGCCCGCCACCACCGGACAGGAACCCGGGTGTTTTCAGGTAGCGCGAGCGCTGTGGGTCGTCTTGAAGCTTCATGGTGTCGCCGGGTTGGTGCAGGTAACAGGCGGCAAAGCGATCCAACTGAGCCTTAGGCACCTGGAAACCAGTGTCGGTCATGCCCAGGGGGCCAAAGATGTGTTCCTGAAAGTAGTTGTCGAGCGGTTTATCGGACAGCTTCTGTACCAGGTAGCCGAGCACATCGGTCGACACCGAGTAATTCCAGGCGGTGCCGGGTGAATACTCCAATGGCAGGTCGGCCAGTCGGTCGACCAGCTTGTCCAGGGTCAGGGTGCCACTGCCATCCAGTTTCAGCTGGCGGTAGGCGGCATCAACCTCGGTGCGCTCCAGGAACCCGTAGGTCAGGCCAGACATATGGGTGAGCAGGTCCCGCACGGTCATGGCGCGGGTCGCCGGTTGGGTCTCGAAGTCGGGCCAGCTTCCAGCTTTGTAGACGGACAGATTCCGCCACGCCGGGATGTATTTGTGCACCGGATCGTCCAGCAGGAAACGCCCCTGCTCATAGAGCTGCATCATGGCGATGGAGGTCACCGGCTTGGTCATGGAGTAGATGCGGAAGATAGTGTCGTTCCGGGCTGGCTTGTTGCGCTCCACGTCCATCAAGCCCTGGGCGTGGGTCCAGACCACCTGCCCGTGGCGTGCCACCAGGGTAACGGCCCCGGGCAATTTGCCAGTCTTGATGTAGTTGTCATCAAGGTGACTAGCAATACGCTCGAGGCGATCCAGCGACAAACCGGCGACAACATTGGGTTGGGGCATGACGGACTCCTTCGGGTAAAACCGGAGCTTATGTCATTCTGACGGCGGCGAGAAGGGTGACTGCTGGCGGATCGGGCCGGGTAGTGAAATGTCGGGGTTCACATCCCGATAGCCAATCCGCACAATGACGCGCCATTCCTCCGGAGGTGACGACGAATGACAAATTGGGTGTTTCTGGCGTTGGCGATTGTCGCAGAAGTGGTGGCCACTTCGTCGCTCAAGGCGAGTGATGGCTTTACCCGGCTGGCGCCATCGGTAATCGTGGTCGTGGGCTATGGCGTGGCCTTTTATCTCCTGTCACTGGCGTTGCGAAGCATACCGGTGGGAACCGCCTACGCGATCTGGGCCGGCCTGGGCATTGTGCTGGTGGCTGCTGCGGGGTGGCTATTGTTCGACCAGAAGCTGGATGTCTGGGGAGTGGTTGGCATGGCGCTGATTGTGTCCGGAGTGTTCGTGCTGAATGTTCTGTCCCGGGCAGGCGGCCACTGATCCGCTTTCCGGGTACTCTCCCCGCGGCCGCTGGGTTATCGTTATCTGGCATTCTGAGCCCATCGGGGCTTGGTGTACTTGGAGTTAGTCTCCACCATCTCTACCGCCACGGCGGCGACGCTTCAGGTAGTCGAGAATTGAGGGGTAGAAAAACACCGCCAGACAGGTTGCGAACAAGGCCAGGGAGACGGCGACCGTTTTCAGACTGCTTCCGGCCGAAAGCAGGCTTACCGTCACCACCAGAACGATCAGGAAAAGGGACTCAGCTTGCCGCGATTGCATGATGTGAACTAACCAGGAAAAAGTTCAGGGAGTCAAAGTGTGATACTAGCGCAATAGCCTGGTTTCGATTGTCAAAGGTTGTGTAATTTGCCAGCGGCCTGGGAAGCGAATATCAGATTCGTGTGCTTCAGCTGTGAATAAATGTGATCCTGTCCGAGAGCGATAATATCAGGGTGAGATATTCGCTGTTTGCGACGCTAGTGGAATTAGTGGATTACTGCACTATAGTCGGATATACGGTGAGTCTGGAGAAATTTCGTAAACCACGGATAGCAACACCGGGCACGGATGAGGAACCGGTGTCTTTGACGGCATTGAGCGTGAGATTGCGGTATCCAATGGCCAATTGGTTGGCCGTTTTGCCGAGTATTATCGCTGCGTGTTCGAGCGTCCCCACGGAGACAGCCAGCTAACGGAAACCCTTCGCCGGGCGATTCGTCGCATGTTCTTGCGATTAATCTAAGCTCGGTATCAGGACATTTTGGAAATTGCATCGTAAGAGAAATAGTAGTCGTCACACAGGCATAAAATGGGGTTTTTGCAATGGGCACTCAGGAAATGGTTCCTGCCAGTGAGTTTTTCGATATAGATGTCAGTGTTTCGGTGTCCCGTCTTCTGTCGTTGCTTCGCCAAAGCTTCGACATGGACATTGCGTTCATCGGTAAGTTCGAAAACGGGTCTCGAACCACCGTTTTCGTTGATGGCAAAGAAGGCGTTGAGCTCCCCAAGACCGGTTCTTTCTGTCATGCAGATGAAGACACCTATTGCAAAAAAATCGCAGAAGGTGAGTTGCCAGCGATCATTTCAGATACGTCGCGCAATCCCATTACACGGAAAATGCCGATCACTGACGAACTCTCTATCGGCTCCTATATTGGTGTTCCACTCTATCTTTCAGGCGGCGAGTTATACGGCACTTTGTGCTGTATGAAACGCTCCAGCGATCGATCTCTGGAACAGCGCGATCCTGCCATTCTTCGTTTTGTGGCAAGTGTTATAGCGGACCGGATTGAAGCTTATCGAAACGCCCAATTGCGTACCAAAGAAATTAGACAACGCCTGAGTGATCTACTCTCCAAGCAGCAGTTCGAAATGTATTTTCAGCCAATCTGGTCTGTGGCAAGTGCTTCCATTGCCGGGTATGAAGCTCTGGCCAGATTCAAAACGGAGCCATACCGCACCCCAGACGTCTGGTTTGGCGAAGCCGCTGAAGTAGGGCAGCGTGAAATCCTTGAGTCGATGGCGATCAAATTGGCGTTGGACCAACTTTCTAGGCTTCCTGAGCAGTGCTTTCTGAGCGTAAACGCCTCCCCTGAGCTGATTCTGTCCGGCGAGGCAGAGAGGCTGATTAATCGGTTTGACGCTCATCGCATCATCCTGGAAATAACGGAGCACTCCAGAATAGTGAACTACTCTGAGCTTCGAGAGGCAGCACATAATCTGAGACAGATGGGAGTCCGCCTCGCTATCGATGATGCGGGGGCAGGCTACGCTACGTTCCAGCACGTCCTTGAACTTGATGTTGACGTCATCAAGCTGGATCTTACGTTGATTCGTGATATTCACATTGATGAAAAGAAGCAGGCGCTTGCCGCCGCACTTGTCTCCTACGCCCGTCGTGCCCGGGCGAAAGTGGTTGCTGAAGGAGTGGAGACTCAGGAGGAGTTCAATATGCTGAGGGAGCTCAATGTGGATAAAATACAGGGCTACCTTATTGGAAAGCCGGCCCCGCTATCTACTGCACTTGAAGGCCAGATGCTGTGAGCCTGCTTAGGGTCTCAGCGGGAGGCAATTCAGCAGACGAAAAAAAAGGGCCACGACCAAAATCGTGACCCTTTTCGAAGTCTGGTAGCAAGGGGCGGAGTCGAACCGCCGACCCCAGCATTATGAGTGCTGTGCTCTAACCAACTGAGCTACCTTGCCATTTCGTTCCGGGCGTTGCCCTAAACGAGGCGCGTATTTTCAGTATTTGGGCCCATCCTGTCAAGGCTTAGGCCCGACTTTTTCCTGAAAAGTTACACGTTGAAGCGGAAGTGGATAACGTCCCCGTCCTGAACGATGTAATCCTTGCCCTCCAGGCGCCATTTACCGGCATCTTTGGCACCGGCTTCGCCGTTGAACTGGACGAAATCGTTGTAGCCCACAATCTCGGCACGGATGAAGCCACGCTCGAAATCGGTATGGATCACGGCCGCGGCCTGGGGCGCAGTAGCGCCGATACGGACGGTCCAGGCGCGGACTTCCTTCACGCCGGCAGTGAAGTAGGTCTGCAGGCCCAGCAGGTCGTAACCAGCACGAATAACGCGGTCCAGTCCCGGCTCTTCCATGCCCATTTCGTCCAGGAACATGGCTTTTTCTTCGTCTTCCAGTTCCGAAATCTCGGCTTCCAGCTTGTTGCAGATGGGGACGACAACGGCGTTCTCGGAAGCGGCAATCTCGCGCACGGTATCCAGGTGCGGGTTGTTCTCGAAGCCGTCTTCATTCACGTTGGCGATGTACATGGTTGGCTTCACCGTGAGCAGGCACAGCTCCCGGATCAGGGCCATCTGGTCTTTATCCAGATTCATGCTGCGCACCGGCTTGCCTTCGTTCAGCACTGGCAGCAGCTTTTCGAACATCTCCAGTTGGGCCTTGGCTTCCTTGTCGCCGCTCTTGGCCACGCGCTGGACGCGCTTGATGGCCTTCTCCACGGTGTCCAGGTCGGCCAGGGCCAGCTCGGTGTTGATCACGTCGATGTCGGATGCCGGATCAACCTTGTTGGCCACGTGGATCACGTTGCCGTCTTCGAAGCAGCGCACCACGTGAGCAATGGCGTCGGTCTGGCGGATGTTGGCCAGGAACTGGTTACCCAGGCCTTCGCCCTTGGATGCCCCGGCAACCAGGCCGGCGATGTCGACAAATTCCATGGTGGTCGGAACCGTGCGCTCTGGCTTGACCATCTCGGACAGCTTGTTCAGGCGCGGATCCGGCATCGCTACCACACCAGCATTGGGCTCGATGGTGCAGAACGGGAAGTTCTCGGCGCCAATGCCAGATTTGGTCAGTGCGTTGAACAGGGTGGATTTGCCGACGTTGGGAAGGCCGACGATGCCGCAGTTAAATCCCATGGAATGCCTCTGCTGGTACTAAAAAATGTGGGCGGATTATACCGGTGTCAGCCGGAACGTGCGAGTAAGGGGAAATGCCCTCTCAGGGCGCAGGCTTGAAGCTGTGCAGACGGTTCATGGCGGCGGCCAGTTTACCGCTGGCGGCCTCTGGCAGAACCCGCATGACCTCGTCAAAGACCGCGGTCAGCTCCTCGGTTTCTTTCTTGCCAAGTCGGCCGAGTACGAAGCCGGTCACCTTGCGGCTATCGCCTGGATGACCAATGCCCAATCGTAGGCGCTGGAATTCCTTGCTGCCAAGGTGCGCGATGGCATCCCGCAGACCGTTGTGACCACCATGACCACCGCCTTTTTTCAGTTTGGCAGTGCCAGGGGGCAGGTCGAGTTCGTCGTGCGCAACCAGTATCTGTTCGGGGGAAATCTTGAAAAAGTCCGCCAGAGCCTTGATGGACAGGCCGCTGCGGTTCATAAACGTGGAGGGGTTCAGCAAGTGCAGGTCGAGTCCCTGCCACTGAATGCGGGCATAGAGCCCGTGGTACTTCTTTTCGGGGCGGAGCGTCTGGCCCGCATGGCGGGCCAGCGCTTCGACGAACAGGGCACCGGCGTTGTGGCGGGTATTCTCGTAATCAGGACCGGGGTTACCCAGTCCGACCACCATGACAATATCCTGTGCCATTCGCCGTTGCCCCCGGAGTGATTACTCCTTCTCTTCGCCTTCTTCGCCTTCTTCACCTTCTTCCGCTTCGTCGACTTTCGCGCCGCGCGGCTTGTGAATGGCGACAACCGGCAGGTCGTGATCTTCACCCTGGAGCAGGGCAGCAACACGAACGCCTTCCGGCAGTTTCAGATCGCTCAGGTGAACAACCTGGTCCATTTCAACCGCAGCCATGTCCACTTCGATGAACTCAGGCAGGTTCTGCGGCAGACAGATCACTTCAACTTCGTTGATCTGGTGGTTAGCCACACCGCCGTGAAGCTTGATAGCCGGTGCAGATTCTTCGTTAACGAAGTGCAGCGGTACGTTCACGTGGATTTCGTGGTCCTTGTCTACGCGCAGGAAGTCAGCGTGCGTCAGGATGGGCTTGTACGGATGACGCTGCAGATCCTTCAGGATCACGCTTTCTTTCTTGCCGTCCAGTTCAACGGTCAGAACGTGGGAGAAGAACGCTTCGTTTTCCAGAGCTTTCTTCAGCTCGTTGTGCCAGATGGAAATCGCGGTTGCTTCCTTGTTGCCACCGTAAATGATGGCTGGAATTTTACGTTCCTCACGACGCAGGCGGCGGCTCGCACCTCTCCCCTGATCGTCACGAGGAAATGCTTCAATAACAAAATCCTGAGACATGGTAATAACCTCAATCGTCACCTGAACTGCCCGCGACCAGGCGTTGGATCAGGTGATGTTTCTGAAAAGCCGGATTTTTCCGGCTGACTAAAAGAGTCGGGAGCCTGATTAGGCTCCCGACTCGGTAACTGCTTGTTTTGCCAAAGGGCTAGCGCGCTAAACCCGCTTAGGCATTCTCGAACATGGCACTGATCGATTCTTCGTTGCTGACGCGGCGAATCGACTCCGCCATCAGCCCGGCCATTCCGAGGACGCGGATTCTATCACAATTTTTGGCTTTGTCACCCAGCGGGATGGTGTCGCAGACAACTAGCTCGTCGAGATCCGACGCGTTAATGTTATCAATCGCGGGGCCAGACAAAACCGGGTGGGTGATGTAGGCCACAACCCGGGCTGCGCCATGCTCTTTCAGAGCGTTGGCCGCTTTGCACAGGGTGCCGGCGGTATCGATGATGTCGTCCACCAGGATGCAGGTCTTGTCGCGAACGTCACCGATGATGTGCATGACCTGGGACACGTTCGCCTTCGGGCGACGCTTGTCGATAATGGCCAGGTCGGCATCGTCCAGTTTCTTGGCGACGGCACGGGCGCGAACAACGCCGCCGACGTCGGGAGAAACCACGATGAAGTTTTCAAAGCGCTGCTTCTCAATGTCTTCGAGCATGACCGGCGTGGCGTAGATGTTGTCCACCGGAATGTCGAAGAAGCCCTGAATCTGATCAGCGTGCAGGTCAACGGTCAGAACACGGTCCACGCCGATGCTGGAGATCATGTCTGCGACTACCTTGGCGCTGATGGCAACTCGCGTAGAGCGTACCCGACGATCCTGGCGTGCATACCCGTAGTAAGGGATAACGGCAGTGACACGTGTTGCGGAGGCCCGGCGAAGGGCGTCGGCCATCACGATCAGTTCCATCAGGTTATCGTTGGTGGGGTAGCAGGTCGGCTGGATGATGAACACATCATGGCCGCGTACATTCTCATTGATTTCAACGGTGGTTTCACCGTCGCTGAACCGACCGACAGTAGCCTGGCCCATGGGAATGTGGAGTTTCTGTGCGATGTCTTTGGCAAGCTCAGGATTGGCGTTGCCAGCAAAAATCATCAGTTTGGACACGACGGCATCCTTCTCAGTATCGGCGTTTGATTCAGAAGAAGCGGGAGAAAGGTGGCTGGGGTGGCAGGATTCGAACCTGCGCATGACGGGATCAAAACCCGTTGCCTTACCACTT
>Ga0207908_1000196_pt1 | contig 20598 bp, 17 predicted proteins | sample MalvirmetagMSP81_FD_184224 | JGI IMG/M metagenome (GOLD analysis project Ga0207908, IMG submission 184224) | Marine viral communities from the Deep Pacific Ocean - MSP-81 (SPAdes) | ecosystem: Environmental > Aquatic > Marine > Oceanic | place: Pacific Ocean | collected 2011-04-18
CTTGGCAAAGCGCTGGCGATGAAAAACGAATCGGCTTTGGCGTCAGGAGTAGGGCATGAGGAAGCAGGTCAGATTTTGCAGATAACCCAGTCAACCCAAGACAGAACTCACTTATCCATGCACACTGCCGACCGTCATCAAATCTACGTGCGAGGAGCCCCTATGCTAAAGCGATCGCCCCAGGAGAGATCTCCTTTTATCTCGAACTTCGATGATGTCGCAGAGTTGGCTGACTTTTCGCTCATGGACACTCTTAATTGTGACCCTGAGGCGAAAGCAAACGGGGCCGACCACGAGCCGCGTCAAGTCTTCTCGGGCCACTATGTTCCGGTAAATCCCACACCCATCGAGAACCCCGAGTACATTGCGCACGGCCAAACTCTGTTTCGCGAACTGGGCTTCGCTGACAACATGGTGCAGTCCGACGACTTTGTGCGCGTATTCTCCGGCGACCTATCGCAGGTTCCGGAGCCGATGCGCCGGGTAGGGTGGGCGTGCGGCTACGCTCTTTCCATCTTTGGTACCGAATACAGCCAACAGTGCCCGTTCCAAACCGGCAACGGATACGGCGACGGTCGCGCCATTTCGGTGCTTGAGGCGGTTATCAACGGACAGCGTTGGGAAATGCAGCTTAAAGGTGGCGGCCGGACGCCCTACTGCCGGGGTGGGGATGGCCGGGCGGTTCTTCGGTCAAGTGTTCGGGAATTCCTGGCACAAGAGCATATGCACGCGCTCGGGGTTCCAACGTCTCGGTCGTTGAGTTTGTACGTTTCGAAAACAGAGAAGGTCAGGCGCCCCTGGTACTCAGAGGCTTCACGTTCGATGAATCCAGATGTACTGATATCTGAGCCAGTCGCGATCTCGACCCGCGTCGCACCCTCTTTCATTCGGGTTGGCCAACTCGAGCTTTTTAGTCGCCGTGCTCGCAAGAATGAGCATCCGCAGGCCATGGAGGAGCTTGAGAAGATTGTGCTGCATTTGATCGATCGTGAGTACAGTGACGTCATTGACCAAACACTGATCACTGCCGAAAAACTGGTACTGCTCGCGCGTGAGTTCCGCGGTCGGCTCACGTCGCTTGTGGCCAACTGGGTCCGCGTCGGCTATTGCCAGGGAAACTTTAACAGTGACAACTGTGCCGCCGGGGGCTTCACTCTCGACTACGGTCCATTTGGATTCTGTGACGTTTTTAACCCGCAGTACCAGCCATGGACGGGTGGCGGACACCACTATTCGTTCCTGAATCAACCGGCGGCAGCAGAGCGTAATTTCCACACGTTCTGCTCGACACTCCGGCCCCTGCTGACGGCAGATCCAGAGCATCTGCAACAGCTCGAAGAGATTCAAAGTGGTTTTTCAAGGGTGATGATAGAGCAAATGGAGCAAATGTGGGCGACCAAACTCGGGCTTGCCACCTTTGACGCGGCCTTGTTCAGCGAGCTCGAAAGCTTGATGGTGAACACACCTGTTGATTACACCATTTTGTTTCGAGAGCTCTCCGGCGTGCCTGATGATATTACCCCTCTGAAGAAGAGCTTTTATACCGGCTCGAGGCACGGTGCCAACCCGGAAGCGATGGATGCAGCCTGGTCAGAGTGGTTTACGAAATGGAAATCACTGACGGCTTTGCAGTCTCGCGAGGAGCTTTCTCGTCAGATGAAACTGGTTAATCCAAAATACAGTTTGCGGGAATGGTTCGTGGTACCTGCCTATCAACAAGCGGCTGCGGGAGACTATTCTTTGCTGCGAGAGTTACAGGAAGTCTTCACGCAACCATACGCCGAGCAATCGAAAGACGTGGAAGAAAAATACTACCGGCTAAAGCCGTTGGAACTCTTTGGCGTTGGTGGGTCGTCGCACTACAGCTGTTCGTCATGATTTCATGTGAGAGCGGCTACTAACTTTTCTATAGCCGCTACAACCTCGCGGCATTTCCGGTCATCCAGAGCGTCCGCGTGTGGCGCTCCGAACCCACCTTTATCGTTATCAAAATACTTGCCCGAAGCATTGGCAAACTCTTCTGAAAGCGCCGCGCGGACAAGCACATTGGCTCCGATAGACAGGCTTTTTCCGGCAATTCCGAAACCCTCTTTGACCATCTTTGACGCCAGCAGGGAGCCGGGATTGACCGCCACAAAAACCAGCCCCTGATGGCTGCTGGACTGCGCGAGGGCATGGTTCCACATGGTCAAAGCCAGCTTACTTTGGGCGTAAGCCGACATGTCGTCCAGAAAGCGCTTCTTCCCCCGAAGGGCGTCAAGCTCAACCGTCGCCTGTGCGGCGGATGACAGGTTCACAACCCGGGCATCGGGCGCCAGAACGGGTAGCAAGCGCTTTGTCAGCAGATACGGTGCAACCGTATTCACGGCGAACCGGACATCCAGTCCGTCCTGGGTGACGGTTTCAGGAACACGCATGACACCGGCGTTATTGATGATCACGTCCAACTGGTCATGCTCTGTGGTGATGGCTTCTGCCAAAGAATCCACTTCAGCCAGACGCGACAGATCCGCCTTATAGGTGTAGATCAGTCCCGCGCCTCTGCTGTCAGCCAACGTTCTTTCTGTCGCCGCCAGCTTTTCTGCATTTCTTCCATGCAAAAGAAGCGTGTGTCCCTCGGAGTAGAGACGTTTTGCGGTTTCCAGCCCGATGCCATCAGTAGCGCCGGTGATCAGGATTTTCTTGGTCATGGTTTGTGTCCTTATGCCGGGAATTCGGGGAGCAGGTCTTCTGCGAGGTACAGGAGCGTTTCCTCAATGTCCGCCTGATTGAACCGTAGGTTCAGCGCCACATGGTTTACACCAATTTCTTCCAACGATTTCAGGTAAGTCTTCAGAAACTTGATGCCCGATTTGAAGCCCAGATGAATGGGCTGAGGCGGTGCATCGGGATCTGCCACCAAGTCGATGTACAGGGATTGCATCACGGGCTTTGAACCCCCTGTTTTACTGGGAATGCCGTCGCGCCAGTACCTGACGGCGTTTGCCTGGTCGTCAACATTGCGCGGGTAAGTAATCAAGCCATCACTGTGGCGAGCGCCCCATTGTGGCTCCTGTTGGCTTCCGCCGGTAATCAACATCGGAATCTTTCCTGCCGCTGGCTTGGGAAGCAGGTCCATCTCCCCGTTCGTTTGACCATAGCGGTTTTCAAATGCCGGTGCGGTTGCGGCCATCTTGCGGATGTACTCGAAACTGTCCCGAAAACGCTCGCCCCGGTTTGCGTAGCTCTCGTTGAGGGCCGGGTATTCATCGGGTCGGTCGCCGGATGCGATTCCAAGTATTAAACGACCACCGGACAGTTGGTCGACACTTGCTGCGGCTTTCGCAACATGCGCAGGGTGGCGAAGTGGCAATATCAGACTCGCGACACCGAGGGCGATCCGATCGGTTTGCCCCGCCAGAAAACCAAGATAAACGAACGGATCGAATACTTGGCCGGCATCACCGAACGAGGGCACATTGAATGGGACATCGCGCAACCATACCGCGGAAAAACTGGACTTCTCGGCCAATCGCACACGTTCAAGGTGCCGATTCATCGACGGTACTGGGCCGCTGGAGTAACTCTCCAGCGGAGCTACCAGGCCAATACTCAATCGATTCGGCTGAAAGACCTGATTGTAGCCCCGATTGATCTGGGCAAATGTCTTTGTGTTCTCGTTCAGTGCCGGCATCTGTTACACCTCCACGATGACCTTGCCGATGGCCTGGCCGCTGGTCAGTCGATCATGGGCCTTGCCCACTTCGGCCAGGTTGAAGCGCTGTTCATCGAGGAGGGGTTTAACGCCACCCTGATCCACGATCTGTGCCAGTTTCGCCAGAATGTCTCCGTGCGCTTCCCGATGATGGTTGTGCAACATGGGGATCAGCATGAAGACAACGTGAATCGACAGGCCTTTGAAGTGCGCTGTCATTAGGTCCAGCTCAACCATGGCGACCGTCGTGCTCACATGGCCATTCAGGGCCGCCGCTTCAAAGCTGTTGGTCATGTTTGCGCCACCGACTGAATCGAATACCACATCAAACCCGGCTCCCGAAGTGTGGGCCTGGACATAGTCGTTTACGGTTTCAGTCTTGTAGTCGATTGGCGTAGCGCCGTAGCCTTTGATGATGTCGAATGCCTGTTCACCGGAGGCTGTTGAATAAACAGTTGCACCAAAGTGTTTGGCCAACTGAACCGCGACATGGCCAACGCCACCAGTTCCGCCATGAACCAGAACTTTCTGTCCGGCTTTCACTCCGGCACGTTGCAGTCCCTCGAAGGCGGTTATGCCGACCAGCGGCAAAGCGGCGGCTTCACGCATCGTCAGGCTCTTGGGTTTGTGGGCAATCAGCTGTGCGTCGGCGGGCATGTACTCAGCCAGGGCACCCTGCAAATCGGCCAGGCCACCAGCACATCCGTAAACTTCGTCGCCGGGTGCAAAACCGGTCACGCCTTCACCCACGGCCTCAATGGTTCCGGCGAAGTCCATGCCGAGCACTGCAGGTAGCTCCGGGGAGAGGGGAAGATCCTTGCCCATCTGGCGGATCATGGTGTCGACGGTGTTGATGCTTGTTGCCGCAACGCGGACGATCACCTGGCCGGGTTGGGCCGAGGGTGCTGTCATTTCCGTTTGCTCAAACGCTGCCTGCTCGCCGTACTGGTTGAGAACCATCGCTTTCATTGTGTGCCTCCAATTCATTCTGTGGTTTGTTCAAAAATCTATCGAACAGATTATTGATTCGTAAAAGCAGAATAAATGGCCAATAATCGTTTTCAGAATTCGTAAAATGAATACAAATACCAAAGTGTCACGGCTCTGGGCTGGTTTGGGTTCAGCGTATGGCCGTCGGTTGGTGGTATTTACATAGCGGGATTTCCGGGCAACGTTCCGCTCCTTTTGCTTTGAGGGCAGTTCCCATTGCCGACAATGGTGTTGGCCGGTTGCGCTCAGAGGATTGGGCGTCGTGTTTATTCTGGTTAGAGAGGGAATATGAGGGCTAAGTCGGGTTCGGTGGTTTTTCTTTGGGCAGCAGCGCTGTCAGCCGTTTTTATGGGTACCATCGGTGCAATCTCTCTCTATGCTGGTGCCGGTGCTGAGACCGTCACCTTCTATCGTCTCTTCATCGGTGCGCTTTTGATGGCGACCTATCTGTTTGCAAGCGGGCAACGCAGCAAGGTCTTGATGTGGCCTGGAGGAAAGGTACTTGTCACCGGTGCCTTCCTTGCCGGTTTCGTGATGTTCTACATACTGGCCATTGAATACACCAGTATGGCCAACGCTGTCATGGTGATGTATCTGGCCCCGGTGACTGCTTCGGTAGTGGCCCATTTTTTCCTCGGTGAGCGTCTTACCACCACCAGTATCGGGCTGATTGGCTTCGCGTTACTGGGGTTCGCGATGATGATGGAGTTTAACTTCAGTCTGAGCGGGAGAGCAGAGGAGGCTATCGGTCTGGTGTACGCGGGTTGTGCCATGCTGTGTTACTCAGCGTTTATGTTGACTAATCGCCTGATCGACGATCGTATTCATGTGTTGAGCCGCAGCGGCTTCCAAATGCTGGCAGGGGCTTTGTGCATGTTGCCACTGATGCTGATTAAAGGTGAGGGCATCGCTATGGCGCAGTGGGGCTGGCTGATTGCCGCGGGTCTGGTACCTGGATTCCTCGCGATCATGCTGGCCGTTGTCGCTTTGAGGGAGTTGCCCGCAGCTACGTTCGGTACTCTTGCCTATCTCGAACCTATCACCGTTGTGGCAATTGCCTGGGTCCTGTTCGACCAGAGTCTGAATACTTTGCAGCTCTCGGGATGCCTGCTGATTATTTTGTCGGGCATTGCTCAGGCATGGCTGTCGACCCGGAAGTCTGGTCAAAAGTACATCGAATGCGTTCCTGCTGAGGCCTGATCCATCGCCTCAAAAAACGTTGGATAGAATTTCATGATTTTCAGGCGGATGTGAAGGCATGGATACTGAGGGAATTAAACTGTTCGTTCTAGCCGCGGAGAAGCTCAACATCAGTGCCGCCGGTCGGGAACTGGGCATGCCTCCGGCCGTTGCCAGTGCAAGGCTTGCCAAACTGGAGAAAACGGTCGGAGCCGATCTACTGCGTCGCTCCACACGAAAAGTGGCATTATCGACCGAGGGCGCGGAGTTTTTGCCCTTCGCAAAGGAAATTCTGGCGCAGGAGAATGCGGCGCTGGCGGCCATGGGGTTTGGCAATGAAAACGTGTCCGGTACCTTACGGTTTGCCGCATCCAGCACCTTCGCACAGCAATACATCATGCCGCTGGTACCCGAGTTTCTGGACCAGTACCCGGGCATTAATCTTGATTTGCGGTTATCGGATATGGAGCTGGATCTTATCCAGGGCAGCTTTGACCTTGCCCTGAGAGATGCGGTGCTGCCAGACAGCAACCTGAAAGCGCGGAAGCTGGCGGATGATCAACGGGTATTCTGCGCCTCCCCTGAATATCTCGCGAAATGGGGAACACCAGAGCACCCGGATGATTTGCGCTCCCACCAGATCATAGCCTTCAAATCCCAGGCTACGATCAACCTGAACGGCCCCCAGAGTGAGCAGAGTCAATTTAATCCCCGCACATCGCAAAACCGGCTGATTATCGATGACGGTTTGAGCTACAAGATAGCGACTATGGAGGGGGCAGGGATTGCCATACATGCTCTGTGGAGCGTTCATCGGGAACTCGCCGAAGGCACCCTGGATCAGGTTCTGCCAGATTACCAGATGGATGCGGAGCCGGCGCTTTGGCTCGTCTACCCCAAGTCCAATGTATTGACGGCCAAGGTTCGCGTGTTCATTGATTTTCTGCTGGATCGAATTGGCAGCAGACCGCCATGGATGCAGGGCTGAGTGGGTGGAAGGTTGGATTAAAGAGCGGAGGGAAGAGCGAAAAGGGTTAGGCAAAGAGGGCGGTAAAGCCGGTTAAAGCGGAGTCATCGGAAAAACGCACCGTCCCTGGTGCCAAGACGCACATGAAATATTCAAAACTTAGCCGTGGCTTTCAGACTTAACTTCACCACGAATAACAATCTGACCGCTGTAGGGTGCTGGCTCTGCGGCGTCCTTCGTGGCATTCTCAGAACGAACTTCGCCGCGAATGACCACTTGGCCGCTATAAGGTGCGGGCTGAACAGTTTCTGCGCTCGGTTCGTCAGATTTGCGGTCTGCCAGAGTTGCATGGGCAGGGATAGCCGCTACGGCGATTAGCGAGGCGAGGGTTACCAGAGCAAATTTACGCATAACATCTTCTCCTGAGTTTCAATTGGTTAATGCTTCAATCGATACCGACTAGGTGGTCGCTATCTGATGGAGTGAAGTATGCGGACGGTTTTGCGCCGTGAATAATTCGGAATCAGTATGGGTGATATCACGCCAGGTTATGGTTTTGGGCATTCGGTCTTTGTCTTGACCATTCGCGAACTGCTAATTTCCCGATGAAAAATGTTAAAGATAACGTAAATCATAAAAATAGGGGGGCTTTCTAAAGCTGACTTAACGAGTGACGAAATCCAATCATGTTTAAAAAACGAAGTACAACTACGTACGTATCACGGATAGTGATACTCCAAATACGATCTTCTTATTAGTCCTCGACGCCCTTCCTGCCAAGAATAGCCGCCAACTCGATCAACGATCTCGAAGTACTGGAGTTGGCCATGCGTTACCTTTCACTCGCCTTTGCACTCGGTTTTACCGCAGTCTCAACCACCGGTCTTGCGGCTGGTCCGGATTCTGTGATCGCGTTGTCTACGGACAACGATCTGTTTGCCCCAACTCAAACGGACCGGGACTACACCGCTGGCGTGGCGATTACCTACGCATCGAATTCTCCGGAGTTTGGCAACAATGTGTATTCGCGCCTGGCAGGAAGTATCGATCGTAGTTTGCTGGGCAGCTTTACTGCATTTCCCGACGAGGCCGCGAGTACCTCACTGGAGTTCGGCGTTTATGGCTTTACTCCCGAGGAAATTTCCGCCCGGCGGATTGATTATGACGACCGTCCTTACAGTAGCCTGGTGTACCTGTCGACCAGCAAAAGCTACCAGGGCCTAGCTGGTAAGTCCGGCTGGACCACCTCGCTGACGATCGGTGCCCTTGGCCTGGATCTGTTCGAATCGGGCCAGAATTCTATCCATAAGGTCATTGGAAGTGACAAGGCGGAGGGCTGGGACCACCAGGTTTCAGAGGGTGGCGAGCCGACCCTGCGGTACTCAGCCGCCTATCACCAGTACCTTAATGGCAGTGAGCCGGACAGTAAGTTCAAGGTGACCTATTTCGGGAGCGTGGGGTATCTGACGGAGTTTGGTGTCGCTCTGGTGTTTCGTGACGGGCTGATCTCCTCACCCGATAACCGCTTCAACCCCGAGTTGATGGCATACGGGGAGCGGGCTCCAGGTGTTTCAGCCTCGGGCGGCCGGGAAAACTATTTCTGGGGAGGGCTATCGGTAAAGGCCCGCGCCTACAACGCGTTCTTACAGGGGCAGTTCCGGGATTCCGACCATGAACTTGGCGCTAACGACCTGAATATCCTATTGGCGGAGGTGTGGGGCGGGTATACCCACTCGCTTTGGAACGGAGTGGAACTGAGCTATGTGCTTCGGGTTCAGAGCTCGGAGATCAAAAGTGGTACGGGGGATCGCACCTTGGCTTGGGGTGGCCTGGTGCTCAGTAAACGACTGAGCAGTCGTTGATGCGGCCGCGGTCATCATCTGGGGAAATGCCATGTATACGTCTGAACAATTGGTTTTAATCCGAACCAGACTGCATGGTTAGGGCAAGTATCAAAGTGAAAGGAGGAATAGAATGACAAACATTATCGATGTAAACGACAGCAATTTTGAGACGGCAGTGAGCCAAAACGGCAAACCGGTATTGGTGGATTTCTGGGCACCCTGGTGCGGCCCGTGCAAAACCGTGGGGCCGATCGTTGAGGAAATCGCCGATGAGTTTGGCGACGAATTGGTTGTAGCCAAGGTGAACGTGGACGACAGCCCCGAAACGGCAGCCCGCATGGGCATTCGAAGCATCCCGACGCTGGCACTGTTCCGCGACGGTGGGGTTATCGCCCGTCAAACTGGCGCCGGTAGCCTCGGTCAATTGCGTACCTTCGTGAAAGGTAATATCTGACAACCTAAGCCGCTTGAACGCCCTGTCGCTTGGCAGGGCGTTTTTGCGTTTCAGTTGCGCCCTATGTAATTGCTCGGCAGACTTATTGGCGACAGTCGTCATTATCCAGTTCCAGGAACCTACACGATGAAAACGCAGGAGCTGCAACTCCTTTATATTTTTGATGCCATTATGACTGAACGCTCGGTTACTCGGGCGGCAGAGCGGCTTGCCATGACACAGCCGGCGGTGTCGAACGCTATTTCTCGGATGCGCCAGATCTGGAACGACCCCTTATTCGTCCGAAAAGGGCGCAATATTGAGCCGACGTCTTACGCTCTGAGCCTATGGGACCAGGTTGGCAATCCCATGTACGCTCTGACCAACGCGGTGAGTGCCACCCAGTTCGATCCGGCCAGTTCCAAACGGAAGTTCCGGATCGCTGCGACCGATGTCATTGTGGAAATGATCTGGCGGCCGCTCATAGAGTTACTTGAGCGAGAAGCGCCGGGCGTTGACCTGCACGCGGTTCCGTACACCCCGGATGGCAGCTATGACGATCTGAGAGAGGCGCATGTTGATTTGGCGGTTGGTGTGTTGAACCAGCATGACCACAGCCTGCGCAGCACCTGGTTGTTCGAGGGTGGGTATGTTCTTGCCATGCGCGAGGGCCATCCGCTGGCGGGCAGGCCCATCACCATGGAAGAGTTCCTGTCGGCGCGCCATCTGCTGGTGTCCATGTCAGGCGAAGCTCATGGCTTCGTAGACAGCTACCTGGATCAGAAGGGGCAGAGCCGCCGAATTGCCACCACGGTTAACCACTTTTCGATTGTGCCGCAGATATTGAGAGACACGAACCTGATCGCGGCGGTGCCGGAGCTGATTAGTCAGGATTGTGGTTTTGTAAATGGACTTTGGATGGGTGCGTTGCCGTTCGAGATTGATCCCACCAGTCTTTACCTGATCTGGCACGCCCGTCATGACCGTGACCCCGGCATTATCTGGATGCGCGAACTTCTCGAGCGTCTGCTTCGGGACCGCTGGCATGACATCATGGCCAATTCGCCCTGTGGTCGGCACCTGGAAGCGGTCTAAGTCGGACATTAAAAATGTCAGACGTCAGAACGAACCTCCCGTTGAAAGTTCAAGTCGTCGGTTCGTTGGTCGCTGGAAGGGCTAGCCGATGGAGTGGGGCGCCACAGGGTGACTCGCCGGATCAGCAGAGCAATATCACCCCCAGTGATAAAACCAATACGGCATGATGATTATTCCTGCATCCACGAAGTAAAGATAATTCTCGGCAAGAACAACTCCGGTTTGGGTTTTAGCAGTCACTGATCTGTGTCCTCTCTCAGGTCCCCGCCGAAGTCCCCATCATGAAAGAAAAAGGGTCTAGCCGATGAATTATCGAATTCTCGCCGTACTGAGTGCGGCAGTTTTTGTTCTAGCAGGTTGCGAGAGTGCAGCGCAGGACACTGCGAGCGAAGCGAGATCTCCGTCGGTTGAGGTGATCGCCGCCGTCAGTGCCCGGGTTCAACCCCAGAAAACGTACACAACCCGGATTGAAGCACCCGAAAGTGTTGAGCTTAGGCCTCGACTGTCCGGCGTGATCGACAAGGTCCATTTTGTCGAGGGGCAAAAGGTGGAGAAGGGCAACGTCTTATTCCAATTGGATGATCGCCACCTTAACGCCCGCATTGAACAGCTGAACGCCGAACTGGCTCGTTCGCGCGCCGCGCTTCACCAAGCAAAAGCTGAAGCCGAGCGTGCGGGCCGGCTGTTGCGCAGCAACGCCATTTCTGAAGAGCAGGCGGAACTGCGCGGCTCCGTGCAGCAGCAGGCGGAAGCCGAGGTTTCATCCCTGAACGCCCAGCTCAGGGAAGCAGAGCTACAGTTGAGCTACGCCACTATCCGTTCACCCATCGATGGAGTGATTTCCCGGGCAAACATTACCGCTGGGAATACCGTAATCGCCAATCAGAGCCATCTGACGACCATTGTCTCTGATCAAGACCGTTACGCCTATTTCGATATGGACGAAGGCACCTGGTACCGGTTCTTCAGCGCCCGAGATCGAGCGTTGAGCTCTCCGGTTCGCATTCAATTAACCGGCGAGCAGGATTTTCCTCACGTTGGCCGGATTGATTTTGTTGACAACACCATTGATACCAACACGGGTACTCTGCGGCTGAGGGCGGTATTGGGCAACTCCGGTGACGCATTGGTGCCGGGCGCCTTTGCCAGGGTCAAGATCGCTGTAGCAGAAACAGAAAACAAGATCATGGTTCCAGACCGCGCCATTGCCACCGACCTGGACAGCCGCTTTGTATTGACTGTGAATGAGCAGGGTGAAACCAACTACACCGCTGTGAAAATTGGCGAGCGATTCGGCAGCTTCCGGGTTGTCGAGCAGGGTCTGGTTGAGGGTGATGTACTGGTGGCCAATGGCACGGCCAAGGTAGGGCCTGGTATGACTATTGATCCGGTCATGCTGTCTGAGTCGCCATCGGGCGTTGCGTTCACACTTGAAGAGCACGCACCGGAAGTCCAGCAGACTGCCGGCGTAGAGTTCTGAGGCCGATGCCATGAAATTTCCCCACTTTTTTATAGATCGGCCGATATTCGCCACCATGCTGTCCCTGGTCATCCTGATCGGGGGCGGTATCTCGCTGTTCCAGCTTCCAATCAGTGAATACCCGGAAGTGGTTCCGCCAACGGTTGTTGTCACCGCGAATTACCCAGGGGCAAACCCGAAAGTGATTGCCGAAACCGTGGCTTCGCCCCTTGAGGACGAAATCAATGGCGTCGAAAACATGCTGTACATGGCCTCTCAGGCAACCGCTGACGGACGCATGACGCTAACGGTGACCTTCGCCCTGGGTACGGATCTGGACAAAGCCCAGGTTCAGGTACAAAACCGCGTCGACAGTGCCTTGCCACGTCTGCCTGAGGAAGTACAACGCCTGGGGGTGGTTACCGAGAAATCATCACCTAACCTGACCATGGTCGTGCACCTGCACTCGCCGGATGACAGCCGCGACATCACCTATCTGTCCAACTATGCTGAGCTCAATGTCAAAGACGAAATAGCTCGCCTGGGTGGCGTGGGCGATGTGCAGCTGTTTGGAGGTGGTGAGTATGCGGTGCGTCTCTGGCTTCGGCCCGATGAACTCGCTGCCCGTAACCTGAACGCATCGGATGTGGTTAACGCTGTGCGCGCCCAGAACCGTCAGGTTGCTGCCGGTACCCTGGGCGCGCAGCCTGCGCCAACCGATAGCCAGTTCCAACTTCTGCTGAATGTGCGCGGTCGCCTGACCTCGCTGGAAGAGTTCCGGGATATCGTGCTCAAGGTTGGCGAGAACGGCGCGATTACCCGGTTGTCGGACGTTGCTCGTGTTGAGCTGGGTCAGAACACTTACGCGCTACGGGCTATGTTGAACGGCAATCCCGCCGTTGCCATGCCGGTTTTCCAGCGCCCGGGTGCCAATGCCATCGAGCTCTCCGACAGCGTTCGTGGAACCATGGATCGGCTGTCTGAATCGTTTCCACAGGGCGTAACCTACGACATCGTGTATGACCCGACAGTATTCGTTCGCGGCTCAATCGACGCGGTAATTACCACCTTGCTTGAGGCAATCCTGCTGGTGGTTGTGGTTGTGGTGCTGTTCCTACAGACCTGGCGCGCGTCCATCATTCCGTTGGTGGCGGTCCCCGTCTCACTAGTGGGCACCTTTGCTGTGATGCAATGGCTTGGAGTGTCGATCAACACGTTGTCGCTGTTCGGACTGGTACTGGCTATCGGCATCGTGGTCGACGACGCCATCGTGGTGGTCGAAAACGTGGAACGGAACATTCAGCGGGGCCTTTCGCCCCGTGAGGCCACCAAGGTTGCCATGAATGAGGTGACCGGGCCGATCATCGCCATTGCCCTGGTGTTGTGTGCGGTCTTCATTCCGACGGCATTTATTACCGGGTTGTCCGGTCAGTTCTATAAGCAGTTCGCACTGACCATCACCATTTCGACCGTCATCTCGGCCATCAATTCACTCACGCTGTCACCAGCGCTGTCGGCTTTGCTCCTCAAAGGCCATGGCGAAAAACCGGATCGGTTGTCCAGGGGGCTGGACAAGGTATTCGGCCGTTTCGTGTTCCAGCCATTCAACCGGTTTTTTGACCGGACGGGTGCGGCCTACGAAGTATTGGTCAAGAAATTGATCCGCTACGGCGCCATTGTTGGGGTGGTTTACGTTGGCCTTACCGTTTTCTCGGGCCACTTGTTCAACACCGTTCCTGGCGGCTTCATTCCCCAGCAGGACAAGCAGTACCTGGTCGCCGTTGCGCAGCTGCCTGACGCCTCGAGCCTGGATAGAACCACGGCCGTGGTGAGTGAAATGGAACAGATTGCACTGGAAACGGATGGCGTAGCCAATACGGTTGCCTTCCCGGGGCTCTCCATCAATGGCTTCACCAACAGCCCAAACAGCGGCATTGTTTTTTTACCACTGGATGACTTTGGCGATCGAGACAGCGCGGAACTCAGCGCCGGCGCCATTGCGGGTAAGCTGAATGCAGCGTTTGCCGGCATCGACGAAGGCTTTGTAGCGGTGTTCCCGCCGCCCCCCATTCTGGGCCTGGGCACCACCGGCGGCTTTAAACTGCAGATAGAGGACCTCGGAAACAAGGGCTTCGAAGCACTGTTCGCGAGTTTGCAGACCACCCTGAACGAGGCGCGCAAACACCCGGCGCTGACCGGGCTTTACTCCAGCTTTCGGGTTCAGGTGCCTCAGTTTGACCTGGACATAGACCGGGAACGGGCGATGCTCCTGGGAATTCCCCTGGAGTCGGTCTTCGACACATTGCAGGTGTACCTTGGGTCACGCTACGTCAATGACGTAAACCTGTTTGGAAGTACCTATCAGGTGATTGCCCAGGCAGAGGCTGAAAAGCGGCTTGATCCGGAACACATACTGAACCTGAAAGTCCGCAATCAGCAGGGGCAGATGATTCCGCTCTCAGCAATCATGGATGTCCAGGCCACCACCGGCCCGGATCGGGTTATGCGTTATAACGGTTACCCCACCGCGGAACTGAACGGCGCACCAGCCCCGAACTTCAGCTCCGACCAGGCTCAGGCGGCCATCGAGGAAGTACTGGCTCAGACACTGCCCGCAGGAATGGCCTACGAATGGACGGAAGTGACCTATCAGCAAGAGCTGGCCGGTAACACAATGGTGTACGTGTTCCCGCTGGTGATCCTGCTCGTGTTTATTGTCCTCGCCGCCCAGTACGAGAGTCTGCGGTTGCCGTTCGCCATCATCCTTATAGTACCGATGACCCTGTTGTCAGCGCTGGCCGGAGTGTGGCTGACCTCGGGGGACAACAACATCTTCACCCAGATCGGGCTGATCGTGCTGGTGGCCCTTGCGAGCAAGAACGCGATTCTAATGGTGGAGTTTGCCCGGGATCTGAATCTGAGAGGCTACAACCACTATCAGGCGATCGTGGAAGCGTGCCGCTTGCGGTTGCGCCCGATCCTGATGACCTCCATTGCGTTTACCGCTGGCGTGGTTCCGCTGGTGCTGGCCAGTGGTGCCGGTGCTGAAATGCGCGAGGCCATGGGCATTGCCGTGTTTTCCGGAATGATTGGTGTAACGGTGTTTGGCCTGCTGTTCACGCCAGTGTTTTACGCAGTGATTCAACGGACGAAGACCGAAGCAAGGTCCGATGAGAAGACCCAGGCAGCACTCGAACAGATCGCGGAGACCAACCATGCCTAAGAACGTTGTCAGCATAGTGCTGGGTTCATTATTGCTGGTCGGTTGTGCCGCCACGCCTGACTACGAGCAACGACATGACGCCAACGAGCGTTACCTCGCAGGCCTGGAATTCGGCGTACAGTCTGATGCCTCAACCACGGTCAGCTGGTGGAGAGATTACCAGGATGACCAGCTCAACCGACTGATTGAAGTCGCTCAGGCAGCCAATCTGGATCTGCTTTCCACCGGGCAGCGGGTCCGTCAGGCTCTGGCGGATCTTGGTGCCGATGAAAACCGGTTACTGCCACAAGGCGAGGTAGCCGGTGAATACGAGGTTATCGACCGAGACCGTGTTCAGGAATCCTCCTCTGTCGGCCTTGCGGCGTCCTGGGAAATGGACCTGTTCGGGCGTCTTCACGCTCTGGTTGATGCCGGGGAAGCCAGTCTGGAAGTTGCACTCAATAACCAGCGCGCGATGCTGAAAGAAGTGACCGTCGGCGTTGTGCGTGCCTACCTTGAGTGGGAAGCTTCGCGACAGCGGGTTGAGTTGATCAGCGCCGATATCCGGGCGCTTGAAGACACTCGGGAGGTCATGGCGCTTAGGGTGAAAGAAGGTATTTCCCCAAAGCTGGACCTTGCGAGGGCAGACACCTTGCTGGAACAGCAACGGGCCAAATTGCCTGACGCCCGGGCACAGTTGTATCGGGCGAAAGCGGTGCTTTCGGTTCTCGTCAATGAGGATCCCGAGACACTTCTCCTGAGCCCCGCGTCCAGCGTGTTGGCCGCGTCGGTTGGGGTTCCGGAAGCTGATCGGGCGAACGAAGCCATGCGACTTCGTGCCGATATCGGTGGTGCACTGGCTTCGCTTGCCCGGGAAGTGGCCCTGGGAAATGCGTTGCGGGCTGAGCTCTATCCGCAGTTCTCGGTGGAGGGCTTCCTTGGTTTTACCAACTTGGCAGAGGTATCCGACGGGTATGAGAGCACCGCGAGTATTTCGCCAAGGATCTCCTGGTCCTTGCTCAGCTATCCGCTGATCCTGCAGCGCGTAGAGGGCCAGAACGCGGTGTCAGAAGAAAGCTATATCCGTTACAGGCAGACCATCATTGATGCAGTATCAAATACACGGGTGGCGGTGTTTGCCTACGGACGAGCGCTGGAGGCTGATCGCGCAACGGGTAGGGCGTTCGAGGCAGCCAATGAATCCTTCAGCATAGCGTCGACAATGCACCGCGAGGGCGCCATCGGCTATCTTGATCTGCTGGACGCCAATCGAACATTCATTTCAGCCCAACAGGACCGGCTGTCTGCCAGGCTGGCGTTTGCGACGGCGCAGTTGGGGGTTGTTGAGGAGTTTAGTGGCGCGTGGTCGTCTGCCGCACATCGAAAGCTGTTAGAAAAAAAGCAGAGCTCATAGAGCCCTGACCTTAAACGACGGAGCATCACTTAACGTGATGAGAGAAATGATCGTAAAAAAAATGCCTCTACTGCCGGCAACGCAGTAGGGGCTTTTTTCTGAAGGTAAGGGCGTCCAGAGGTGTTGGATCGGCTCAACTGGCACAAAAAAGGCGGTCACGCGGACCGCCTCTGATGCAATGCGATGTTTCAGACTTCGCTATTGATCACAGTTGTCTCGGATTGCGGATTATTGCCGCGCTCGATATCGTCTTGGCTTACGCCTTCGGCCTGGGCCAATGCGGAAAAAGATATTACGGTAACAACGAATAAGAGTTTGTTCAGAGCTTTCATTTGAAATTCCACCTGTTTGAATGGGATGTATTGGAACGACAACGCCTTATTGGCTTGAAGTCATTCTCTCCGGTTCGGTCGCGATGGAATAATAATGACGCGATATAGCTAACATCAGTCTGGATGATAATCACCAGATTTCAGGTTCAGTTTAATGCGGTACACTACGGGTAGAGAACACTTCTGAAAGGCGGGCGTAATGGGAGCTGAAAAGCAACGCATCAAACCCGAGTTTGAATGGGTTGAGCAGCGGGGGGATCGGTCGATCCGGTATCTGGATCATGGCTACCCGCACATGCTTGTGCGCTGGCACTATCACGAGGAGTATGAACTCCACCTGATCACCGAAACTTCAGGCAAGGTCTTTATTGGTGATTATATTGGCAATTTTTCTCCCAACAGTTTGATTCTGGTGGGCCCTAATCTCCCCCACAACTGGATCAGCAACATAGAGAAAGGGGAGCGGGTTGAGCTGCGCGACCGGGTCATTAATTTCTCCCATGACCTCATCACCGCTTGTGATTCGGTGTTTCCTGAAACCCGAGCTCTGGCGCCGTTCTGGCAACGTGCCGAGTATGGCATCGAATTTCTGGACGCTACCAAGATACCAGAGGCTGTTGCGTTGTTTGAGGAAATTGCCGAATCGACCGGATTCCGACGCTTGACCCGTTTTTGGACGCTGATTGAACTTCTGGCGGCAATGACCGATTACCGTGTGCTGTCCTCTTCGACCTACCTGCCCATCACCGATGAAAAAATTCTCAACAGGCTGAACCAGGCCCTGGATCTTATTTTCGAGCACTACCACACCGGGATCTCTCTCGAAGAGGTGGCAGCGCATGTGAACGTCAGCCCAACCTATTTCTCGAAGTTCTTCAAAAAAGCCACGGGGCATAGGTTCATTGAGTTCATTAATAGCCTCCGCATCAACAAAGCCTGCGAGCATCTGGCTCACAGTGACGAACCCATTACTGAAATCTGCTTTTTGGTTGGTTTCAATAACATCGCCAACTTCAACCGTCGCTTCTACGACGTGAAAAAAATGACCCCATCGGAATATCGAAAAACCTCCCTGGACGTCCTGTACCAGAGCTGACCACCTGCAATCTCCCGCCTGTTTATTGGTTAGTTATCACTTTTAGAGCAATACTTTCTGGTTATAAGTATTTCACTTTCCTGATCGCCAATTCTCGTTTAGAACCCCCGCTGGTGCTCGGTTTGGGCCTAAAAGGGGCGCCGCGCCAATAGTGGGCGACCCCGATAGACAGCAAAAAAGTATAGAAAAATGACAAGGTACGTATTTGTTCGGTTCTCACATAGAGCGTGTAATTGGCTCGTGCAATTAGCTGTGTCCAAGCGTGTTGATTGCGCCGGGTCTACAGTTTAAGAAAGCTCTACGAATTAAGAGCAATTTGATCGACCTACTCCAAAAACAAACAGAGGTTCGAGCATGAACAACAATCGATATCTTTCCGCTGTTATGGCGGTTGGCATGACCGCTGTTGCGTCCTCCGCAATGGCCGCCACCAAAGTAACCATCGGCACTGTGAATAATGGCGACATGGTTCGCATGCAGGGCCTCTCCGAGGAATTCGAAAAGCTTTATCCACACATCGATCTGGACTGGGTAGTGCTTGAGGAAAATGTCCTGAGGCAGCGTTTGACTACCGACATTGCCACAGACGGTGGCCAATTCGATGTGATGACCATCGGCATGTACGAAGCACCCATCTGGGGTGAAAAGGGTTGGCTGACGCCAATGAAGGATCTGCCTTCGGACTATGATATGGCAGACATTTTCCCTTCAGTTCTTGGGGGCTTGTCCTCCAAGGGCACCCTCTACGCACTGCCGTTCTACGCCGAAAGCTCCATGACCTTTTATCGCAAGGATCTGTTCGAGGCCAATGGCCTCAGCATGCCTGACCAGCCTTCATGGGATCAGATGAAGTCTTTTGCCGAACAGCTCCATAAGCCGGAAGAAGAGCAGTACGGTATCTGCCTGCGTGGCAAGGCAGGATGGGGCGAGAACATGGCGCTGATCACCACCATGGCCAATGCTTTCGGTGCCCGCTGGTTCGACGAGAACTGGAAACCTGAATTCACCGGGCCTGAGTGGGAGAACGCCGTCAGCTTCTATGTTGATCTGCTCGGCAACTATGGACCTCCTGGCGCCAGCTCCAACGGCTTCAACGAGAACCTGGCGCTGTTCAACAGTGGCAAATGTGCCATGTGGGTGGACGCTACGGTCGCTGGTGCTTTCCTGACCGACGAAACGCAAAGCAGGGTGGCTGACCAGATCGGCTTTGCCCTGGCGCCGGAGCAGGTAACCTCTAAAGGTTCCGGTTGGTTGTGGTCCTGGGCCCTGGCGGTTCCGGTGAGCTCGGATGCCAAAGAAGCGGCCAAGACCTTTATTACCTGGGCCACATCCCGCGCCTATAGCCAGCTGGTTGAGGAAACCTACGGTATTGCCAATGTGCCGCCTGGCACACGCACCTCGACCTACGACAACGCGGAATACCTGGAAGCTGCTCCGTTTGCGACCCGAACCCTGGAAGCAATCGGCAACGCCGATCCCAACGATTCCACGTTGAATCCTTCCCCCTATGTGGGCGTTCAGTTTGCCGCTATCCCGGAGTTTCAGTCGATCGCAACCCAGGTCGGCAAGCTAATCTCGGGCGCGCTGGCAGGGTCGATGTCGGTCGATCACGCGCTGAAGGCGGCGCAATCGATCACCTTGCGTGAGATGACTCGCGCTCGCTATTACTCCAACTGAATACCCGGCCAAGACGAAACAACAATGACCTGATGCAGGGACCGCTTTGGCGGAGCCTGCTTGGGGTCACCGGAGAACCGAAATGAAGACCACCACTCTGAATGTAGGTTCCGCGAGCCCCGCCGCGGAACCCCAACAGGACAGCCGCAAGGGCGGCAAGAGGAAGACCTCCCGCATCAATCGTTTCATGGTGTCGCCGTCGGTGCTCGTCCTGGCACTGTGGATGGTGATTCCGCTGTCCATGACCATCTACTTTTCTTTGATTCGCTATAACCTGCTGTATCCCGGCGATAACGAATTTGTGGGACTGGAAAACTTCCGGTTCTTTGTCACCGATTTCGGTTTCATGGCGGGCATGAGCAACACTCTGATGCTGGTCGGTGCCGTGCTGTTGATTACGGTGGTTCTGGGTGTACTCATTTCGTTGTTGATTAACCAGGCGTTCTGGGGCCAGGGCATCGTCCGGATACTCCTGATATCGCCATTCTTTATCATGCCGACCGTGAATGCTCTGATCTGGAAGAACCTGCTGCTGCACCCGGTGTCAGGAGTCTTTGCAGCCATCTGGAAGTTCTTTGGCGCCACGCCGATTGACTGGTTTTCCGAGTTTCCGCTGTTTTCGATCATCATGATCGTTTCCTGGCAGTGGCTGCCGTTTGCCATTCTGCTGCTGATGACGGCACTGCAGTCTCTGGATCAGGAACAACAGGAAGCGGCACGCCTGGATGGCGCCGGTCCCTGGGCTCTGTTCTTCCATCTCACATTGCCGCACCTTGCTCGTCCGATTGCGGTGGTGGTGATGATTGAAACCATCTTCCTGCTGTCAATCTTTGCCGAAATCTTCACCACCACGGGCGGTGGCCCAGGTTATGAGACTACCAACCTTGCGTACCTCATCTACAGCCAGGCGTTGCTGCAGTTCGATGTCGGACTGGCCTCGGCCGGTGGTCTCATCGCCGTTGTGCTGGCCAACATTGCCGCCTTCTTCCTGGTGCGGCTGATTGGCAAAAGCCTGACTGAAAAACAATGATTTCCGGAGGTTACAAAATGCTTAGCCTAAAACAACGACGTAGCCTGAACACCCTGCTTATGGGGGTGTTGGCGTGGGGGGTGGCCCTGGCCATTTTCTTCCCGATTTTCTGGATGCTGCTGACCAGCTTCAAAACAGAAATCGATGCCTTCGCCACACCGCCGCAATTGTTCTTCTCGCCGACCC
>Ga0207908_1000205_pt1 | contig 19759 bp, 18 predicted proteins | sample MalvirmetagMSP81_FD_184224 | JGI IMG/M metagenome (GOLD analysis project Ga0207908, IMG submission 184224) | Marine viral communities from the Deep Pacific Ocean - MSP-81 (SPAdes) | ecosystem: Environmental > Aquatic > Marine > Oceanic | place: Pacific Ocean | collected 2011-04-18
GCAAATCACCTGCCGAGGTGGTGAAATTGGTAGACACGCTAGCTTCAGGTGCTAGTGGGGGCAACCCCGTGGAGGTTCAAGTCCTCTCCTCGGCACCATTTCCTCCCCCAGGAAATGGTAAATTACCAAAATTAAACGATTTCCTTCGAAGTAACACCTGCCCGCTGATCTGCGCGGCCGGACTGTTTGCGTTTTATCTCTTGCGGGCGATCGCCTACTGCAACAGCCCTATCAGGTAATCAGACAGCGACTGATAATCGTATTCGACCCGTGCGTAAGCCGATGTTGGCGTGCGATCAAACTCGCGACCACAGGACTTGTCGCCGTTGTGCCGGGTCAGATAGGCCTCCTCGATCAGGTTTGGCTGGGCCGAAGAAATCTCCGAACTTCCCACCGGCGGGTAGTACATCATCCATTCAAAGCCCCGCGTCGCATCCACGTTGCTCAGACCGGCGGTTTGTGGATCCAAAAAGCCGTAACGCAGCAAACGATTGAACGTCACCTCCCCATTGGTGCCGGGGTCTAACAGCGTGCGGGTGTCCAGCTCCATTTCCAGTTCGTTGAACGACACTGGCTGCGGTTCGTAACCCGAAAAGGCGAACGGTTCTATCGCAGTGACCGCCCCATCCAACCCCGCCATGCCATCCACCTCACACTGTTCACGGGCCCCCGCCAGTTGCAACGACATCAATTCAGTCGCGTCTTCGCTCAGGATGCGAGAAACAAAACCAGCAACTTCGCTTGCGATGGCCCCTGACTGAAGAGTCCGGGTCAGCACGGAACCATCGGGCCGGGAAATGCGGGCCTGGAGCTCAACCCGGTCATCGCTATCAATCGTCCAGCTGTAGGTGACCTCTGATTTACCACCTAGTTCGCTGGATCCGGCAAAGATACCTTCATGCTCATGACAGGTGGTCGCGGTCTCGAAATGGATCTGATCCTTGGCCCAGTCGAACACGAGCCGTTCATCGATACCGGGATTGTCGTAATTGATTACGCTCTGCTCAGACAGCGCCGCCGAGGGGAACCATTGAGTAGCGAGCTTGGAAGCGTAGCCGTCGACCGCCACCAATCGTGCCAGCTCCGGCATTGACGGCGCCAGACAGCCATTGGCCGAAATCGACTTGAGCTGCCCCGCCTCGGTGTAGTCGAACACCAGTTCTGCCGACTGCTTCAGGTCCGACACGCCTGTCGGTAGGCCGGCTGACAGTTCAGGCTGGGCAAGGACGCGCTGACGGGTCAGCAGGATCGGGTTGCTGAGTTCCAGAGCGGCTTCAGGCAACGCCAACGAATCCACCGCCAAGGTGGCGTATTTGCCGCCGGCCGCTTCATCGACAATATTCACGATGTCGGTGGCGTGCTGCACCAAGGACACCCCCAGCAAAACCGCTGCCTCGGCGCTCAGATAACGCTCGGTACCGGTGCTGTCGGCATTGGCCAGCAGTTGGTTATAGTCGGCTGGAATCTGACTGGCCATGAACCGGGCCAGTGCCCGGGCGTAGGCATGGGCACGCTCGTCTTCCGCCTGGACGTAATCCCGCAAGAGGTTCATGCCCACCAGACTGTCTGGCAGATTATGGCTCGACCCTGTCGCCAGCCCCGCCAAGGCCCGGAATCTGGCCAGGGTCGTCAGGGGCGTGACATTACGCACGCCAGGTGACGCCGACAGCAGGTAGGCACTCGTAACCGCGACATTGCCCACTGGCGTTTGCTCCAGGGTTTTGCCCGGCAGCGCCAGGGCGTGTAATGGGTAATCCCGGGGATCGAGGTCCGGCCCCACTTCCGGATCCTGCTTCAGTTCGGCCACATCGAGGGAAAAGTCGCCGTTTTCACCCGACATGGCGGTCGGCTCGCCGGCGTCAAGCACCACTTCTGCGCCGTTCTCCAGGGCAATGGTCATCGGCCCCGGGGTGTGCTGGCCATCGCCGTCCATATCAAGCCAGACCCGCGCGTTGATCAGGTAACCATCGATGGCCTTGCCGGTGTAGGCCACCGGTTCGCTGTATTTGAGACCGTCAAAGTCTCTGCCATCGACAGGCAGCTTGTCGGATTCCTCGCCACACCCGGCCAGACCGAGGGCGAGAACCAGAAGTGACACACTGGGGCAATGGGCAGGCTTCATCACGGCAACCGTTTATCCTTGTTAGAGGTTGTGCCGACACTCTAAGGGATGTGGGAACGGGAGACCTTGATAGGTTTGGCAATTTGTAAACTTTGGTAACCGAAGCAGACAGCCCCCGGTGCACCGCAACGGGGGCTAATAGTCAGAATGAACGGGCAACAATTTCCTTCATGATTTCGTTGGTGCCGGCGTAGATTCGCTGCACCCGGGAATCTGCCCAGGCGCGGGCGATCGGGTATTCCCACATATAGCCGTAGCCACCGTGCAACTGCACGCATTCGTCCATCACCTTGCACTGCAGGTCGGTGGTCAGCTGCTTGAGCATGGCGGCGGTCGGGATATCCAGCTTCTTGTCCAGGTGCAGTTCCAGGCAACGATCGGTGAACACCCGCGCAGCAGTGATTTCAGCTTTCATCTCAGCCATCTTGAAGCGGGTATTCTGGAACGAAATGACCGGTTTATCGAAGGCCTTGCGCTCCTTCACGTAATCCAGGGTCCACTGCCACGCGGCCTCGGCGGCTGCAACTGCCGACAGCGCCACCTGAAGACGTTCGGCGGGCAGCTCCTGCATCAGTTGGAAAAATCCCTGACCTTCCATGGAACCCAGCAGGTGCGTTGCCGGCACTTTCACATCCTGGAAAAACAGTTCCGACGTGTCCTGAGCCTTCATACCAACCTTGTTCAGGTTCTGGCCTTTCTCGAAGCCTTCCCAAGCGGCCTCAACCAGAAACAGACTGGTGCCCTTCGCGCCCTCTTTCGGATCGGTCTTGGCAACCACAATCACCAGGTCCGCCAATTGGCCATTGGTGATAAAGGTCTTGGAGCCGTTCAGTAGATAGTGATCGCCATTTTTGACCGCTGTAGACTTCACGCCCTGCAGGTCGGAACCGGCACCTGGCTCGGTCATGGCGATGGCGGTGACCATTTCGCCGGAAACGAGCTTGGGTAGATAATGCTGCTTCTGCTCTTCAGAGCCGTAATGGAGGATGTACGGCGCCACGATGTCGGAATGCAGTCCCCAGCCGATGCCGGTAAGCCCGGCGTAGGCTACTTCTTCCATGACCACTGCGCTGTAGCGGAAATCCGCCCCTACTCCGCCGTACTCTTCCGGCATGGTCGGGCACAGGAAGCCCAGCTCACCAGCCTTGCGCCACAGCTCACGACTGACCTGGCCGTCTTTCTCCCATTGCTCGTGATAGGGCGCCGCCTCCTGCTCGAGGAATTTGCGGACGGAATCGCGGAAGCCTTCGAGATCGGCGTCGAACAGTGTACGTGGAATCATGGTGAACCTCGGTGAGTGACCCATATTGTGATTGTCGTTCACCAAGTCTCGGCCGGGCGGCCGTTTCACTCAATGGTGAAAACCATCAATCGGGCTGACCAAAACCATCGCCGGCAGGCGTTAATCCTGGTTGTTACGCTTACTCTCCGAGCGGGCTTCGCCCCAGCGCGGCATCAGATCCTGGGCGATTCCGAGGTGATCCAGCAGCCGGGCAACGATAAAGTCAACCAGGTCCTGAACCGATTCAGGCTTGTGGTAGAAGCCGGGGCTGGCAGGCATGATCACGGCGCCCATGCGGGTCAGCTTCAGCATGTTCTCAAGGTGGACCTCGGAGAACGGCGCCTCCCGGGGCACCAATATCAGCTGCCGGCGCTCTTTCAGAGCGACATCGCCGGCCCGCTCAATCAGGTTATCGCTGGCGCCCGTGGCCAGTGCCGACAAGGTGCCGGTGCTGCACGGGCACACCACCAGCGGGGCTTTTTCACCGGACCCGGACGCCGGCGGCGCAAACCAGTCGTCACGGCCAAACACCAGGATCTGCCCGGGTTTGGCGTCCGCCCAGTCGGTCAGGAACTCCTGCATGGCGGGCGGCGTGCCCGGCAATTTCAGCTCGGTTTCAGTGGCAATCACCACCTGAGCTGCCCGGCTGACCATGACATTGATCCGACAACCCGCCGCGACCAGGCATTGTAGCAAGCGCAAGCCATACTGGGCGCCCGATGCGCCGGTAAAAGCCAAATTTACAGTTCGCGCCTGCGCTGCGGTCTCAGTCATGGTTCGCCTTGATCATAGGTGTGATAACGGAAGAATCAGCCCTGAATACGCTCAAGCTCGGCAACAAGTTTACCGTGGATACCACCAAAACCGCCGTTGCTCATAATCACAATGTGGCAGGGCGTGGGCAGATCGTCCAAGGCCCGGTCAATCAGGGCGTCAACTGACGCCTCGACCTGGTGCCGGCCTTCGTCAACATGCCCGGCTTGCCACTCGGCGACCAGCGCCGGCAGCCAGTCCATGTTGTTGAGATTAGCCCATAGCACCCGGTCTGCCATGGCGGCGCTGGGCAGCAGCGTCTGCTGGTGCACGCCCTGCTTCATGGTGTTGGAGCGCGGCTCGATCAGCGCCACAATGGGCTCGTCGCCGACCTGCGCGCGCAGGCCTTCCAGGGTGGTCGCGATCGCGGTCGGATGATGGGCAAAATCATCGTAGACCCGGACGCCGCCAACATCGGCCAGCAACTCCATGCGGCGCTTGACGCCGGAGAACCGGCACAGGGCTGCAACGGCGTGGTCCGGCGTGATGCCCACATGGCGTGCAGCGGCGATGGCGGACAGCGCATTGCGCACATTGTGCATGCCGGTCTGCGACCACTTCAGGGTGGCCACCGGCTGCTCATGGTGAATCACCATAAACCGGCTACCGTCCTCAGAAAGCAGTTCGGCCCGCCAGTCGGAGGTTCGGGGCGTTTCACTGCCGATAGCAGTGTCCTGAACCGGACTCCAGCACCCCAGCTCCAGGGCATTGTCCAGATGCGAGTCCACCGCTGGGCGAATCACCAGGCCCTGGGATGGCACGGTGCGCACCAGATGGTGGAACTGTCGCTCGATGGCCTCGACGTTGTCGAAGATATCGGCGTGGTCGAACTCCAGATTATTGAGGATCAGGGTGTGCGGCCGGTAGTGAACAAACTTGGAGCGCTTGTCGAAAAACGCGCTGTCGTATTCATCCGCCTCGATGACAAAGAAATCGCTGTTGCCGAGCCGCGCCGACACCGGGAAATCGTTAGGCACACCGCCCACCAGGTAACCGGGCTGGAATCCGGCCTGTTCCAGAATCCACAACAACATGGAGGTGGTGGTGGTCTTCCCGTGGGTTCCTGCCACCGCCAGAACCCAGCGATGACGCAGCACTTCCCGGGCCAGCCATTCCGGCCCCGACATGTAATCGATGTTGCGGTTGAGCACCACCTCCACTTCGGCGTTGCCGCGGGACATGGCGTTACCGACCAGTACCAGGTCGGGTTTGGGCTCCAGATGGTCAGCGCTGTAGCCTTCCATCAACTGAATGCCCTGGGCTTGCAGCTGGGTGCTCATCGGCGGGTACACGCCCTGATCGGAGCCGGTCACGGTATGACCGAGCTCCCGGGCCAGTACCGCAAGGCTGCCCATGAAGGTGCCACAGATTCCCAGGATATGAATATGCATTCCGTTACTGCCTCTGCCATTGAAACCCGACAAGCCTCCCGTATCCGTCCGGGCCCGTCAAGAGCCGCGCTATCCGCAATCCTGCTCATGAAAATCCACGCGGTTTGGCGTATCATCTGCGCCAACGTTGAACCAGAGGAGGCTCCAGCCCAAGATGGCCATCAAGAACGCATTCTACGCTCAGTCTGGCGGTGTCACCGCCGTCATCAATGCCAGTGCCAGCGGTGTCATCCAGACCGCCCGCAAACACCCGGATAAGATCGGCAAGGTCTTCGCCGGCCGAAACGGTATTATCGGGGCGCTGCAGGAAGAGCTGATTGATACCAGCCTTGAAAGTGATGAAGCCATCCAGGCACTGATCCACACACCGGGTGGTGCTTTTGGTTCCTGCCGTCACAAGCTCAAGAACATCTCGGAGAACCGTCGCGAATACGAGCGCCTGATCGAGGTGTTCCGCGCCCACGACATCGGCTACTTCTTCTACAACGGTGGTGGCGACTCCCAGGACACCGCCTACAAGGTGTCGCAGATTGGCGAGAAGATGGGCTACCCCATCACCTGTATTGGCGTGCCCAAGACCGTCGACAACGACCTGCCGTTCACCGACTGCTGCCCGGGCTTCGGTTCCGTGGCCAAGTACATTGCCACGTCGACCATGGAAGCCAGCCTGGACATCAAGTCCATGTGCGAAACCTCCACCAAGGTGTTTATCCTGGAAGTGATGGGTCGCCACGCTGGCTGGATTGCGGCATCGGGCGGCTTGGCTGGCCAGGGTGAAGGCGAGCCGCCTCACATCATCCTGTTCCCGGAAATCCCGTTTGATCGCGACGCCTTCCTGGCCCGTGTTGATCACTGCGTGAAGGAATATGGTTACTGCGTGGTGGTGGCTTCCGAGGGTGCCCAGTACGAGGACGGCCGTTTCCTGGCCGACGCCGGTGCCAAGGATGCCTTTGGCCACACCCAGCTGGGTGGCGTAGCCCCTGCCCTGGCCAACATGGTGAAACAGGCACTGGGCCACAAGTACCACTGGGCCGTTGCCGACTACCTGCAGCGTAGCGCCCGTCACATTGCCTCGGCCACAGACGTGAAGCAGGCCTACGCAGTCGGTGAAGCCGCCGTGGAAATGGCGATCAATGGCAAGCAGGCCCTGATGCCAACCATCGTCCGGGAGCAGGCGAAACCCTACCGGTGGAAGATCGGCGAAGCGCCCCTGAGCGAAGTGGCCAACCAGGAAAAGAAAATGCCGATTCACTACATCACCGATGACGGCTTTGGCATCACCCAGGATTGCCGTGACTACCTGCAGCCGCTGATTGAGGGCGAGAGCTTCCCGCCGTTCGAAAACGGGCTGCCACGGGTGGCGAAGCTGAAGAATCAGCTGGTCGAGAAAAAACTGAAAACGCCGTTCCAGATCTGAACTCTTTGAAAGAGCTGACGACATAAAAAACGCCCGGCGCTGATCGCAACCGGGCGTTTTTTGTTTAGGGCCCTCACTCAGTCCTGGAGCGCGGCTTCCCGACTGCGGACGAACTGAAAAAACTCATCACAGCCACCAACGTACTGATCACCGACCAGAATCTGCGGCACGGTGTACACGGGCCGGCCGATCTTATCGGCAATGTCTGCCTTGCTTAGGCCCTCGGCCATGATATCGATCCAGGTGTGGGCCAAGCCCTTGGCCTCGCAAAGGCCTTTCGCCCGGACACAAAATCCGCAACTGGTGCGACCGTAAATTGTTACATGATCCACTGGGACCTCCTGAAATACCGAAATTTGCGCGTAGCACTTTCAAAAAGTTTGGCGCTATGATCGCACGGTCGCGAAAAATTGAAAATTGAAGCTCTGAATCAGGGTCATAGCGCAGGACCATACCGTCGGTCCCGGCCATGCTCTCAGGTCTTCAGTCGACCCAGCTCCCGCTCCAGCACCTGAACCTGTTCATCGAGGGTGTAGCCACTGCCCTTGACCCGGGACGCCAGCTCACGCAAGTCATTGGCAGCGTCGCCAATGTGGGTCAGGTTACGGTTAATCTCTTCACTGACCGAACTCTGCTCCTCGGCTGCGGTGGCCACCTGGGTGACGTGCTCGACGATGGTACCGATACGTTCCACAACCGTTGCCAGCGAGTGAGCCGCTTCCTGGGTGCCATCAACCGCAGACGACGCGCGCTCGACGCCATTCTCGATCACCGATACGGCGCCGTTCACGTCCACTTTCAGGCCATCAATCATCTCACTGACTTCGTCAGTGGACTGTCTGGTACGCTGCGCCAGGGTCCGGACCTCGTCCGCAACCACCGCAAACCCCCTCCCCTGCTCGCCGGCGCGGGCCGCTTCGATAGCGGCATTCAGCGCCAACAGATTGGTCTGCTCGGCAATACCGCGAATCACGTCCAGAATTCGGTTGATGTCCTCACTGCGGCTGGCAACGTGACCAATCGCAGTGCTGGCCTGGCCCATATCGGTGGAGACCGCGTTCACGCCACTGACCGCCGACTGCAGGGTGTCCTGGGTAAAGCGAATGCCGTCCTGAGCCATGCGCGCGTTTTCGGCGGCATCGCCGGCAAAGCCGGCGACCTCACCGGCAGCTACGGACATCTCATTCATTGCGGTCACCACGCTTTCAATGTCCTGGTGCTGGCGCGAGGTCTGCTCGTCCGTCTCCAGGGCAATGGCCCCTACACCCTTGGCCTGTTCACGAACCTGTGAGTTCACGTCCTTGAGGTCATTGATCATGCCCCGCAACCTGGCCAGGAAGGTATTGAAACCGCCCGCCAGGTCAATCAGCTCGGCGTGGGTGTCGATGTCCAGTTCACGAGTCAGGTCACCTTCGGCACTGGCGAGATTCTGCATCCGGTCGCGGATTTCATTCAGGGGCCGGGTCACCGAACGCACCAGCACGATCAGCACCAACGTGGCCAACACCACCACTACACTACCAACCACGGTCTGATCGGTAGCGGTAGCCGCTACTTCGTCCTTCAGCAGGCGCGTCATTGCCTGCACGCTGGCCAGGGCCGCGTCCCGGGGCAACTCAATCAGCAGCGACCATTGGCTATTGGCCAGACTGATGTCCACCGGGTAGGACACCGCCAGGGTCTCTCCATCGTCAAAACTGCCCTCACCCTGGTGCAGCTGCACGAATTCGTCCGCCAATTCCGGCAAGGCTTCGTTCAGGGGACGGCCCAGTTGGTCCTGGTAATGACTGGACGCGGCTATCAGGCCGCGCCGGCTCAGCAGGGTGACACGGGACTGGCCGTCAAACAGCGTCTGGCTGACCTCGGTGATGGCCTGCTGCAGGGTTGTCAGGTTTAGATCGGTTCCGGTCACCCCGGCGAACTCACCATCATCCAGAATGGGGATAACCAGGCTGGTCATCAGCTCGGTGTAGCCTTTCTCGATTTCGTATTCGTACGGCTCCATGATGCACGGGGTCTTCGACTCAAGGGAGCACAGGTACCACTCGCCGTCGCGGATACCGAATTCGTTGCGGGTCTCCAGATACTTGAACGCTGTGTCTGCCGAGCGGTTAAACACCACGTTGCCGTCGGGCCCCCGGTAATAATAAATCTCCAGGGTGCCTTCGTTGCTGCTGTGCTCTTCAACACCGCCGGTGAAATACCGATCCTGACCGTCGTAGGCGTCTGGCTCGAAATGGGCGTAAATAGAGCTCAGGCTGGTCTGCTCTTCCAGAATGGCGCCGATGGTCTCCTGCATATCCCGGCGACTGATCCGGCCGGAACTGTCGGCCTGGATATTGCGCGTGATAATATTTCGCACCACCTCTGGCGTGCGGTAGGCCGTGGCAAACTGACCGCTGACCAACTCGCCGTACTTGCCGGCGGTCGCACTCAGCTGGTCCATGACAATGCCCTGCACCGTGCCCCTGGCCTCCGTCGTCAACCGGTCCTCCATGCTGGCAAGCGACATCTGGGCGGTGACGACAATACTGATACCCAGCACCAGCAACAGGGAAATCACCAGGGCATAGAGTTTGAACTGAAGGGAAAGCTGTTTCATTGTGAGGCAACCTGTTTGTCGCGGCAGCAACATTGTGAATTTCGAATCAAGGAGATCTGATTGGCGTATCTGACGCTTTTCCTGACGGCGTTTGCCGCCGCAACATTACTTCCGGCCTACTCGGAAATCATGCTGGGCACATTGGTGACGCAAGGATTTTCGTACTGGTGGCTATGGTTTTCAGCCACCCTGGGCAACACGCTCGGCTCCGTTGTTAATGGGATTATCGGCCGACAAGTCGATCGCTTTAAGGATAAGAAGTGGTTTCCCATCAGCGAAATGCAGCTGCACCGCGCGCGCAATCGTTTCAATCGTTACGGTCAGTGGTCACTGTTGCTGGGTTGGCTGCCCTTGGGCGGCGATGCGCTCACCCTGGTAGGCGGCATCATGCGGGTGCCGTGGCTGAACTTCGTGGTCCTGGTAGCCATCGGCAAGGGGCTGCGTTATGCCTTCGTGCTCTGGCTGGTCGCGGAAGCGTCATCACCGTAGAGGTATTTGCGCAGTAACGGCTCACCGTTGAATTCGGAGTGCAGCACGGCAACAAAGGTATACACGCCAATCAGCTTGCGGTTGAGGAAGACAAACTCTTTGGGCGGCACCCGGAAATACCGGCTGATAGCTGAGCGGGCCGCCTGGCGAGCCACTCGTGACGGCAGGTCACTCTGCTTCCAGCGGTACTCACCGTGGCTGTTCACCGCGTAGTCCGGCCACTGGTCCTGATCCGAGGCCAGTGGTTCCAGCACCGACATGCACACGTTGCCGAATGTCTCCAGCACGTCCCGGGGCCAGTCCAGGCTCATGAATCGAAGTTTCACGCCACCATCGATGACCGCCTCAAGATCCTGTTCATAGGAAGCCTGGATCATCTGCCGAACCGGATTCAGGAACCGGTCGCTGTAGGATTGCACCGCGCCAAAATCGAGCAGCACAATGCGATCATAACCGGGGTCCTCCCCTTCTTCACCGGCAATCCGAATCCGGTAATTACCAAAGTTGGGATCGGTCTGGATTTCGCCCCAGACAAACAGCTCCCGGAAGAACAGCTCCAGAGCGGCTTTGCCCAGCGCACTGCGACGCTCCAGGGGCAACTCCTTGACCGGACCCGAACTCACCGAGTGGCCATGCTCGTAGGTGGAGGCAATAACATGGGCGCTGGAGTACTCTTGGAGTACCCGCGGCACGATAAAGCGCGGATCGGAGGCCAGCATTTCCCGGAATTTCTCGGTGGTCCGGGCCTCCAGTCGATAATCCACCTCCCGGTGCATCATATCCCGGACTTCTTCCAGCCAGTCGTTGAACTCCGGTCCAAAACTGACTAACCGGGCAATTTTCAGCAGCTGGGCGACGGCATTCAGGTCGCTGTCGACCGCATCGGCCACCCCGGGGTACTGAACCTTCAGCACGAGTTCCAGACCGTCACTGCGGCGCACGGCCCGATGCACCTGGCCCAGCGATGCTGCGCCAATCGGCTCAGGATCAACCTCCAGCTCCGCCAGACGCGCCGTCCCCAGTTCCTCTTTCAGCACCCGCTCAATGGCGGACCATTCCAGCGAGGTGGTCTGGTCCTCCAGCGTGTGCAGGGCTTCGGTTACCTCGTCGGGCAGGAAGTGCTCCCCATACAGCGCCATGACTTGGCCAATCTTGACCACACTGCCCTTGAGCTGGCCCAACTCATCCACCAGAAAGCGCGCCTGACTCGAGAGCATGGCGCGATGTTTCTTCTCCCGCTTCTCGCGATTGCTGAACCAGTTGGTGGCCATGTGCGAAGCCATGCGAGTACCGGCGAACAAACCAGCGCGGGTGAGACTGAGCCGACGCTCGAAGCTGCCGGTTTTAATGCGGGAGACCGATTTTCCTGGACGTCTACTGGCTGACATGCGTGACCTGTCGGGATCCGAGAATTTCACCGCTACCAGCGGCTCTGGTCATTATACGGATGCGGTGCCAATCTGACCTACCTCTATCGACTCGGCAATAGCGGCCACCGGGCCAATGCAAGGCTGCCCAGTGCGGAGCCGGTGCTTACCAGCCCTCGCGGTAGTCAACCGCCGAGGCGCCGAGACCGGCGACCAGCTGAGCCGCCAAACGACGCTCAAGCTCGGGCACCGTCGCATCAGAACTGAAATCGGAGACCTGGCTCATGGGCAGGCCAGCGTAGCCGCAGGGATTGATGCGACGGAAGGGTTCCATATCCATGGCCACGTTCAGGGCCAAGCCGTGGAACGAACAGCCGCGCCGAACCCGAAGCCCGAGCGAGGCAATCTTGGACTCACCGACATAGACCCCGGGCGCGTCTGCCCTGGGGGCAGCCTCGATGTCCAGCTCGGCCAGCGTGCGGACAATGGCCTGCTCGATCTGATCCACCAGCGCCCGCACCCCGAGTTTGCGTCGGCTCAAATCAATCATCAGATAGATCACCAGCTGACCCGGACCGTGATAGGTGACCTGACCGCCCCGGTCCACCGGGATAACCGGAATGTCGCCGGGGGCAAGAATATGCTCGGCCTTGCCCGCCTGCCCCTGGGTGTAAACCCGGGGGTGCTCAAGACACCAGAGTTCGTCGGTGACGGTATCATCCCGATCGGCGGTGAAGGCCTTCATGGCCTCCCAGGTTTCCATGTAGGGCTGCTGCCCCAGTGAACGAACGATCAGGTCGGCCATTGTGCTTACAACACCATATGAATCCGGCCGCTGGCCTTGAGCTCTTCAAACAGCGCTTTGAGCTGGGTTTCCCCGGTCGCCACGATGGTCAACTGAACGGAGGAGAAGCGCCCCTTGCTGCTGTCGTTCACCGCGATTCTGTCCTCAGTGATACCCGGCGCATGCCGCTCGACAACCTCGACCACAAAGTCGGTGAAATCCGGTGCGGCATTGCCGATGACCTTGATGACGTAATCACAGGGGAATTCGATTTTTGGTGCTTTCGACTCACTCATGCCGTCAATACTCCCAGAGGCATATCATGCCCCTTACTGAAACAACTGAACGAAAAAGAGCTTGATGGCATCCCAGATGCGCTTGAAGAAGCCGCCTTCGGGAACGTCCGTCAGGGCCTGTACCGGCTGGTCCACCAGAACCTCACCGTTCAGGGAAACCTTCACCCGGCCCAACTCGTCTCCCACCTTGATGGGCGCTTTAATTACGGAATCAAGGTCAACCGTGGATTCCAGGTCATTGCGCGAGCCTCGGGGAATGGTCACGAACACGTCCTCAGTCATGCCAACCGACACCTGATCGGCCTGACCCGACCAGACCTGGGCCTTCATGACTTCCTGACCGGTCCGGAACAGGCGCTCGCTCTCGTAGTAACGGAAGCCATAATTCAGCATCTTCTGAACTTCCTGGGAGCGGGATTCAGAGCTGCTGGTGCCCATCACCACGGCAATAAACCGGGAATCGTTACGTTTCGCCGAGGCCACCAGACAGTATCCCGCTTCCTCAGTGTGCCCGGTCTTCAGACCATCAACCGAGTCATCCCGCCACAACAGGCTGTTGCGGTTGGGCTGACGGATTTTGTTATAGGTGAAATGCTTCTCCGCGTAGATCGGGTAATTTTCCGGGTAATCATTGATGATGGCACGCGCCAGGATCGCCAGGTCATAGGCGGTGGAAAAGTGTTCCGGCGACGGCAGGCCGGTGGCGTTCTCAAAATGGGTGCCCTTCATGCCCAGCAACTGTGCCTGCTGGTTCATGATATCCACAAACGCGTCCTCACTACCGGCAACGAATTCGGCCAGCGCTACCGAGGCGTCATTACCGGACTGGATAATCACACCCTTGAGCAGGGTCTCAACCGGAACGCTGGTGCCCTCGCGGACGAAGGTCCGAGAACCTTCGGTTTTCCAGGCGCGAACGCTGATCGGCACCATATCCGACATGCTGATGCGACCCTCGTCCAGCTCACGCTCGACAATGTAAGCCGTCATCATCTTAGTCAGACTGGCCGGTGGCAGACGCTCATGGCTGTTTTCTTCCATGATGATGCGACCGCTCTTGGGGTCCATCAACACGTAGGAGCTGCCGGCAATCTGCGGCGGCGAGGGGATCAGGACTGACTGCGCTGTCGTTTTTCCAACCAACGCCAGTGTCAGAACCAACAGAATCGAACAGGAACGGAGCAATGATTTTAGGGCCATGGGTTCAGTCATTTATCGTTAGGTGTGTGTCTTTCTGGTTGCTTTTCAGTGTGAATCAGTCAGCAGAATCGATTGGGCGAAGCCCCGGGATTCAAGCAGGCTCTGCGCCCTTCGGGCACTGGTCTCGTCGGCGAACGGACCAACCTGCACGCGATGGAAGCGACCCGAGCCGGTATCAATGGACCGGACCCGCAGCGGCTTCTCAACAATTGCCTGGGCCCTGTCCCTGAGTTTCTCCGCCGGATCACGGCTGCTGAACGAGCCCAGTTGGACGAACAGGGCATCGTTACCAACGGTCATCTGGCCGCTGGCAACCACCTGGGTCTCAGGATCATTCACGGTATCTCCGGGCATGAACGGCTGCCCCGCCAGCGTCATCGAACCATCTGGCCGCACGGTGATCGCAGCCACCTCGACCCGGGCAGTGCCCCGAGATTGGTATCCCAGTTTTTTTGCCGCTGCGTAGGACAGGTCAATCAGCCGGTCACCATGGAAAGGACCACGATCATTCACCCGGACAATGACCGAACGTCCGTTATCCAGATTCGTCACCCGAGCATACCCCGGAATCCGAAGGGATTTGTGGGCCGCAGACATCGCGTACATGTTAAAGGTTTCGCCATTCGACGTCTTGTGGCCATGAAACTTCTCGCCATACCAACTAGCGGTGCCCCGTGCAACATAGCCATCGTTGCTGCCCACCACCTGATACTGCTTGCCCCACACCGTGTACGACGACTTGTTGCCAGCCCGGCGCGGGGCCTCATACACCGGCTTGGCATCGGCCAGCCCGGAGGCGTCAAAATTGCCCGACGGAGCCCGATCCTGGGAAATACTGTAACGGGAAGAATGGTCGGTTTCCGGCGATGACGCGCACCCGGCAAGCAGCAGGGCCAATGACAGCGCCAAAAGGGATGAAAGCGAAGGTTTGAAAATCACAGTCCGGAAATCCTCTTGCACACCGGCCGCCAAATCAACGGGCGGGCAGCCGTGGCTTATTGTAACGGGTTATAACCAAGGTTCACCATTACCCACTCGCCACCTTTACCTAGGCGCTGATCATTCGGCGGTGGGTGTGAATGGACATCAGGACACCAAAGGCCGCCATCAGGGTAACACCGGAGGTGCCGCCATAACTGATCAATGGCAGCGGTACGCCCACCACCGGCAGCAGACCACTGACCATACCGACGTTGACAAAGATGTAGATGAAGAAGGTCATGGTCAGGGCGCCGGCCAGCAGGCGGCTGAACGAATCCTGGGCGGTAGCGGCGATGTACAGGCAGCGCAGGATAATCAACACGTACACCAGCATCAGCACCAGCATGCCAATGAAGCCAAACTCTTCCGCCAGCACCGCGACGATGAAATCGGTGTGACTCTCGGGCAGGAACTCCAGGTGCGACTGGGTGCCCTGCAGCCAACCCTTACCGTCAATGCCGCCGGATCCAATGGCGGTCTTTGACTGAATGATGTTCCAGCCGGCTCCCAATGGATCGCTCTGAGGATCCAGCAAGGTCAGCACCCGTTGCTTCTGGTACTCCCGCATGACGAAGAACCACATCATCGGGGCCGAGACTGACACCAGGGCTACAAACGCCAGAATCAGCTTCCAACTGATGCCGGCGAAGAACACCACAAACAGACCGGCCATGCCGACCAGCAGCGAGGTGCCCAGATCCGGCTGCTGAATGATCATCATCATTGGCACCAGCACGATGGCCAGGCCGACGATGACATGACGAAAACGGGGTGGCAGGAAATGCCGCGACAGGTACCAAGCTGCCATCATCGGGACCACCAGTTTCATCAACTCCGAAGGCTGGAACCGGGGCAGCCCGGGAATTGCCAGCCAGCGCTGGGCACCCTTGGCGCCAACACCTACCAGCAGTACCGCCAGCAAGGCGGCAATCCCGGCGGCGTAGAGCCAGGGCGCCCAGCGCCGAAACACCGAGGGATCGAGCTGGGCAAACACCAGCATCACCACGAATGCGACGCCGAGCCTTATGCCCTGGGCCTTGACCACCTGGCTGTTGCCGTCGGCGCCGCTATACAGCACGAACAGACCACCGGAGACCAACGCCAGCAGCAGGAACAGCAGGACCGGATCCAGGTGCAACGCCGACCAGATGCCCCGAGGCCGGCCCAACGGGTTGGTGGCCGTCGGATCGATAAAATCGTGCAGTGCCATTAATTCTCTCCCCCGGAGTCGACCCGACCCACCAGCGCCTCGTCGTCTGACTGCTGGAATTCCAGCAACCAGGCGTCAAACAGTTCACGGGCCACAGGCGCGGCGGTACTACTGCCGCCACCGCCGTTCTCGACGATTACAGCGACCGCGATTTCCGGGTTTTCAACCGGTGCAAAGCCGACAAACAGGGCGTGATCTCGAAGCCGTTCCCGCACCTCCTCGGCATCGTATTCCTCGTCCTCAGCCAGACTGAAGACCTGTGCCGTACCGGTCTTGCCTGCCATGCGGTAGGGTGCGCCAGCCCCGGCCCCACGCGCCGTGCCTTTGCGACCGTGCATGACCTCGGCCATGGTGTCTACCACATACTCCCAATCACTGGGGTCTTTCAGCTTCAGGGGCTCATGATTGCCATCGGGCAGGAAGCCAGACACGGACGTGTCACCATCAATGTCTTTCAAAAGCCGGGGCTCGGCCCAACTGCCCCGATTGGCAATCAGGGAGGTAGCGGTGGCCAGCTGCAACGGTGTCGCCAGCATGAAGCCCTGACCAATCCCCATATTCACCGAATCGCCCGGGTACCATTGCTCATCCCGCATCGCCCGCTTCCAGTCCCGAGACGGCAGCAAGCCGCTCAGTGCACCGGACACATCCAGGGCGGCGTCTTCGCCAAAGCCGAAGCGGGACAGGTAGTCGTACATGGTATCCACGCCCATTTTCACCGCGATTTCATAAAAATAGACATCGCAGGATTCTGCCATGGCGTCCATCAGGTCTACCCAGCCGTGGCCGCCGCGCTTCCAGTCCCGATATCGTCGACCGGATTCGTTCAGCCTGAAATAACCCGGATCCCAGATGGTGTAGTCCTTGGTCGTCGCGCCACTGTCCAGGGCCGCAATCGCCAGCATCGGCTTCATGGTCGAACCGGGTGGGTACTGGCCTCGAAGCGCACGGTTAAACAACGGCTTGTCACGGCTCTCGCTGAGCTCGCGATAGTCCGTGACACTGATCCCGGTAACAAATTTGTTGGCATCGAAACCGGGCACACTGGCCAATGCCAGAATGCCGCCAGTTGCCGGCTCGATCGCCACGATGGCGCCCCGCCGGCCGTCCAAAAGTTCGTGGGCGCGCTTCTGCAGCCTCAGGTCCAGGTGCAACTGCAAGTCCTCGCCCGGCACTGGGTTTTCCCGCTCCAGAACCCGCAAGGTCCGGCCCCGGGCATTGGTTTCCACGTGCTGGTAACCAACCTGTCCGTGCAGGATGTCCTCGTAGAAGCGTTCGATACCGGACTTGCCGATATAGTTGGTGCCGGCGTAATTAACCGGATCTATGCGCTGCAGCTCATCCCGGTTGATGCGACCAACAAAGCCCAGGGCGTGGGCGGTAAGTTCACTGTGGGGGTAATATCGAACCAGCTCGGCCTTGACCTCGACCCCGGGCAATTCGTGCCGGTGCACAGCCAGGCGCGCCATCTCCTGTTCGTCGAGGTCGTAACGTAGCGGGATTTCCTGGAAAGGACGACGAGGCTCCTGCAATCGACGCTGGAAGCGCTCAAGGTCCTCTTCGGAGACATCCAGAATACGGTCGAGCTGAGTCAGTGTCTCGGCCATGCCGTCCACCCGCTCAGGCACCAGCGTGACACTGAACACCGGGCGATTTTCCGCCAGCAGGGTGCGGTTGCGATCGTACACCAGCCCCCGGGGCGGCGGGACTGACTGGACCTGCACCCGATTCTTGTCGGACAGGGTGGTGTACACCTCGTGCTCGACAATCTGCAACTGGTACATCCGGGCCAATAGGCCACCGATCAGCACCAGCACGAAGGCCAGCATGACCAGGGTGCGGCGTTGGAACAATCGGCGCTCGGCGGCAGTATCCTTGAATTCACCCCACGGCATAGTCGGCCCTATGCCCGATGATACGGGTGGTTACGGGTAATCGACCAGGCCCGGTACAGTTGCTCGGCCAGCAGAATACGTACCAGTGGGTGGGGCAGTGTCAGGGGCGACAGCGACCATTGCTGATCGGCACGCTGGCGACAGGCATCGGCGAGACCATCGGGGCCACCGACAAAGAAACTGATGTCGCGACCATCCTGCTGCCAGTTCTCAAGCTGGCTCGCCAACTTCTCCGTGGACCAGGGACGACCACCAACCTCAAGCGCGACGACCCGGTCTTTCGGGCCGGACGCAGCCAGCAAGGCCTCGCTCTCGCGTTGCATCAGTCTGGGGATATCCGGGTTTTTGCCCCGGTGTGCCAAGGGGATTTCGACCAGTTCCAGCGGCAGTTCCGGCGGCATCCGGCGGGCGTAATCATGATACCCGGCACTGACCCAGTCGGGCATCTTCTGCCCCACGCAGATCAGACGTAAGCGCATGCTTATTCGCTGCCTGCAACACCAAGATCCGGGGCATCACGCCAGAAGCGCTCCAGATCGTAGAACTCGCGCGTGGCGGGCATCATGACGTGAACAATCACATCGCCCAAATCCACCAGGATCCAGTCGCTCACGGTGTCGCCTTCCACGCTGTTGGCACGAATGCCTTCGTCCCGGGCTTCCGAGACCACTGAGTGGGCAAGGGATTTTACATGTCGGTTGGACGTTCCGGATGCCAGAACCATGAAGTCGGTGACACTGGTACGGTCACGGACATCAATTACGCTGATGTCCTGTGCTTTCACATCTTCGAGCGCGTTAACTACCAGATCTTTCAGTTGTTCTGCCTGCATAATCACCCTGTTGGACGGGCGTCAGCCGAGGTGGCCGCCCGAAAAGTCTATTCAGCGGCGATTGTAGCACTAAAAGTTGCCGTCGGGGCAGGCTCCATAGAGCCCCAGACGACGAATCTCCTGCCATACCGAATCCGGGACCAGATAACGGGGTGACCTACCGGCTTCAATCCGTTCACGGATGCCGGTCGCAGAAATCTCCAGCAGTGGCAGCTGCAGGTCCAGCATCAGGCCACAGGGCCGGCCATGCAAGGCCTGAGGGTCAGACACCCGGCGCTCAGCCAGCATCGCCGCCGGCAGTCCGTCCGGGTCGAGCTCAGCACCGGGCCGGCGTACCACGACAATGTGGGCAAGCTCAGGAATCGACTGCCACTCCCGCCAACGGTCAAAACTGGCGAACGAGTCGGTGCCGACCACCATGGTCAAGGGGTGTTCCGGCCCCAGCTCATTACGCAACTGGCGCAGGGTATCAGCGGTGTACGACGCCCCTGCCCGCTTGAGTTCGCGGTCATCAACGCGCAGCTGAGGCTCCGCCCCCACCGCCAGCTCCAGCAGCCTTAACCGCTGGTCGGCAGAGGCCCCGGTATCACCTCGGTGAGGCGGGATATGGCATGGCATCAGGTTGATCGGTGCAACTTCCAACCGATCACTGATTTCCAGGGCCAGCCGGAGATGGCCATGATGAACCGGATCGAAGGTGCCACCATAGATCACATGCATTGGCATCAGGTCCGGATGTGGCCGTCGCCGAACACCACGTATTTCTGGGACGTCAGGCCCTCAAGCCCCACCGGCCCGCGGGCGTGGATCTTGTCGGTGGAAATACCGATTTCTGCACCCAGGCCGTACTCGAAGCCGTCGGCGAAGCGGGTGGAGGTATTGACCATCACCGAACTGGAATCCACTTCGGTCAGGAAGCGCCGCGCCCGGGTGAAGTTTTCGGTGATGATGCTGTCGGTGTGTTGAGAGCTGTAGCGGTTGATATGCTCGATGGCACCATCGAGACCATCGACCACCCGTACCGCCAGGATCGGCCCAAGGTATTCCGCTTCCCAGTCAGCTTCCACTGCCTCAACGA
>Ga0207908_1000207_pt1 | contig 19645 bp, 18 predicted proteins | sample MalvirmetagMSP81_FD_184224 | JGI IMG/M metagenome (GOLD analysis project Ga0207908, IMG submission 184224) | Marine viral communities from the Deep Pacific Ocean - MSP-81 (SPAdes) | ecosystem: Environmental > Aquatic > Marine > Oceanic | place: Pacific Ocean | collected 2011-04-18
GCCGAGGCGATGCAGCCAGCGCCCCATGACTGTATTTCCATCTGGGTCCCCAACGGCGTGACCGAAGCCGGTGAGCCGCCGCTCCGGCATCAGCATGATGTATGCCGGAATAAAGGTTACCGTGCACAACCACGCCAGAAAGACGCCAATCGCGATAAAGATGCCAAACACCTGAACCGGCGGGATCGGGGTGAGTGCCAGTGACGCAAACCCGGCCATCGTCGTCAGGGTTGTGAACAGCATCGGTTTAAACAGTATCCCCATGACCTCCCGGATGGCCCGGCGGCGCTCCCGATGCTGGGGATAGCGGTCGAAGAATTCCGAGAGGATATGCACCGCGTCCAGCACCGCAATGGGCATGATGAATACGGGGATCATCGAGCTCATGATGTGGACGGTGCTACCGCTGATCACCAGCAACGCCATGGTGCTCGCAGCCGCCACCATGGCCACGATCATCGCCGAGGTAATGAGCCGGACGTGGCGGAAGAACCACCACATTGCCAGGAAGATGACCAGCATTGCCAGTGGCGCCGAAATCGCCATCTGGTAGAACATCTGCACACCGAACGTGTCCTCCGCCACGGGCAGCCCGGTGATGTAGACCTGATCACTGGTATCCTCCCAGCCGGCGACTTTGTCAAGCAGGGCTTCGCGGACCCGGTAACTCATGTCCTTGCTGGTCAGCGGCAGGTAGAGGGCGACTGCCTTGCCATCGGCGCTGACCAGGGTATTGTCGAACAGCGGGATGCGTTGCGCCCGCTCAAGAATAGCGAGCGCCTGATTGCGGGTATCCGGCGGCTCTGGCATGAGCCAGCTGAAACGAACCGAGCCGACCCCCTCTTGCTCAATGTTGTCGACCCGCGAGAGCGCGAGCATATCCTCCTCGACCACGCCCTCCTGCCGGCCCGGGTTGTCCGGATCGGGCCACCTGAGCGTACTGGCATACTCTGTCAGCTCATAGAGGCGCCGCAGCGAGCCGACGTTGAATACGCCGTCGGGGTCGCTCTCGTTGACCACACCCACCACGACCATGTCATAAAGCGAGAACTGCTCCTTCATGTCGTCGTGGAAAACGCGCACGGGTTCGTCGCCGGACAGCATGTTCTCTGGGTCGGTATCGATGGTTAGCGGATTAAGCAGACCAAATCGCTCGGGCCAGAGGCTCGGCAACGCCGCCAGCACCACCAGCATCAGCGTGACGACCACCATGGTCCAAACGGTCAGGCGAGGACGGTCAGTGGCGAACTGTAGCCACGAACTCTCGGTGTTTTCAGACATTTACAGTGCCTCCGTGCGTCAATCGAAGGCGGCGCCGGGCTTCTTGCCCAAGGCCTTGAGGATCTTCGCCAGAGGGCAGAATCCACTGAAGGCAGCCTGCAGCATGTTTGCGCCCACAAACGCGGTGAACCACAGCCAGTAAGGCGAGTGGAGCTGGGAGAGCGCAAGACTTACAAGGATAAAAGATCCTGCGAATGCGAGTACAAGACGATCAATGGACATATCTCTCTCCTGTTATACTAACGCGCTCTAGATCCAACAGATTGCGCGCCCCGTCGAAATTACACGGTATTTGGGTTGTCTGCTTGGCGACTAACTATAAGGAAGCCGAAATTTGCCAGAGGACAAGCAACGCTTAACTCATCGACCAAGTGAGTTTCGGAAAAACTAACATATTCACGAATGCAGAGCTATGAATATATGAATAGCAATCAGATGTCAGAAGCGGCTGATCACGCTACTAACTTGTTAAAAGCACTCTCCGGAAAGAGCAGATTAATGATCCTTTGCCAACTAGTGGAAGGCGAGCGGGCGGTGAGCGAACTCGCCGATACACTGGATATGCGCCAAGCGGCTGTTTCCCAACAACTCGCCCTACTGCGCAAGGACGGCCTTGTATCTGCGCGCCGAGAGGCGCGGACAATCCATTACTCCCTGGCGGGAGATGAGGCGCGCCGGATTATAGAAGTTCTTTATGACCTGTTCTGCGATAACGACGCATGATAAGAAGTAGAACAACAAGGAGTCCCGAATTGTCCTACTTCAACTACTAATTGCTGGTAAAGGCCTGGCGCATGTACTGAACGATGTTCTCCGCCTGCGCCTTCGTTAATGAACTGATGCCACCTTTGGGAGGCATCGCCATGGATGAGCCCGGGCTCTTGAATCCCTCCATGATGTGAGTAACCAGTACATCATCTCCCTTGGATAGCCGACCATCACTCTTTGTGAAGTCCGGAACGCCGGGCAGCTTGCCCTTTCCGTCTGCCCCATGGCAGGCAACGCACGTGGAATTGTAGAGTTTTTCGCCGGCTTCCACGCCTTCTGGAGAAGCCACTACACCGGCTGAATATGCGAAACTCCCGGCGACCAGGCTCGCAATCAGAAAGGACGATCTTTTCATTGACCCTCCTCCTGGCTATCGGCCGGATCATTACTCTTCTGGAGAAAGGCTTGGATATCCCTTGCTTCCTGCCCGGTCAAGCCTGCCCTGATGCGCATGTGAAGCACCGTTGGCTCCCAGACATCGTCACGAAATTCAGCCGGGTCGCGCATGTTATGGCACCGTGCGCAGTTGTCGGCCCATGACTGGGCACCCCGGACGAATGCCATGGGGTCGTCTGAGTCCTGGGCAGCGGCTGAACCTGCGCCACCGATGAAAAGCGCAGCCATGAATGCAGCGTTACTGACGAGGTTGCGGTTCATTAGTTTCATGTTAATACCCTCCTAAAAGCCGTAAGCCAACTGAACGTTGAAGCGCTCGTCGTCGTCGATAGCGTTGTCATCGTAATCATCCACCGTGTAGGCCGCCTTGATGATAACGTGGTTTGCGAACAGGTAATTCACCCCAACGGACCACTGGGAGCGGTTTGCATCCGCATTCGGGGTGTCCAGATCGCCTACGCGGGCAACACCTTCCCACTTGGTATCCGGCAGCCGGTACGCCGCCTGCGCATACCAGGCTGTAAAGTCAAGTTCCCCGGTCACCGCGCCATCAGCAATTGTGCTGTTGGCTTCGCTTCCCACGGTCTGCTGGATGAATTCGCCGCGCAACTGCAGGGTGTCGAGGTTGTATATGGCGTCTGCACCCAGGACTGTGTAGTCACGGTCCGGCTCTCCCGCGGCCAGCTCGGACACGTCATGCCCCTCACCCACTCCAACCTTGCCCAGAGCGCCGGACAGGCCCAGCTCCAGTGCGGGCACTGGCAGGAAGCCTACCCGGCCACCGTAGACAAAATTGCCATCGGCATTCGATGAAGCCGCTTCGGTTTCCATTTCCAGCTCAACCTCATCGCCATGCCCATCGACAAGCAGTGTCGGACCGTTCGAGGTGAACAGGGCATAGTTGGCGCGCATTGATCCGCTCAGGGGAATGCCACCACGCAACTGAACACCCAGGTCAGACAGCGGGGCCGCGCCGCCGTGACCAAAGCCCACGGGCGCGGTCGGCAGCTTGTTGATCCAGCTTGGGTGGACATTCTGGCGGAACTGGCCGATCGGGCTCAGGAACTTGCCCGCCACCAGCGCCATGTAATCGGTCAGGATAAGATCGATGGTTGCGTATTCTGTTGCGATTTCGGTTTCACCATCTGCATTCGTCTCGATTTCAAGCTCGCCTTCAAACAGCACCGTGTCGGAAAACTGAAAATGGAAGATCGGCGCAAATCGCGCTGCCGTAAAACCATCCTCCTGTCGATCGGAGCCACCTATGAAATCAACGTTGCTGTATCCGGCCATATGCAGCTTGGACAGCGTATCGAGATTGTTGCTCTTTACATCTTCCCGCAGTGCTGCTACCTGCGACTCAAGATTGGCAATTTTTGATTCAGTATCTTCGCTTGCGATTGCAGTTCCACTGGCGAGTACGGAGGCTGCCAGCGACAGCTTAATAAAATGGTGTTTTTTCATAGGTGCACCCTTCTGGGTTTAGATGAAGAGACGTATACAGCAGTTCTGGGAAAAGGCTTTCGAATAAAGCCATCGATCCAAAACATGAACAATTAGACACTCTTGACCTGAAACGAAACTGAAATAGTCGATCATGTCGCCCTGACCTTGATTCAAGTCACTTTTTACAATGGTCTGATTTCATAAGGTCAAGCCCCTTGTCACTTGATCAACTCTCGACCAGACGAACCCAGTCGTGCCCGGATTATCGGCGTAATCGATCGCGAGTTGCTTTGGTTGGCCAGCAGGAGGCCCGCAGTATCTAACGTGCCACCATGGTTGGCATAGCCAAACGCCAGCATCCGATCAGGTCCCAGATCCAGTGGCCGACAAGCTCCCAGCAGAACCTCCGGGCGCACGTGACAAACGAACACTCTGAGTTTGGTATCGTGGGGGAACAGCTCAGCCCTCCTCGAAGCAACGCACTGATGCCCGGCCTCCATTGAATCCCGAGGATCGCGAAAGCGACCGGGTTCCAGAAGGTAGATGACACCGCATGAAAGCCCCCGCTGAGTCAGCTCTTCTGCAAGCTCGTGGCAAACCTGAAGCTGATAGACACCAACCGCAATTAACTGCACTTCCCCGCCATCTCCGAGAGCGATGGCGCCATCCCTTACCAACTGCAGCGCCTGAGGGCGATCCAAAGCACCAGGGAGTGTTGCCTTGGGAACCGTCATAGCCCAGATTTGACTCTGTGTTTGGTAACATTCTTGCAGGCACACCATCGCAACGTTGCCGTCAGGAGGATAAACAACGCGGACAGTGTCACCCATCTCTTCCAGCAAGACCTCATCAAACGCAGGATCCTGATGAGACTGCTCGTTTTTGCCGTTTTCCATAGCAATGACCGGCACGAATAACCCTCGTGCGGGCCAGCCGAGGCTTTTCTCGTGTCGAACGTTAGTAATCTCCTGCCGGAGTGCGCCAATCATTTTCATGGCAAACGCTTCGTACGACACCCTTGTCTTCCCGGAGTAGCACTGACAACGCCATTCCTCATTCAGCGCTGTGTTCACATCGCCTTGGGGGGGATTCCGCAAGGCCGGGTTGGCCTTTACAAGGGCAAAAACTGTTAATCGACTGCCGCCATGGGCGACTCAAATTCCGTCGTTAGCAACCAGATCGGTTTAGGCATTCAGCATCAATTCAGTTTTGTTGCGTAGGATGAGACTGAACGAAATTCAAGAGAAGCACATTTGCATTTGACACTTGGGCCATCCATCGGTTTTGACCCGAAATCAAGCATTGCTGATGCAAAATGACGGAGCACTGGTTGATAGGCAGGTAGTTAAAGAGACGATACTATGAACGAGTTGGTGTACTTCATGCCTTGGGCAGGAAACATATTCCTGATGATGCATTTCGACTGCGGTGCTCACGTGCCGGGCCATGGACACGGGACGACCAAGCATGGCAAGGGGAGATGCCAGAGGGACAGTTCACCGAATGCTTATGCTGGGCACCTCCCGACAAACATCGGCTCGCCCCACCTGTTTCGGCCTGCGGCTCGCTGAACGAGCAATGTATATGACCATATTTTTTTAGCCTCCTGCATGAAGACACTGACAAAACAGGGATCTGAAGAACGGGCGGCGGGCTTAATCACCGTTGGTGCCATGCTCTTGGCGTTGGTGCTTGCCAACACCCCGCTACGCGAGTTCTACCTATTCCTGCATCACACTCCCGTGTCAGTGCATGTGGGCGCCCTAGGCATCGACAAGCCACTAATCCTGTGGATCAACGATGGGCTGATGGTGTTCTTCTTCCTGTTGATGGGGGTCGAACTCAAGCGCGAGTTGCTTGGTGGCCTGTTGGGCTCGATCCAACAGGCCGCACTCCCCGGCATCGCTGCGATTGGCGGCATGCTGCTTCCGGTACTGATCTACCTGGAGATCAATGGAACTGAGGGTATCGCAGCCCACGGCTGGGCCGTGCCTACCGCCACCGATATCGTGCTGGCGCTGGCGGTGCTCTCGCTGCTCGGCAAGCGCGTGCCCCCCGCATTGCGGGTGTTCCTGATGGCCTTGGCGGTATTCGACGATCTCGGTGCCGTCATAATCATCGCGTTGTTCTATACAGAGCGCCTCGCCGGGGAGGCCCTGATTATCGCCGGCATTGCCCTCGCTGGGCTCACCGTTCTCAATCGCTTGCGGGTCATGCGCGCCTTGCCTTACGTGCTACTGGGGCTGGTGTTGTGGGTCGCGGTACTCAAGTCTGGGGTTCATGCGACATTGGTCGGGGTCGTGATCGCTTTGGCCATTCCTGCCAAGACCAAAGATGGTCATCGAGAAAACTCCCCTCTTGCTCGAACCTACCTTGACCTGAAGCGCTGGGTCGCTTTCGGCGTCGTGCCCGTATTCGCTTTCTTCAACGCAGGAATTGCGATGAGAGATGGAAGTGAGGGTTACGGCAACGTCTTTCTCGGTGCAGCCCTCGGCCTCTTGATAGGCAAGCCGTTGGGGGTGTTTATCTTCACCTGGCTGGCAATCCGCCTACGCCTCGCGCGACTGCCCATCGGGGTTCGCTGGTGGCACCTCTTCGGGGTGGCCGTGCTGGCGGGTATCGGTTTCACCATGAGCCTGTTTATCGCCGGATTGGCTTTCGATGCCCCGGCGGCTCTGACCGCAGCCCGCCAGGGAGTGTTATTCGCCTCTGCCATTGCGGCACTAGTCGGCGGTGCGATTCTGGCGACAACGCTACCCAGCAAAGACAACTTGACCAAACTTCATCCTGACACCGAGAGGTAATACAACTATGAATGCCGAGTCAACGACAGGCTAGGCGCCCGAGCCTGTTGGTCCAGATTTTGTGTCCGTTTGCACGGCGGCATGGGCAGATACCCCCCAGCACCATCCTGACTGTTGCAGCATCGCCTGTACCTATTTGCGCTGCCTGTGCGGGCGCCACGCAGGGATATAGTCAGCTACCTGGCCGAGTTCGGAGTTCGAGTATTGCTTCAATCAGCACGATGAACTCAAGGCCATGCTCCCGGCTTTCTCAGCGTAGCCGCCAAAACGCCGCCGATGCCGTACCGGTTCTGACGATCGCTGCGATACGCACCCTCAACGGAATCGAGCCCGATGCGAACCAGTTGATCAGCAAAACCAAGCTAGCCTCGGTATCGGCGCCCTTCGCCTTTAGATGAAAGCGTCGAGCGGGCTAATGCCTGCGTCATACCGTCTCGTTTTCACGGCTGTTTCGTGAGGCGGCGGCGAGCCTACGCCACTGCCCCCAGCGAGGAATGAACATCGGCACCTGCCTCTGATAGGTGCGGTATTCCTCACCAAACTGCTTTAGCACCTGCTGCTCCTCGCGTCGAGCTAGCCATGCGTAGACAACCACAATGCCTGGAAAAAGGCCGACAGAGAACAGCGTTGGCCAATGCACCACACCTTCGCCGAACAGCGCGATGAACAACCCCGTGTACTGCGGATGCCGTACATACGCATACAGCCCCTCTGTCACCAGACGATTTTCTCCGCGTGCCTTGTGAACCTGACGCCAGCCCTGAATAAAAAGCCCGATACCGGTAAAGGCAAGCGCATAACCAAGCAGCATTGAGATCAACATGCCGGTTTCGCCTAGTCCTACCATGGTCGACCAAAGGCTTGCGCTGACATACTCACTGTCCAGACCGAAAGAGCGTACCAACAGGTAGATGGTGAGCGGAAAGCCGTACATTTCGGCATAAAGAGCGATGATAAAAGCCTGCACCACACCGGCACCCGCCCATTCCCGCCAGTTCTTCGGCGCAAAATAACGATAGAAGAACCAGGACACCAACACGACAACGATCAGTGCGATGCCCCAGGATCCAGCGTGATTGAACGATTCATTCATGATGTTCCTACCTATATTGCAGACGATAATTGGCAACGGTACGCGCCATAAAAGTCTGCTGGTGACGTCAGGTTAATGGTGGCCGCGTTGCTTATGCTGAGTCGAGCTTGCCCAGTCTTGACACTATGGCTTGCCTGACCGATTGAGGATCGCTGCCATTAGCAAGCAGCAAACCTGCGGTATCAAGCGTTCCCCCATGATTGGTGTAACCGAAAGCCAATGTACGATCCCGCCCCAAATCCAGAGGACGACAAACGCCCAGTAGGGATTCTGGGCGCATATGGCACACAAATACCCGCAGTTTGACATCACTGGGGAACAGCGCCGCTCTGTTTTGACCGGATGCCTGATGCTCCGCCTCTACCCCGTCCCGAGGGTCGCGGAAACGCCCCGGTTCCAACAGGCAGACAACGCCGCATGAGATGCCCTGCTCGTTGAGGTCGTCAGCTACGGCCTCACAAACCTGCCGTTGATAGGCTCCCACGGCGATTAACTGCACGTCGTTACCTTCGCTTAGGGCAATAGCACCATCCATCACCAGTTTCTCGGCCTGCCGGCTTTCCAATGCTGCCGGCAACCGACCTTTGGGAATTGTCATGGCCCAGACCTGCCCTTGCGTCTGGTAGCAAGCATTAAGGCACGCCAACGCACTGTTGCTGTCTGGCGGATAGACTACGCGGGCGATGTCACTCATCTCACCCATTAACACGTCGCCAAAGGCCGGATCTTGGTGAGACTGTTCGTTCTTGCCATTTTCCCAGAGGTGCGACGTGGCAATGATAGGAACCGAGAGCCAGCGAGCCGGCCGGCCCACGCTTTTCTGGTACCTGGCAAAAATGATTTCCTGACGCAGGGCTCCGACCATTTTCATGGCAAATGCCTCATAGGACACCACCAGATTCAGACCGCCCTTGTTACCCAACGCTGCATTGACGACGGCCTCTTCATTAAGTGCCGTGATCACCGAGCCGTGCAAGGATTCGGCCAGCCCGGTCTCGGGTGTCAAAGTCCGGTGCTTCAACAAATCAAGAGTCTGATTCATCTGATTGCTGCGCAGTTCATCCGGATTCCCCAGTCGTACACGTAAAGCCGGGTTGGCCTTCACAACGGCCACAAATAGCTGATCAATGGCGGCCATGGGCGAGCTCTGTTCCCCAATTTGCGACCACAGGGGCTCGGGTACCGTGTGTAGTAAAACCTCGCGGCTACTCAACAAGTGGTCTTTTTCCGCTGGTCGATGGTCTGTTTTGTGCGTTGCCAGTACATCCTTTGCTCGGCTCACCTCGGTTTCAGGCACGAAGAGCCGGGCCACGGAATCGTTAAAATAGGTGCGTGAAACGTCATCGAACTTCGGTACAGCCGGCAACGGGGTGCCATGTGCCGCATTAGAGCCCGCGCCGTAGAAACCATAGCCCTTGACCGTCTCGGCAATCAGATAAGGCAGCCTTACCGGATACTCCATGGTGCCGGCACTCACTTGGTTGCTACACGCCTGCAATCTCGATTCAGCTTCGAAGATCCCCCAGATAAAAGCTGCAGGATCTCGCCCATCAATGACGATGGGGTGGAACCCATTCAACTCCAGGTGCTGCCGAAACCAGTCGGTGCCGCCCTGCAAAAAAATGGTCGAGCGCTGATCTATCCGACGTCCATTGGCAATCATCACCGGGATTACCAAACCACAGTCCTCGGCTCGCCACCAACGGCTTGCCCAGTCGCTGCCACGCTGCTCCTCAAATGCGCCATCACTGAGAAACGCTACCAGCCGTTCCCCCGGAAGCGGCATGTGCGTGTATTGCAGTTCGGCAAACCCTAGATAGCCGCCCTCAATCAGCCCGCCGGCAGTGTGGGGGTTGACGTGACTGCCCAGGGGAACCCCCGGTGTGCCATCCGGGTTGATGGCGTAGCTGTAAAAGTCTCTCACCAGCCTAGTCAGTCCCGCATCGTCGAGAGTGTATCGGGCCTGCTGCTCCGGGTGCAGATTGCCTAGCAGTGTATTGATACTTTCTATCGCTGCCACACAGTGCCCCTGCCCCATCAGCCAGCTACGGGTCAGCCCCGCCAACGTGTTGGCAGCCGTGTAGCCAAGATAGGCAGGCACCATATTCAGCGACCCACCGTTATGTCCCTGGGGATTCTCCTTGAAGTCATCGGCCGCCAAGGGCTGTCCGGACAGGTCCACTCTGCTGGCATAGGTCATATGGGCCACCAGCCACATGGCCGCGTTTGTCAGGGTGTCCGTCGCCTCGAAAATGGTCAGGGCATCGTCGAGCGAGTTATAACGTCCGGCACAGACGAGTTCCTGGCACAGGTCAAACACGCGCACCTGGGTTACATCAGCGTGCTCGATCACACCACGCCCCTTCGCCCAATGGGCAAACCTGGGGTAATGCTGCCGGTACTGGGCGGCACGCTGCTGGATCCGATGTGAATCCTCAATGGAATACCCGTTCATGATCTCCCCCCGAAAACTGTCATATCATTAATCGCTCCCCGCTGGAGCTCCCAACGTGAAGTGAACGGGTCACCCCGCCATACCGCCGCAGTGCTGACCGTCGCCACGTCAGATACGCAAAATGGACTGGTAGCTTGCCACGTCCACCTCAAACCGGGTGTGATGACGCAGGTGATCCCTCATGGCTTCCAGCGCCTCAGGGTCGCCGTGAATCAGATTGATAGGCGTACCGGGTGCCAGGTCGCTCTGGGCAAGCCACTGCTCCATCTCGGCGAAGTCGGCGTGCCCGGAAAGCCCGTCCAGCACTTCAATCCTCGCCTTGACGGGAATCCACTCTCCGTGGATTTTGACCGTCTCAGCGCCTTCTACCATCTTGGCACCGCGAGTACCGCCGGCCTGATAGCCCGCGAAAATCACGGTTGTCCGGTACTGCCCAAGAAGCCGTTTGAAGTGGTGAAGAATTCGCCCCCCAGTTGCCATGCCACTACCGGCAATAATGATGTGGGGATAGATCTGATCGGCCAACGCCTTGGAGTCCTCAACGCTGCGGCTGTAGTGAACAGCCCCGCACATATCGTGACACTGCATTATGTTCAGGCTGTGCTGATCTTCGTAACGGCAGTAGATCTCGGAAACGTTAATCGCCATCGGGCTGTCCAGGTAAATCGGTAGCGTTGGAATTCGCCCGCCCTGCATCAGCGTCGTCAGCATATGCTGCAGCACCTGTGCCCGACCAACGGCAAACGAAGGAATCAGAATATTGCCCCCTTTGTCGACCGTAGCGTTGACGATGTTCGCCAACTGCGAGAAGGGATCCTCGTTGCCATGTCGCCGGTTGCCATAGGTTGACTCCAGCATCAGCATATCCAGAGCCGGCAGAGGTTTCGGTGGCTTCATGAAAATATCGTTGAGACGCCCGACATCGCCCGAAAAACCAATGCGCTTTCCCTCCGCCTCGATAACGATGCTGGCAGCCCCAAGAATGTGTCCGACGGGCCGCAGGTGGAAACGGAGATCGCCAACCCGTACCTCCTCCTCAAAGGCCACTGGCCGGAACAGCTCCATGCAGGCTTCTGCATCCGCTTGATCATACAGGGGCTCGGGCTTCTCATGTTTGCTCAGCTTGTGCCGACCAAGGTAACGGGCCTCTTCTTCCTGCAGGTGGCCACTATCCGCCAGCAATATCCCGCATAGCTCCCGGGTGGCGTGATGGGTATATACCGCCCCCCCGGAAACCTTGCTTGTACAACACCGGGATATAGCCCGAATGGTCCAGATGGGCATGAGTCAGAAGCACCGCATCCAGCGAGGCAATATCAAGCGGCAACGGTTGCCGATTGCGCTTTCTCAGCCATTTGTACCCCTGAAACAAACCACAATCGACCATCACACGTGTCTGGCCGGTTTCAACCAGGAACTTTGAGCCGGTGACGGTCTCCGTTCCACCCAGGAATGTGATGTTCATCAGTGCTCATCCTCCGCCTGATTGAGAAAATGCCTGATCGGTGCCACCAGCAACTCGCTGACATCGATCCCATTGGTGCTGTGCGGGACGGTGTTGGTGGTCACCAGTGTCTGCAGGCCGGTGCCTAGAAGGTAAGTGTCCGAAGACTCCCCGAAAATACCGTGCACCGCCGCACAAAGGATAGTCTCCATGCCCTGCGCCTTGAGCGCCCTGACGCACTCGCCAATGGTGCGACCGCTGGAAATAACGTCATCAATGATGACGGCTTTCCGACCGCGATACGGTGAAATTTCCGGCAAGGTAACTTCGACGCGCCGGTCACCCAGACGCTGCTTGATACCAATGACAAAAGGATGGTTACTGGCGTACGCGATACTTGATACCCATTGCTCACTTTCCGCGTCCGGGCCTACCAGCAACAGACCGTCTTGCCCCCGTAGCCAATCCGCCAGCGCCGGCGCCCCCTGAACAACTTGCGTGGGTATGCTGTAGATTTCGTCAAGAGACTGGTACCGGTGCAAATGCGGATCAACGGTGATCAGCCAGTCGATATGTGAAGACAGCGACTGGGCAAACACCTTGGAAGTGATTGCCTCCCCTTCTTCGAATCGACGATCCTGGCGCATATAGCAAAGATAGGGCGCCACCAACCCGATCGATCTGGCACCGAGTTCCCGGAGAGTTTCGAAGAGAAACAGGTAAGCAAGATACTTAGTGTCCGGATGCGAAAGGTTGGCCAATACCACGCAGTTGGCACCCTTGACCGATGTGAGCACACGTAAATAGGACTCACCATCAGGGAACCTCCGCACCTCCAAACTTCCAGGCTCCAGGTTGAGCTGGCCGCAGAGTTTCTCCTGTAATGGGTGGGGGGCGAGGCTGAACAGCACATTTTTTTCAATAATGCCCACAATCATTCCTCTTGCGTTACAGTGAAGATTGCCCGCCCCATATCGTTAAACGCCAGCGCATAATCCTGCTGCCCCCGACTGTCACTGAGCAACTCATAGAGAGGCTCTCCCTTAGTGACGATATCGCCGACATTCACCAGCAGCCGTAGCCCTGCCGTAGTACTGGCTGGTGCTCCTGCCAGCTTGGCGACACGGGCAAGCCGACGGTTGTCGATAGACACGATTGTTCCGGATTCCGAGGACAGTACTGGGTGCCGAAAACGAGCTTCACCTAAGCTCTTCAGTCCCCCCTGAGCCGTTGTTATGCGCTTGAACTGCTTCCAGGCAGAGCCGTTTTGAAGTAATCGCTCTGCTTTGATCATCCCATCTTTCACGCCAAGACCATCAGCCAGATCGAATAAATGGCCAGCCAGCAAGATAGCGCGGACTCGTAGATCCTTCGGCGCACCTTGCTTTCCCTGAAGCACGGCCAAAACATCACGGGCCTCCTCTGCCGGCCCGATCCCTGCCCCAACCGGCTTGCTGCCGTCTGTAACGATGCAGCGTACATGCAGCCCACAGGCTGCCCCAACGCTTGTGAAAAGAGACGCCAGCCGGTCAGCATCGCCTGGAGTTCGGACCTTGGCCGTATCTCCCACCGGAATATCAATCACCGCATGGGTGGAACCGGCAGCAATCTTCTTGGATAGAACCGAGGCTACAAGCTGGCCCTCACCATCAAGGTCCAGCGCTCTCTCGATGCGAATCAACAAGTCATCAGCCGGGCTAAGGTTCATCGCCCCACCCCAGGCGAGACATGCACCGGTCTCTCTGACCACGCTCCGAATCTCGTTCAGCTCAAGCCTCACATTTGTCAGGGCCTCCATGGTGTCCGCCGTCCCCGCCGGTGAGGTGATGGCACGGGAAGAGGTTTTAGGCATGAGCAATCCGGCTGCGCTGACGATCGACACAACCAGTGGCGTGGTCCGGTTGCCCGGCAGGCCTCCGACACAGTGCTTGTCGAACACGCGGTCGGCACCGGGCCAATCGAGCTGTTGTCCGCAACTCACCATCGCCTGGGCCAGAGCTACGATCTCATCGAAACCCAATCTGCCACCCGCACAAGCACTCAAAAAACAGGCGATTTCTATATCGCTGTAATTATGTGCTGAGATATCGGAGACAATTCGAGCCATATCAGCCGGGCGCAAGCTGTGTCCGAATACTTTCCGACGAACCAGACTCAGGGACTCCACATAGGGTGCATGATGTACTGAAACCAGGTCAGACTGAGCCACTCCGAGCCGCTCTATAGCGATATCTGAAAGCCCGGCATACCCTTTGGGAACTGTTTCATCAGAAGAAATATTGAGAGTTGCGATAATTGAACGTCCCTGCGAGGAAATTCCCACCCTGGAACTGGCGGCGAATCCTTCTGAAAGGCACACATCGCAATCATCACGCATGTAAACAACAGGCTCCTGATGGGTATCGATGCCCATCTTGAAAACCCGCAACTGACCGGAAGACCCCACCACGTATCAACACCCTTTTACTGCATCTGAGAAAGATTTCAGTGTCCTGATCAGAGGTCGTCCATACGCCCTATCTGCCTGGCCAATCGCATAGCCTCGTTCTCTTCCATGATTAGCAACGATTGCAATAATTCTCTCGCCTCGGGAATTTCGGCTTTGTCAGCCATGGTCCGATAAAGGTCCTCTATCTGATCATGGAAATCGAATATTTCTCTGCATATGCCCTCAAAATCCAGCTGTGCGTAGGGCTCATCGCAGGTTCTGTGGGTCTTAATCGGATGGTGAGACAGGTAGTCGTAGACCCTTGTCTCCAATGCCTTGGAATCGCCCTGCGATTTGAATTCGTTCACGATACGTTCCATTTCCGATTCATGGGTCGCGAGATACTCCAACAACGCCCGAGCTCGTTCCTCTTCATTCTTCGTGGCGCAATGTGACAGGCATCGTGCAAGGTGAGCATGCAGATCCCGTGTCCAGTTAATAAGTTCTCCGAAGGTTTTAATATCCATCTTCCCGTTCCCTTGTGTTGTTTCGTTGTTGACAAGCACGTAAGCAGACAGCCATTACCTACCACTTAAACTCATAAGCCTGAATTCAGGCTGAAAAAACCCAACAAAAGATGCGGAAAGAGTCTCTCTATACTGAGGACTTGATACGCATCAAGCTTTCCACTTTGGCAGGCAAGGGCTAAACAGCAGGAAGGATTCGCGTGCCTGCACCACCCTTCAAAATGGCAAGCGCATCCTCCAACTGACCAATACCACTGATGCCACCGCTTTCTGCGAAGCTGCCCGCGGCAGCCATTTTGGGTCTCATGGAACCGGCTGGCAGATCCAGTTTGCGGGCTTCATTGAGGGTCAGTTCAGGGATGGGTGTGGCGATATCCGTGCCAAAGTCACGGTAGATCGCGTCCACGTCGGTGAGGAGCAACAGGGCGTCGGCCCCCAACTGGCTGGCCAGCAGCGCGCTGGCGGAATCCTTGTCGATAACGGCTTCGATGCCGATCATGCTGCCATCGTCCCTACGAAGAATTGGGATACCGCCGCCTCCAGCACAGATCACCACAACGCCTTGTTCCAACAGCAGTTGGAGCACCCGCATATCGGGTATCTCCAGAGGCTTCGGTGAAGGCACTACCCGCCGCCACTTATCGCCATCTTGGGCGATCTGCCAGCCGGCTGCTTCAGCTCTGGTCTCGGCTTCTTCCTTGTCATACACCGGCCCGACGAATTTCTTGGGCTTGCTGAAAGCGGGGTCGTCCTTGTCCACCAGCACCTGGGTTAGCAGGGTTGCCACAGGTCTGTCATGGTCCAGGGCATTTTCCAGTTCCTGCTCGATGATGTAGCCGATCATGCCTTCGGTTTCCGCGCCCAATACATCCAGGGGGTAGGCTTCGTCCGGCTTATAGGCGGCGCCCTGAAGCGCTAGCAGGCCTACCTGGGGGCCGTTGCCGTGAGTGACCACCAACTGGTGGCCGGCGCGGACGATCTCGGCCAGTGAGTCTGCGGCAATTTTCACGTTGGCGCGTTGGGCCTCGGCGGTCAGGGGCTCCCCTCGCCGCAACAGAGCATTGCCTCCCAGAGCCGCTACTACAAGCATGTCGGGCTCCTTTTCTCAGCTTCCAAGAGTAGCAACGAGCACCGCCTTGATGGTGTGCATCCGGTTCTCCGCCTGATCAAATACGATGGAGGCGGGGCTTTCAAAGACGTCGTCGGTGACTTCCATCGCATCAATGCCGAATTCAGCCTGTATTTCCCTGCCAACAGTGGTCTCCGTGTTATGGAAGGCCGGCAGGCAATGCATGAACCTTGCGCGGAGGTTGCCGGTTTTCTCCATCAGGGCAGCATTGACCTGGTAGGGCTGCAACAGTTTGATTCGCTCTGCCCACTTTTCCTTGGGCTCGCCCATGGACACCCAAACGTCGGTGTAGACAAAGTCCACTTGGGCAACCGCAGCATCAATGTCCTCCGTGATCATGATCCGGGCACCAGTGCCGGTGGCAATTGTCTGCGCTTCCTTCTGAATCGCCTCACTGGGCCAGCAGGCTGTGGGGGCGCACAGGCGTACATCCATCCCCATCTTGGCGCCACCGATCAGCAGACTGTCGCCCATGTTGTTGGCGGCGTCGCCGATGAACACAAAGGCCACTTCCCGCAGTGGTTTTTCCACATTTTCCTGCATGGTCATGAAGTCTGCGAGAATCTGTGTGGGGTGGAATTCATTAGTCAGCCCGTTGTAGACTGGAACGCCAGCATACTGCGCCAGCTCTTCCACCACCGCCTGACCGAATCCCCGATACTCAATGGCATCGTATACGCGCCCCAGCACCCGGGCTGTGTCCTTCACCGATTCCTTATGTCCGATATGAGTGCCCGTCGGGCCCAGATAAGTTACCCGGGCGCCCTGATCAAACGCTGCAACCTCAAACCCTACACGGGTCCGGGTGGAGTTTTTCTCAAAGATCAGCGCTATGTCCTTGCCCTGCAACTGCGGCACTTCGGTACCGGCGTACTTGGCGGTTTTCAGGTCGGCGGAAAGCTTGAGCAAAAAGCTGATGTCCCGGGGCGTAAAGTCCCGAAGAGTCAGGAAATGCCGGTTCTTGAGATTGAAAGCCATGGATCTGCTCCTTCCTCGTCAGACTGCGTCTCGTATTGTCGGGCAGCTCATGCAGCGCCCACCTCCCCGGCCCCGACCCAGTTCCGCACCGGGTATTGCCAGGACCTCTATGCCGGCCGCTTCCAGGGCAGCATTGGTATCATCGTTGCGGTCGTAACCGATGACGATACCCGGGCTCAGTGCCAGCACGTTATTGCCATCGTTCCACTGTTCCCGCTCTCGTTCGGCTGAAGTCTTGCCACCTGTGGCGACCACTTCCAGGGACGAGTAACCAAGTACATCCGCAACTACACCAAACAGCGGGCGGCTGTCCTGGAAAAACGACAGGTGCTTGCCGTCCTCACCCGGTCGCAAGTCGTAGCAAACCATTTCATCGGCGACTTCCTTGAATGTGGTTACCACGTTGCCGCCACAAAAGGTAAACACGGTATCCAGGTGCATGGCTGAACGGGTCTTGGGAATCTGGCAGGCAATCACCCTGTCTGCCGTGCCGTTAGCAAAAAGCGCCCTGGCCAGCTGGCCGATGGCTTGCGGGGACGATCGCTCTCCCATTCCCACCAACACCGCGCCATTACCCACCGGCATGATGTCTCCTCCTTCGAGGGTGGCCAGCGCATGATCTTCAAGAGGGTCGCCCCAATACACGTTGACCTTGCCCGCGAACTTCGGATGGAAGCGGTAGATCGCGCTCATCAGCAGCGTCTCCGGTTTGCGCGCAGCCCAGTACATCGGGTTCAGAGTGACACCGCCATAGATCCAGGCACTGTTGTCACGGGTGAACAGGTAATTTGGCAGCGGCGGCAGCACAAATCCATGGGGACCCAGGTGATTACCGAACAACCCGGCAGGGTCGAAAGGCAGGTCTCCCACGTCCAGCCCGCCGATCAAGAACTCCGCCAGGATCTGGCCCGGAAGTTCATCCATCCAGGCGCGAAGGTCGGAAACCATGCCCACCCCGATATGGTTCCAGGTGATCCGGTTATCCAGAATCCATGCCCGAGCCTCGGGAATATCAAGGGTGTCCGCCAGCAGTTCATTAACGTCCAACACATCCACGCCCTTGGCGCGCATGATCCCGGCAAATACGTCGTGGTCTTTCTGGGCCTGCTTGACCCAGAAGACATCGTCAAAAAGCAATGCATCGCAGTTGGAAGGCGTCAGCCTGCGGTGGGCAAGCCCCGGTCGGCAGACAATTACCTGCCTCAGGGTGCCGGTTTCGGAGTGAACTCCAAGTGTTTGTTCAGCCATCTCGCATACTCCCTTGCTCTGGATTATAGAAACGCGCCGATACTGATCACCACGGTGATGAATACAGTTAGGATCAGCAACAGGGGCCAGATGAATGCCAGCCAGCGGTCGTAGGACACACGGCCGATAGCGAGGCCGCCGACCACCACGGCAAAGGTCGGGTTGATCAGGTTTACCAGGCCGTTGGCCGACTGATAGGCGGTGACCACTAGGTGACGCCCCACGTTGGCAAAGTCCGCCAGCGGAGCAAGAATCGGCATGGAGAGCACAGCGAGGCCGGATGAAGACGGCACGAAGAAGCTCATACCCACTTCGATCCAGAACATCAGGTTGATAAAGGCCAATTCCGGCAATCCGCCCAGGGTGGTCTCGGCGCTGTGGAGGATGGTGTCCGCAATCATACCCTGCTCCATGATCACCACAATGCCCCGCGCGAGACCGACTACGAGCGCCACACCCAGCAGGTCACGAGCACCATCAACAAAATTGCTGGTCAGTTTTTTTTCACCCAGCCGGGCGATGATGCCGATCACAATGGCGGCACCAAAGAACAGTGCCCCCATTCTGGCCATCCACCAGCCCTGGGAGGAAACACCCCAAATCATCACGATGAAGGTCAGTGCGAAGATGACCAGGGAAATTTTCTGGGTACCGGTGAGATCGAAATCTTCCAGCTCATCGTGGCCCTGAAGGAACAGTTTGCGGTGAGCATCCCGCTGCTTGGCGACCACGGAGTGGGTTGGATCTGCCTTGACCCGCTGGGCATAGCGCATAACGTACGCCGCGCAAATGATGAGACCACCTACAAGCAACACAAACCGGAGCACAATGCCTTCAGTAAAGGGAATATCGGCGGCGTTGGAGGCAATGACCGTTGCGAAGGGATTGATTGTTGACCCCAGCACACCAATACCGGCGCCCACTAGAATGATGGCAACTCCGGTAACGGCATCATAACCCGCCGAGATGATCACCGGAATCAGAATGGCATAGAACGCCAGGGTCTCCTCTGCCATGCCATAGGTTGTCCCCCCTAACGCAAACAGCGTCATCAGTATCGGTATCATCCATATCTCGCGCCCTTCCAGCCGGTGCATGGCGCTGCGGATGCCCGTATCGATCGCGCCGGTGGCGTTCATGACTCCCAGGAAACCGCCAAGAAACAGAACAAACAAAGCCACATCAATGGCGTTGGCCGCATAGCTGTCAGGGTCATAGAACCCCGCCGTGGGCGCCAGCATGACGTCCACAAAACCCTGGGGATTGGGGTCAACGGTTTGATAGGTGCCGGGCACTGCAACTTCCCGCCCCACTTCTTTGTTCATCGAGCGCTCGTACTGCCCCGCAGGAATAATCCAGGTGAGCGCAGCAACCAGAATGATCAGCAGAAACAGTATGGTATAGGCGGTTGGAAACCGCGTTGCGAGATCCTGCTCTTCGGTGTCTGTGGATCTGAATTCTTCAGTCATATCAATTTTCCTTTTGCTCTCCAGCAACTATGTTTCGGCTATCTCAATCAACAGACGGGGATTCAGAGTGCCATTGCCACTTACCCCACCCCTGCGCAACCTCCAAGTTCATAGTCCCCCACTAAAAAAACACATCTACCTGAATTCAAACTGAATTACAGACTCGAACCTAATCAGGC
>Ga0207908_1000208_pt1 | contig 19512 bp, 20 predicted proteins | sample MalvirmetagMSP81_FD_184224 | JGI IMG/M metagenome (GOLD analysis project Ga0207908, IMG submission 184224) | Marine viral communities from the Deep Pacific Ocean - MSP-81 (SPAdes) | ecosystem: Environmental > Aquatic > Marine > Oceanic | place: Pacific Ocean | collected 2011-04-18
GATGACCGCAGAGCAATCACGTGCATGGCCGGATCAACACCGGGGGTCCAAACATTTCAGAATTTCAACCAGATTGCGCAGGACGGTTGGATTTTGGCCAAAGTTAGCGTTGAATCCGGCACTGGTGTGCTTCTCTTCTATCGATAGTTCTCGGTTGCCACGGGCTTACCGTCGGTATTTGTTGAAGTCATTTGTGAAGCTGCCGCGATTTGCATCCTATTTTCGGTAAGCGGACCCGTGAGCTTCTTGCTGGTTGCGTGGCGCACTCTCTACCAGCGCAGGATGGGAAACGGGTTCAGCGGGTGACGCAGCATCCATTTAAAGGTCACCCGGTACACCTCACCGGGGTAGAACGCGCCCAGCGGAAAGGCGGCGCTCACGTCTTTCACGAAGCCGCGCGGCAGGCCGAAGCGGAACAGCGTGAACGACACATCGCACCAGTCGGCACGGCGCACCGGTTCCACCCAGGCCGCGTGCTCACCCCGGTAACGGGTGATCTTGTGGTGGGACTCGATCATCAGCCGCATGGCCGGCTTCCAGTCGCCGCGTCCGACCTCGTCCAGGTAGGCCTCGGCCTGATCGGCGGAGGGCTTCAGGTAGTCGAGGTTGTCATTGGGCCAGGCCGCGATGTCGTGAAACACCGCGCAGATCGCCAGCTTGTCGTCGCGGATCGGGTCCGGCGCCGTCCACTGACGGGCGAAGTTGAGGATGCGGTACGCATGGTTGCGGTAGCCCTGATAGACCGCATCCTTGCCGCCGAAGATGGCGCGGCGCGCCTCCAGTAGCTCATCAATCAGCGGGTAGTCGTGGACGATGGCGTTGCCGCGTGCCGGGCGCGCGTCGGCACAGTCCGCGCCTTCCGGGATCTCGCCGTTGAGGTGGGCTGCGCAGCAGCCGCGGGGCGCCGGATTCTGTTCTTGGGGCGTGTTCATGGGCAGCTTCCCTGATGGTTGGGTACAACAGCGACCTTAGACAGGGACCGAACAAAGCTGTAGGCCATTCGGTGCAATGTTGCTTTGCATTTATGCAACGATTGGGACTATGCACCCCATTGACGGACTCGACTGGAACGACATTCCCCTGCTGCTGGCGCTGGCGCGGGACGGCAGCATGCGCAAGGCGGCGGCCCGGCTGGGTGTCAACACCGCCACGGTCAGCCGCCGGGTGGCTGCAGCCGAGGCGCGACTGCAGGCGCGGCTGTTCATCCGCAGCCCCCAGGGGTACCGCCCCACAGACGCGGGGCGGGCGTTTCTTGACGCAGCCGAAGAGGTTGAGGGCCGCATACAGACCCTGCTGGATCGCACCCGCAGCGAGGCCGACGCCGTGGCCGGACCGGTACGAATCACGTCGGTGGACGCAGTGCTCAACGACTGGCTGATTGCCGCACTGCCCGATCTGCTGGCCGATCACCCGGCGCTGCAGGTGCGTTGCTATCCCGACAACCGGCGTCTGTCGTTCACGCGCAGCGAAGCCGATCTGGCGTTGCGGGTGGCCCGTCCGCAGGAAGACGCCGCCATTGTCATGCGGCGCGTCGCCACCGTTGGCATGGGCGTGTTTGGAACCGCCGCGTTCGCGCAGGTGCCGCGCGTTGCGTGGGGCGAACTGCCGTGGCTGGTGTTTGACGATGACCTGGCCGACGCCCCGGAAGCGGCGTGGCTGACCCGCAACGTGCCGCGTGCCCGGTGGCGCTTTCGTTGCAGCGCCATGAGCAGTCTGCTGGCAGCCTGCGTGGCCGGCGTGGGGGTGGCGGTATTGCCGTGCTTTGCAGCGAACGCGCGCGGGCTGCAGGCACTAACGCCCGAACCGGTGCTGCAGCGCGAGCTGTGGCTGCTGGGCCATCGCGAAGCGGCCGGTATTCGCCGGTTCCGGGTGGTATCAGACTGGATTGCCGCCCGCGCCCGAAGCGACGCCGACCGATTGGCCGGGTCTGACTAGGCGCGGTTTACAGGTGCAGGCCGCACTCGGTTTTCGGCTTGCCCGCCCAACGCCCGCTGCGGCCCTCACCCTTGGCGGTGCAGTGTGTGCAGCCGATGGACTGGTAGCCCTTGGACACCAGCGGATGGAACGGCAGGCCGTGATCGACGATGTAGGCGTCGCGCTGGGCGCGGGTGACGTCAATCATGGGATTGAACTTGAGCATGCCGCGGCGCAGCTCGAACACGTCCATGCCGGCACGATGGTCGGTCTGCCAACCCATCAGGCTTGACATCCACACCTCGAACTCGGGCTTGATCGCTTCCAGCGGTTCGACCTTGTTAATCGAGCAGCAGAAGTCGGGATTCTTCTCCCAGGTCTGGTCGTCGCGCGTGAACTGGTGCTTCCAGTCCTCGGCCTTGATGTCGAACACCTCAAGGCCATATTCCTTCGACAAACGGTCGCGATACGCGATGGTTTCGAGGAAGTGGTAGCCGGTGTCGATGAAGGCAATTTTCTGCCGCGATTCGATGCGGTGAATGATGTGCAGAAAATAAGCCGAGGTGGCGGCGAACGACGAGGTCACCAGCACCTTGTCGGCATCGAACTCCGAGTAGAACAGCCTCAGGCGTGCCTCGAAATCGAGGGGCGTGTAGCGCACGTTGAGGTCGGCGATCTGGGCGTCGCTGTAGCGCGCGCTGGCGGGTTCGGTGGCCGGTGATGCGGCAAGGTTCGCGGGGCTTTCGAGCAGTGCATTTTCCATGCGCAAAAGTATAAGCGCGCGGTGCCTGATTCCCAGCCGACATGAACAACGGTTCTAAGGTCAGAACAGCGCCGGGCGGGCGCGGGCGGCGCGGCGATGCGCGGCGACTGCGGAAACCCCGCGGGCCTGCGTACCATGACGCCATGGCAAGACGCGCACTCGGCACCTTACGCATCATCGGCGGGCATCACCGCTCCCGGCTCATCCACTTTGATGCCGGCAACGGCGTGCGCCCGACGCCCGATCGGGTGCGGCAGACGGTGTTTGACTGGCTGGCGCCCATCATTCACGGCGCCAGGGTGCTCGATCTGTTCGCTGGATCGGGCGCGCTGGGGCTGGAGGCGGCTTCGCGCGGCGCGCACGAGGTGACGTTCGTCGAAAACCAGCGGGGTTCCGCAGCGGCGATACGCGATGCCATCGCTCTGCTCAAGCTCGATCAGGTGCGCGTGGCCGAGCAGGATGCGCTGGCCTGGTTGTCGGGCACGGCGGCGACCTTCGATGTGGTGTTTCTGGACCCGCCCTACGGCAGCGACCTGCTGAGCCGCAGCCTGGAGCGTCTGCCGCGCTGCCTCAACCCCGGCGCCATGGTCTATCTGGAATGGCCGTCCGGTCAGGCGCCGATACTGCCGCAGGGCCTGAGCGTGCACCGTGAGCGCCAGGCAGGAAAGGTATGCTTCGCACTGCTCAAACAAGAGGTCGTCCATCCGTGAAGATCGTAGCGGCTTACTCCGGAACCTTTGACCCGATCACCCTCGGGCACAACGACATCATTCACCGCGCGGCGCGCATGTTTCCCAAGCTGATCGTGGCCGTGGGCCTCAATCCGGCCAAGAACCCGCGCTTCAATATCGAAGAACGGGTGGCGCTGATCCAGTCCTGTGTCACCGACCTGAAGAATGTCGAGGTGGTGGGCTTTTCGGGCCTGGTGGTCGAGTTCGCCCGGGAGCATGAGGTCAACGTGCTGGTGCGCGGCGTGCGCAACGGCATGGACGTGGACTACGAGCGGCAGATGGCGGTGATGAATCGTGACCTCTACGCCAAGCTGGACACGGTGATGCTGGCGCCCAGCCCCGAGTTTGCGCACCTGTCGTCGAGTCTGGTGCGGGAGCTGGCGGGCCTGGGCGCGCCGGTAGAAAAGCTGGTGCCCAAGCCGGTAATCGCGCCATTGCTGGAGCGTTTTGGGCGACCGCTTGCCAAGGAAGCCGCCGCCCGGCCCAAGCGCAGCCGCTCGCGTTGAGCGGGGCGTCATGTCGCTGAAGATCACGCAGGACTGCATCAATTGCGATGTCTGCGAGCCGGTGTGCCCGAACAATGCGATCTTTCAGGGCATCGAGATTTATGAGATCGACCCGAATCTTTGTACCGAATGCGTGGGGCATTTCGACGCGCCCCAGTGCCAGCAGGTCTGCCCGGTAGACTGCATTCCGCTCGACCCGCAGCACGTTGAAACCCGCGAGCAGTTGCTTGGCAAGTATCAACGCCTGGTCGCCGCCGAGGACCCCCTTTAGGCCATGACCCGCATCCGGCAAGGCATCAGCGTGAGCGCCCTCGTGGCGCTGTTGTGTGTGGCCACCGCCTGCCGTGGCGCGCCGCCTGCCGAACCCGACAGCGCCGTGGCCGGGGCCTGTGCCACCGCGCACCCCCTGGCCACGGCAGCCTGCCGCGACACGTTGGCCCAGGGCGGCAACGCCATGGACGCCGCGGTGGCGGCCTCGGCCGTGCTGGCGGTGGTGGAGCCCACCGGCTCGGGCATGGGCGGTGGCGGCTTCTGGTTGGTCCACCGCGCCGAAGACGGCTTCGAGGTGATGATTGACGGCCGCGAAACCGCGCCCATGGGCGCGCGGCTGGAACACTACCTCGACGCCCAGGGTGAGCCGGTCTCCGCCCGCAGCCTGCATGGGCCGTTGGCCGCCGGCATTCCCGGTCAACCGGCGGCGCTCGATCATCTGGCCCGCCAGTACGGCCGGTTGCCCCTGGCCGCCAGCCTGGCCGCCGCCGAGCGCCACGCCCGGGACGGCTTCGTGCTCGATGCCGAACTGGCCGAAGATTTTGTCCGGCACTGGCCCCGGTTCGATGCCGGTGCGCGCGCCACCTTCGGCGTCGGCGGCCAACCCCCCAAGGCCGGTGACCGGCTCAAGCAACCCGATCTGGCCGCGCTGTTCGCCGCCATGCGCGAGCAGGGCGCAGCGGCCTTTTACCGGGGCGACTATGCCGAGCGCCTGGCGGCCGGTGTGCAGGCCGCCGGGGGGCACTGGCAGGCGGCCGATCTGCGGGGCTATCGCGTCGTCGAACGCGCGCCGGTGGTCAGTTATTTTCGCGATGCCCGCATCGTCAGCGCAGCGCCACCGTCCGCCGGCGGGGTCGCTCTGGCCACCATGCTCGGTCAGCTTGAAGCCTTGAACGTGACCCTGCCGCTGGACGATCAGGGTCGGCACTGGGTGATCGAGGCCATGCGCCGCGCCTATGCCGACCGCGCCGCACATCTGGGCGATCCCGATTTTGTCTGGCTGCCGCTGGCCCGGCTCACCGGCACGGCGCACGCCCGGCAGTGGGCCGCCACCATTGACCCCGACCGCGCCACCCCCAGCGACACCCTGGGCACCCGCGCCGACCTGCCCGGCGGCACCGACACCACCCATCTGTCGGTGATCGATGCCGACGGCAACCGCGTGGCGGCAACGCTGTCGATCAACATCCCCTTCGGTGCTGCGATGGTGGTGCCCGGCACCGGCGTGCTGCTCAATGACGAACTCGACGATTTCGCCATGTCGACCACTGCTCAAAACGTGTACGGCCTGATCGGCTCGAAAGCCAACCTGCTGGCGCCGGGCAAGCGGCCGCTGTCGTCCATGACGCCGACGTTTGTCACTTCGCCGCGCGGCACCCTGGTGGTCGGCACGCCGGGTGGGAGCCGCATCATCACCATGGTGCTGCTGGCGGTGCTGGAATGGCTGGGCGGGGCGACACCCGAGCAGATGGCGGCGGCACCGCGGTTCCATCACCAGTTCTATCCCGACGAAGTGTCGCTGGAACGGGGCGCGCTGGACGCCCCGGCGCGGGCCGACCTGACCGCGCGCGGGCATCAGGTGACCGAGCTGAACCGCCGCTACGGTAATCTGCAGGCCGTGGGCTGGGCGTCGCCCTCAGGATTTTTTGCCGTCTCCGACCCGCGCGGGATCGGGGCGGCCTGGTCGTTTGGGGAATGACATGCAGCTTGCGCACGTAGGCCAATGGTTGCAGCTCGGCGGTCCGGTGATGGTGATCCTGCTGCTGATGAGCATTGGCGCACTGACCCTGATTCTGCTCAAGACATGGCAGTTCACCGAGCGCCGCGTGGGCGCCCGCGACTACCTGCCGCAGTTCTTCGACGCCACCGCGCGCGGGCATTGGCAGGTGGCGCATCAGGCACTGGAAGGGCGCCCCGGTCCGCTGCCTGCGGTGCTGCGGCTGGCGGTGCTGGCCAGGCGGGATCGCAGCGTCAGCGAGGCTGACGCACGCGAGCAGGTCGCGGCCTTTGCGGCCGACCAGATCGAGCAGCAGCGCAGCCTGTTCCGCCCCCTGGAAGTGATTGCCACGCTGGCGCCGCTGCTGGGGTTGCTGGGCACGGTGATGGGCATGATCGAGGCCTTTCAGCGGTTGCAGGCGGCAGGGGATCGCGTGGACCCGGCAATCCTGTCCGGCGGCATCTGGGAGGCGCTGCTGACCACCGCCGCCGGGTTGATCGTGGCCATTCCGGTGATTGCCGTGCTCAACACGCTGGAGCGCAAGGTCGAGCGTCTGCATCGCGACACCGAGTCGGCGCTGACCCGCGTCTTCACCCGCCCGATCGGGGCCGGCGGGGCGACCCGGGAGCCGGCGCCGGCCGCGCAGGTCGGCGATCTGCCGCCGTCGGATGTGATGCCGTAGCCGGCGACGCTCTGGTGCAGATACCGCTCGCCCGCCGCCGCCGGGTTCCCAGTCCGCTCACCTCGCTGATCGACGTGGTCTTCATTCTGTTGTTCTTCTTTATGCTGGCCTCCTCGTACATGGACTGGCGCAGCCTCAACATGACTCTGGGCGGTCGCGCCGAGTCCGAGGCGGTGCAGCGTCTCGATGCCTGGGGCGTGCAGGTGTATGCCGATGGCACCATTGCCCTCAACGGCGCTCTGCTGAGCCCACATGAGATCGACGCGCGGCTGCGCAGCGTGCCCGGGTTCCCGGTGGTGGTGCAGCCGGAGCCGGGCGTCAGCCTGCAGGCGCTGGTGGCAGTGCTGGACCGGCTGCGGCCCACCGGCGTGGCCCTGGTGGTCGGGAAGCTGCCGCAGTGAAACTGCCGCTGCCGACCCGCGAGCGCCGCCCCCAGGACGACATGCTGCCCTTGGTCAACATCGTGTTCCTGCTGTTGATCTTTTTCATGCTGGCCGGGGCCGTCGGCACGCCCGATCCGCTGAACGTGCAGCCACCGCAGTCGATGATCGACGCTGCGGGTGACCGCCTGCCGGCGATGCTGGTGGTGGGCGCCGACGGTCGTCTGGCCCTGGGGCGCGAAGTCTTCACCCTCGAAGGCTTGGCGCCGCGCATCGACGCCTGGCTGGCGGTCGCGCCGCCGGGTTTTCCGCTCACGGTCAAGGCCGATGCCGAGACCGAAGCGCTGGCCATCGTCACGCTGCTGGAGGCGCTGAAGCGCCAGGGCGTGACCCACGTGCGGCTGATGACCGCCCGGGTGCGCGCCGCCTGAGCTGCCGGCGTCAGTGCTGTCGCCGGCCCCCGGTGTAAGCGCCCGCTGCGTCGACAAGGCCGTGGGTGCGCAGGTAGGCCAAGGCGTCGTCACTGTCAGTGTCGAACCAGGCGGCGGCACTGCCCAGGATGAAGTGATAACCCCAGGCGTCCATGTCAGCGAACAGCCGGGCGCGCGAATAGCCGGGCACCGTGGGGGCCAGCAGGGCCTGCAGATAACAGACCGCATGTTCTTCGGTGTCGCTGCCGCAGGCGTCAGTGTCGACCGTGGCGCGGCGTTCGGCGTCCATGCACAGCCAGTGCGCCAACTCGTGCAGCAGCGAATGCACCGGGGTGTCGGGGCGCACATGCAGACGGTCGCCGATCAGACCTGCTTCTTCGTCGCCCCAGTAACTGCCCGGAATGGCCGTGTCGGCCGCAACCCAATTCAACTGCATGCCGCGGGCCGCGACCCAGGCGTCCAGAGCGCTGGGGTTCAGCGCTGCACAGCGCAGCACGTCGGGCGGGGAAGTGTGCATCGGCCAGTCAACTCGGGCGCAGGGTGGGAACGGTTTGAGCGCATCAAACCGAAGGAGGGCGTTTGCGGATTGTAAGCAAGCGGGAGGCCGGCGATGACGGGGTGAGCAGGCATGCCCTGCATTGCCACGGCAGCACGCGCGCCGGCTCGCGGTGCGCGCGGCGACTTGCGGGTCTTTGTGGTGCGCAGTGTTGCGTTCGCAGCCGATCAGGGCTTGCGCAAGGACCGCATGTAGGCTCGGATCAGCCGGACACCCTGTTCGGCCAGGCAGAAGTCGTCGCTTTCCAGCAGGCCCAAGTACAGCACGCCGATGGCGTGGCTCTGCAGACCCAGCGCCGCCAGCGGCGGGCTGAGGTCATCGGTCAACAGGTCCTGGGCGCGGGCGCGTGCGAAGTAGCGCTCGAAACTGCGGCGCCGGCCCAGGCGCATCTCGCGCTCGATCTCGTCCAGCCCCGAGTCGGACGACAGATGCTCGCGGCGCAGCAGCACGATGGCGTAGACCCGCCGGATTTTGGCGTTCTCGCCGACGAAGGTCATCAGGCTGCAGACATGACGCTCCAGAGTGGTCAGCGGGTCTTCGCCGGCCTGATCAAGCTCGACGATGTCGTCAATGGGAAAGCGCGCCCGCTCGATCATCGCGGCGTACAGCGCGGCCTTGTCGTTGAAATGCCAGTACAGCGCGCCCCGGGTGACGCCGGCCTCGCGGGCGATCTGCTCCAGCGTGGCGTTGGCGACACCGCGCGCGAAAAACACGGTCTCGGCGGCGTCGAGCAGTGCGCAGCGCGTGGCCTCGGCTTGATCTTTGGTGCGGCGCATCAGGCAGTTCTTGAAATCGGAGTGAAGTGGTGTACTTTATACGTTCGCGAATGTATGTAAACAGGAATGTCTCGATGCTTTATTCCCCCCTTGCTGCCGCCCTGCGGGACGGTGGCTTTTTTAATCGGTGGTTGCTGATCGTCACGGTGGGTTCGACGATGGTGCTGGCGGGCTGTGGTGAGGGCGCTGCGTCGAAGGAGGGCGATGCGCCGCCGCCCGCCGCAACGGTGCGGACCGAGACGGTGGAAACCCGTGACGTGAAGATTCACGGCGTGTTTCCCGGCCGTGCGCGTGGCGCGCGCGAGGTGGAGGTCAGGGCGCGGGTCGAAGGCATACTCGAAGAGCGGACCTATGACGAAGGCGCCAAGGTTGCGGCGGGCGATCGACTGTTCCGCATCGACGCACGGCCCTACCGGATCGCCGTGCAGCGTGCGGAGGCCGGCCTGGCTGAGGCAACCGCCACGGTCAACGAGGCGCGCCGGCAGTGGGACCGGGTCGAAGGCCTGTTCAAGCAGGATGCGATCAGCGCCCGTGAACGCGATGCCGCCCGCTCGGCGGTGGAGTTGGCCGAGGCGCAGCGGCAGACGGCCGCCGCCAATCTGGCCGACGCACGCCTGGATTTGAGTTACACGGATGTGAAGGCGCCGATCAATGGCGTGACGGGTCTTGAGACGGTGCCGGAAGGGACCCTGGTAGCCGTTGGCGATTTGCTGACCCAGGTCACCCAGCTTGACCCGATTCACCTGCGTTTCTCGTTTCCAGAGACAGACGCCTTGACGCGCGCTCAGGGGCAGATGTTGAAGGGCGACCAGGCGCTGCCGCTGACCCTGATCCTCAATGACGGCAGCGCGTACGGCATGCCCGGCAGAATCGACTTCACCAACGCGGTGGTCGACTCGGCCACCGGGTCCGTCACGGCGCGCGCCGTGTTCCCGAATCCGGATGGCGTGATCCGCCCCGGACAATTTCTGCGGGTGCGGGTGCTGCTTGAGTTGCTGAATGACGCGGTGACCGTTCCCGAGTCGGCGATCTCCCAGGGCGCGGACGGCACGCAGGTCTTCGTGGTGCAAGACGACAAGGCCATCGCCACGCCGGTTGAGCTGGGTCCGGTGGTGGACGGCGCCCAGGTGGTCCGCAAAGGCTTGAGCGGTGGTGAGCGTCTGGTGGTCAGTGGGCTGTCGGGGCTCAGGCACGAGGCGCCGGTTCGCGAAGAGGCCGGTCAGGGTGAAACAAAACCAAGTGCCGCAGCGGCCGCAGGGTCTCAGGTGGTCGCCGGGAGGGGCCGCTGATGCTGCGCTTCTTCATCGACCGGCCGATCTTTGCGGCGGTCATCTCCATCATCATCACCATTGCCGGATCGGCGACGCTCGCGGTGCTGCCGGTGGAGCAATACCCCAACGTGGTGCCGCCGCAGATTACCGTTGAGGCCAGCTATCCGGGTGCCAGCGCATCAGTGATCGCGCAGTCGGTGGCCGCGCCGCTGGAGCAGGAGATCAACGGCGTCGACGGCATGATCTACATGGAGTCGAGCAGCACCGATGCCGGAACCCTGCGCATCACCGTGTCGTTTGAAATCGGCACCGATCCGGACCAGGCCGCCATCAACGTGAACAACCGCGTGCAGGCCGCAACGGCGCGGCTGCCGCAGAGCGTGCGCGATCAGGGCGTGCGTGTGCAGGCGCGTTCCACCAACATTCTGATGGTGCCGACGCTGTCGTCCCCCGATGGTGCGCATACCGCGCTGGAGATGAGCAACTACGCGCTGATCAACGTGCTCGACGCGCTGGTTCGCGTACAGGGTGTCGGCGATGCCCGCCTGTTCGGCGCCAGCGATTATTCGATGCGCATCTGGTTGCGGCCGGACAAGCTGGCCGAATTTGACCTCACCCCGTCTGATGTCGCAGACGCGCTGCGCGAACAGAACGCGCAGTTCGCTGCCGGCCGCATCGGCGACGAGCCGGCGCCTGAGGGCCAGGCATTCAGCTTCACGATCACAACCAGTGGCCAGTTTAGTGATGTCGAGGAGTTTGAAAATGTCATTCTGCGTGCGAACCCGGACGGCGGCACCCTGCGCCTGAAAGACGTCGCCCGGGTGGATCTGGGCGCGCAGAACTACGCGTTCTCGGCCACCTATCGCGGTGAGCCCACCGTGCCGATGGGCATCTATCTGCAGCCGGGTGCCAACGCGCTCAACACGGCCGAGGCGGCGCGCGCAGCACTCGATGAAGTGCGTGGCCGCTTGCCCGAGGGCATGGTTCTGGAAGTGCCTTACGACACCACCAAGTTTGTCGAAATCGCCATCGATGAAGTGATCATCACGCTGTTGATCGCGGTGCTGCTGGTGGTGGTGGTGACCTACCTGTTCCTGCAAAAGCCACGCGCCACGCTGATTCCGGTGCTGGCCATTCCGGTGTCGTTGATCGGCACCTTCGCCGGCATGCAGGCCATGGGCTTCTCGATCAACCTGCTGACCCTGTTCGGGCTGGTGCTGGCCATCGGGGTAGTGGTCGACAACGCCATCATCGTGCTCGAAAACGTCGACCGGCTGATGAAAGAACAGGGGATGTCGGCGCGCGATGCGACCATCGCCACCATGGAGCAGGTCGCCGGCGCGGTGGTGTCATCGACCCTGGTGCTGATTGCGGTGTTTGCGCCGGTGATGTTCCTCGGCGGGCTGACGGGCGAGCTGTACCGTCAGTTCGCGGTCACCATTGCCATCTCGGTGTTCGTCTCCGGCATCGTCGCCCTGACCCTGACGCCCGCCACCTGCGCCCTGCTGCTGGAGGGTGAAACGGGCGATGTGGCTGCGCCGTTCCGGCTGTTCAACCGCGGATTCGATGCCGTCACACGGGGCTACGTGCGGGTGGTGACGTGGCTGGTGCATCACCGTGCCATCGGCAGCCTGTTGGCCGCGGTCATGGTGGTGCTGATGGTCGTGGTGCTGCGCGGTCTGCCGTCTGGATTGGTGCCGGCCGAAGATCAGGGCACCGTGCTGATCGTGCCGCAGTTGCCGCCGGTGTCGGCGCTGAACCGCACCGAAGCCGTACGCGAGGACCTGACCAAGAAGGTGCTGGCACTGGATGAAGTGGACGGTGCGGTCATGTTTGCCGGCTTCGACTTCATCGCCGCGGCGCTGCGCAGCAACTCCGGCCTGGGCTTCCTGCAGCTGGCCGACTGGAGCAAGCGCACGGGAGAGGGCCAGAGTGCCGCTGCCGTGGCGCAAAAGATCATGGAGATCGGCCGGCAGATGCCGGAGGCCAATGTGCTGGCCTTCGTGCCGCCGCCGATTCAGGGCCTGTCGCTCACCGGCGGTATCGACGGCTATCTGCAGCTGTCCGGCGAGGTGACCGAGGCGCGACTGCAGGAGCGTGCCAACGCCTTGACCGCGGCGGCCCGCAAACGCCCCGAGATTGGCAACGTCTACACCACCCTGGACACAGGCTATCCGCGCTATCGGGCCGAGGTGGACCGTGACAAGGCCCGCGCTGCGGGCGTCCCGATCAATGCCATCTTCGAGGCCATGCAGAGCACCTTCGGAGCGCTGTACGTCAATGACTTCTCCCTGGCCGGACGCATCTGGCAGGTCAATCTGTCGTCCGAGGCCGAGTTTCGTAACGATGCCAGCGACATCAACCTGATCTTTGTGCGCAATTCGGCAGGCGACCTGCTGCCCCTGAGCAATCTGGTGACGCTGGAGCGCCAGCAGGGTGCCGACATCCTGCCGCGGTTCAACGTGGTGACGGCCGCCAAACTGCTGGCCGACCCCGCGCCGGGCTACACCACCGGGGATGCCAAGACGGCGATGGAAGAGGTGGCCGCCGAAGTCCTCGACGAGGGCGACCGCATTGGCTGGACCGGGCAGGCCTACCAGCTTGATGCCGCGGGCGGTGCCGCCGGCCTGGCCTTTGGCCTGGGGCTGGTGATGGTGTTGCTGATTCTGGCCGCCCAGTACGAACGCTGGCTGTTGCCGCTGGCCGTGGCCAGTGCCGTGCCGTTTGCGGTGCTGGGTGCGGCGGTGGCGGTGTGGGTGCGCGGTTTTCCCAACGACATCTACTTCCAGGTGGGCCTGCTGGTGCTGATCGGTCTGGCGGCGAAAAACGCGATTCTGATCGTCGAGTTTGCCGCCCAGAACCGGCGTGACGGCGCCAGCGCCGCAGAGGCCGCCATCGCCGCTGCGGGGCAGCGTTTCCGCGCCATCATGATGACCGCCATGACCTTCGTGGTCGGCACCTTGCCGCTGATGTTCGCCTCGGGCGCAGGTGCGGCGAGCCGTCAGGAAATTGGCACGGTGGTGGTGGGCGGCATGCTGATGGCCAGCACCATTGCGCTGTTCTTCGTGCCCATGTTCTATCGCCTGGTTGAAGACCTGGCCGACTGGCGCAAAGGCAGAGGCAAAGGCAAAGGCAAAGGCAAAGGCAAACCCGAATCCGCAACCCAAAGCCCCGCGGAGGCCCGCTCATGAACCGCCTGATCTGGCTCGCCATGCCAACCTTGCTGGCCGGCTGCGTGATGGGGCCGCGGCACGTCGTGCCCGACACGCCCCTGCCGGCCAGTCTGCCGGCGCCAGTGGCTGCCGAGACGCTGACCCGCGACTGGCGCGCCTGGTGGCAACAGTTCAATGACCCGGTGCTCGATCACCTGGTGGGCAGTGCCACCCGCGCCAACCTCGATCTGCTGCAACAGGCGGCGCGCGTGCGTGCGGCGCGCGCGCAGCTGGGTTTCGAGCGCTTTCAGCAATGGCCGCGTCTTGACCTGGAAGGCGGCGCTGCGCGCGAGAAAACCCCGGCGTCCTCATTCGGCTTCGACGGCGCATCGAGCACCACGCGGTCGACGTTCTCCCTGACGGCAGCGCTCAGTTACGAGATTGATCTGTGGGGCCGCCTGGCGCGCATCGAAGAAGCGGCGGCTGCCCAGCTGGCCGCCAGCGTGTACGGCGCCGAAGCCTTGCGACTGACGGTGATCGCCGACGTGGTCAACACCTACTTCGAATACCGCGCGCAGCAGCGGGCGGTGAAGATCACCCAAAAGGCCATCGTCACGCGCAAGCGCGCCGTGGACCTGCAGCAGATTCGTTACGACGCGGGTCTGGTCGATCGCCTCACCTTGCTGCAGGCGCAGTCCGACCTTGCGGCCACGCGCACCCAGCTGCCCGATCAGCGCGAGCGACGCACGCAACTGGAAAGCGCGCTGGCCATACTGATTGGCTACAACCCCCAGCAGTTGTTCGAGAACCTGGACTTTGGCGACGCGCGCTTGGCAGACCTTGACCCCATCGAGGCGCTGCCCCAGGTGCTGCCATCCGCCCTGCTGGAACGGCGCCCCGACATCCGGGCCGCCGAGCAGGACCTGCGTGCGGCCAATGCCCGCATCGGCGTGGAGATGGCCGCGCGGCTGCCGGCGCTCAACCTTACGGCGCTGATCGGTTCGATCAGCAGCGAGGCCAGCGATCTTTTGATCGGTGATGCCGAAAGCTGGCGGGCCGGGGCCTCGGTGCTGGGCTCGCTGACCGATCGCTCGCGGGTCCGGGGCGCCGAGGCGGAACGCGACCTTGCCGAGCTGCAGTATCGCGCCACGGTGCAGACGGCCTTTGCCGAGGTCCGGGATGCGCTGGCCGCCTTCGAGGCTTCGCAGACGCGCCTTGATGCCGTGCGTCGCCAGGTCAGCGTGCTGCAAGACACCGAGGCGCTGGCCCAGGTGCGGTATGACGGCGGGGCCTCAATTTTTCTTGAAGTGCTCGATGCCCGCCGCGCGCTGCTCGACGCCGAGCTGGCGCTGGGCACGGCCGAGCAGCGGCGGCTGACGGCGGCGGCGACCTTGTTCAAGGTGCTGGGCGGCGGCTGGGATCCAGAAGCGGTAGATCTGGAAGGCGGCGATGCCCTGCCCGGCGCCGCGCCGACCGCCCCGGCTGCGCCGACCCCGGTCCCGGCGGTGCCGTCGGTTCGCGCCTCGGCGCAATAGCCGGTTGCACGCGGCCCCGGGGTGCGCCGCCCGGGCCCCGGGCCACGGTACTGTAGGCGCCGCTGATCCCCCCGCCTGCCTTCGGATGTTTGCCGTGACTGCACCGACCAACGCGCCCAGCCTCCGTGACTGGGTGGCCCTGATTCGACTCGACCGCCCGGTGGGCATCTGGCTGCTGCTGTGGCCCACGTTGTGGGGCGTGTGGGCGGCGGCGGAAGGGCTGCCCTCGTGGCCGATTCTGAGCGTGTTCGTGCTGGGCACGGTGCTGATGCGCTCGGCGGGCTGTGCGATCAACGACGCGGCAGATCGGGACTTTGATGTGCATGTCCGCCGGACCCGTGACCGGCCGGTGGCGGCGGGTCGCATCACCCGGCGCCAGGCCATCGTCGTCGCGGCCCTGCTGGCGCTGGTGTCGTTGGCGCTGTTGCTGAGCCTGCGCAGCCTGCCGGCGGTGTTGTGGTCCATCCCCGCCGTGGTGCTGGCGGGGGTGTATCCGCTGATGAAGCGGGTCATTGCGGTGCCGCAGGCGGTGCTTGGTCTGGCGTTTTCGTGGGGCATTCCCATGGCGTATGCGGCCACCCGGGGGGCCGTGCCGTGGCAGGAGGCGGGTTGGTTGATGGCCGCCAACTTCTGCGCCGTCATGGCCTATGACACGGCCTATGCGATCTCGGACAAGCCGGATGATCTGAAAATCGGGGTGAAATCGTCCGCCATCTATTTCGGCCGTTGGGACGTACTGGCAGTGCTGGGCTTCAACGTGCTCATGGTGGCCTGCCTGCTGGGGTTCGCCCGCCAGGCCGGTCTGGCCCCTGCGTTCTATCTGGCGCTGGTGGCCGTGCTGGGGGGCGTTCTGGCCTTGCAGCAGCGGTTGATGCGGCAGGGCGTCGCTGACGCCTTCGCCGTGTTCAAGGCCAGTCACTGGCTGGGCGCGGGGGTCTGGATGGGTTTGGTCATCGCTTACGGAGTGACAGGATGAAAGTGGGACTGCTGGGGTGCATCATCGTGTTGCTGTCGGCCTGCGTGTCGGTCAGCGGGCCTGTGGACAAGGCGCCGGATTTGCCGGCGCCGCAGAAGGCGCTGGCGCCCCAGCGTCTGACCTACACCGCCGATGACGCGCCGACGCCATTGCAGGCGATCGTGACCCGGCCGGCGGGCGCCGGGCCGTTTCCGGCCGTGGTGCTGATTCACGGTGGCGGCTGGACCGGTGGCGCGCCTGACGACATGGCGCCGCTCGCGGAACGTCTGGCCCAGCAGGGCTTCGTCGCCTTCAATATGGCCTATCGTCTGGCGCCGGGCGCCCGACACCCGGCCCAGATCAATGACGTGGCCACGGCGCTTGACTACCTGCGCGCCCACGCCGCCGCGCTGCACATCGACCCGACGCGCATCGGCGTCTGGGGCTACTCGGCCGGCGCGCATCTGGCGGCGCTGGCGGGCACGCGCCTGCCCGAAGCCCAGCGGCCCCAAGCGGTCGTCGCCGGTGGATTGCCGGCCGATCTGCGCAAATATCCGAAGAGTCCGCTGATCGCCAAGCTGATGGGCACCTCGCTGGCCGACGATCCGGCCGGTTGGGCCGACGCCTCGCCGGTGACGCATGTCGATGCCGGCAGCGCGCCCATGTGGCTCTACCACGGCACCTGGGACTGGATCGTGGGGGTCGACAACGCGCAGCTGATGCACACCACGCTGAGCCAGGCGGGGGTCGAAAGCACGCTGTACCTGATCAGCGGTTACGGCCATTTCGCGACCTTTTTGTGGAGCCGCGGCGCCGAAGACGGCGCCTTGCAGTTTCTGCGCCGCCACCTGATGCCGTAGGCGGCCGGCGCTCAGCCGCGGCCCGATTTGGGCGTGCGCGCCAGTACCCAAGCCTCGACCCGGCTGGCCCCGGCCGCGCGGACGGCCTGTGCCAGTTCGTGCAGCGTTGCGCCGGTGGTCATCACGTCGTCGACCAGCGCCACGTGCCGGTCACGCAAGTCCAGCCGCACGTCGAAGGCACCGCGCACGGCCCGGCGTCGCGCACGGGCGTCGAGGCCCACCTGGTGCACGCGTGCGCCGCTGTGCCCAATGCCGCGGGTGTGCACCGGCACCCTGAGCCTTTGCCCCACATGGCGCGCGATCACCGCCGCCTGATTGAAGCCCCGCCACCACAGCCGCCAGCGATACAGCGGCACCGGCAGGATCAGGTCGGGCAGCGGCACCGGCAGATCGCGGCGACGCTCCGCCAGCGCGTCGCTGAGCCAACGCGCATCGCCCAGCACGCGCTGAAACTTGAATCGCTGGATCAGCTGATCGATGGGTGGGGCATAGACGAACGGCGCCACGCTCAGGTCCATGGGCGGCGGTTTGCTCAGGCACTCGGCGCAGGGTGAGTGGCTTGCGCCGGGCAGTGCGCAGCGCGGGCAGGCGGTGTCGTTCCAGGGCAGATCGTCGCGACAGCCGGCGCACACCGGCAGGCCCCGGGCCGGGTCGCCGCAGAATCGGCAGTGCCAGTTGTCAACCAGACGCATGCGTTCTAGTTGACAAGTTCAGTTGATTGGGTAGCGTATGCGTTCAATTTCCTGATCTCCGGTACTGCCATGAGCCTGCGTCACGATTGGACCCGCGAACAAGTGCGCGCCCTGTTTGCGTTGCCCTTCAACGACTTGCTGTTCCAAGCCCACACCGTACATCGCGCCAACTTCGACGCCAATGCGGTGCAGCGTTCACAGCTGCTGTCGATCAAGACCGGCGCATGCCCCGAAGATTGTGCCTACTGTCCGCAGTCGATCCGCTATGAGACCGGCCTGAAAAAAGACCCCTTGATGGAAGTGCAGGCCGTGGTCGAGGCCGCGCGCGAGGCCAAAGCCGAAGGGGCCACGCGCTTCTGCATGGGCGCCGCCTGGCGCTCGCCGAAAGACCGTGATCTGGACAAGGTTGAAGCCATGGTGCGTGAGGTCAAGGCACTGGGCATGGAAACCTGCATGACCCTGGGCATGCTCAAGGCGCATCAGGCGCAGCGCCTGGCCGACGCGGGGCTGGACTACTACAACCACAACCTCGACACCTCGCCCGAGTTCTACGGCGAAATCATCACCACCCGCACCTACGAGGATCGGCTGGAAACCCTGGGCCATGTGCGCGAGGCCGGGGTGAAGGTCTGCTGCGGCGGTATCGTCGGCATGGGCGAGGGCGAGACCGATCGCGCCGAGTTGCTGCGCCAGTTGGCGATCATGACCCCGCATCCGGAAAGCGTGCCCATCAACAATCTGGTCCAGGTGGCCGGCACGCCGCTTGCCGGCGGTGAGGCGCTGCACCCCATCGAGTTCGTCCGCACCATTGCCGTGGCGCGCATCCTCATGCCCACCTCGTACGTGCGGCTGTCGGCCGGCCGCACCGACATGACCGACGAGCTTCAGGCCTTGTGCTTCTTTGCCGGGGCCAACTCCATGTTCTACGGCGAAAAGCTGCTGACCACCGGCAACCCGCAGAATGCGCGCGACGAGGCGCTGATGGCGCGTCTGGGAATTCGCCCCGAAGGCGGCGCTCCGGGCCAGGTGCACAACCCGTCACCGGCGTGCGCCAAGGCCGCTGCGGCAACGGCGGCAGACGCCCCGGCCTGTGCCGCCTGACCGCAGTCTTGATGCGCGTCTCGCGCCCAGGCTGGCACAGCTCAAGGCGCAGGATCGCTATCGCACGCGGCGGGTGATCAGCGGCGGCCACGGCGTCCATGCCGTGGTCGACGGCCGCAAGCTGCTCAATTTCTGCAGTAACGATTACCTGGGTCTGGCCACCCATCCCAAGGTACTTGCGGCAGCCCAGGCCGCGCTGGGCGAGGGCTGCGGCAGTACCGCGTCGCCGTTGCTCGGGGGGCACAACCGCCATCATCGTGCGCTGGAAGATGCCCTGGCCTCGGCCACCGGCTACCCGCGTGCGCTGCTGTTCACCTCGGGCTGGGCGGCCAATCTGGGGGTGCTGCGCGCGCTGCTGGGCCGCAACGACGTGTTGATCGCCGACGAGCTGAATCATGCCTCGCTGATCGACGGGGGGCGCCTCAGCGGAGCGCATTACCGGCGCGTGGCCCATGCTGATCTGGCGGGCTTTGCCGCCGCACTCGCGGCCGCACCGCACCCGGCGCAGCGGCTGGTCGTGACCGACAGCGTGTTCAGCATGGACGGCGACCTGGCGCCGCTGGCCGAGCTGCGGGCCTTGACGCGCCACGCCGGCGCCAGCCTGATGGTGGACGACGCCCATGGGTTCGGCGTGCTGGGCGCCCACGGCGGCGGCATCGTCGAACATCTGGACATGGGTGATCTGCGGCCCGAGATCTACGTGGCCACGCTGGGTAAATCGCTGGGCAGTGCCGGCGCATTCGTGGCGGGCAGCGAGACCTTGATCGAATATCTGGTGCAGCGGGCACGCTCGTGGGTGTTCTCGACCGCGCCGCCGCCGGCCTTGTCAGCGGCTGCATTGGCCGCGCTGCGGATCGTGCAGGGTGAGCCTGAGCGCCGACGCCACCTGCATGCGCTGATCGCCCGCTTCCGCGCCCGCGCCGCGGAGGCCGGACTGCCGCTGATGCCATCGCTGACCCCCATCCAGCCGCTGGTGATCGGCCGTGATGCCGATGCGCTGGCCGCGAGCGCGCGGCTGATGGAGGCCGGTTACTGGGTTGCGGCGATTCGTCCGCCGACGGTGCCCGAGGGCACCGCCAGGCTGCGCATCACGCTCAGCGCCGCGCACGGCACGGCCGAGGTGGACGGACTGGTGCACGCGCTGCGCGAGGCGGTGCGCGCGCCGGCCGAGGTGGCGGTGTGAGCGCGCGCAGCCTGTTCGTGACCGGCACCGATACCGG
>Ga0207908_1000210_pt1 | contig 19092 bp, 15 predicted proteins | sample MalvirmetagMSP81_FD_184224 | JGI IMG/M metagenome (GOLD analysis project Ga0207908, IMG submission 184224) | Marine viral communities from the Deep Pacific Ocean - MSP-81 (SPAdes) | ecosystem: Environmental > Aquatic > Marine > Oceanic | place: Pacific Ocean | collected 2011-04-18
CGACGTGCTCGGCATGGGCATGGCGCTGGCCGCGATCCAGGTCGCCAGCCGGGCCGAGCGCTCACCGCGCTGGACCTTCGGCTTCTACCGCCTCGAGATCCTCGCCGCCCTGGCCAACGCCGTGCTGCTCTTCGGTGCGGCCGGGTGGATCCTGTGGGAAGCCGTCGGTCGGCTCACCGAACCCCCCGAGGTGCTGGGCGCTCCCCTGCTGATCGTGGCGACCATCGGCCTGGTGATCAACCTGATCGCCTTCGCCATCCTCCGCCGGGGCGCCGAGGAGTCCCTCAACATCGAGGGCGCCTACCTGGAGGTCCTGGCCGACACGCTGGGATCGGTCGGCGTGATCATCGCCGCCGTCGTCATCAACACGACCGGGTTCACCCTCATCGACCCGATCCTCGCGGTGGGCATCGGCGTCTTCGTCCTGCCCCGGACCTACCGGCTCGGCCGCAAGGCCCTGCGCATCCTGATCCAGGCGGCGCCAGAGGGCATGGACGTCGACACGCTGGAGGCCGAGCTCGCCGCGCTCGACGGCGTCGACCGGGTGCACGACCTGCATGTCTGGACCCTGACCTCGGGCATGGACGTCGTGTCGGTGCACCTGGAGATGTCCCCCGGTGCGGACAGCCACGTCGTCCTGCACCTGGCCCGTGACCTGCTGGAACACCAGCACGGCATCACCCACGCCACCATCCAGACCGAACCTGCAGCGCACGCGGCGTGCGAGCCGCAGGAGGTGCACTGGTGACCGCCGTCACCTGACCGGGTCAGGTGGTCAGCATTCGATGTTGGACAGCTCGGCGCCGGCGAAGACCTCTTCGCTGGCGTCCTCCCCCGGCGCCTCGGTGGCCGCAGGGGTCTCCGACACCGACTCGGTCGGGTCGGGTTCGGGGGCGAAGTCGGCCGGGTCGAACCCCGAACCGAGCAGCAGCTGCAGCTCGTCGATGTCCTCCGCGCTCGGGCTGACCATCACCCCGCCGAGCTGCTCGGCGAGCAGCTCCGCGTGGTCCAGTCGACCTTCTGGGTAGAGGATCTGGGAGTTCGTGAAGCCGTAGTTGGGGGCGTTGCCGATTTCGGCCACGGTGAAGCCGAGGGCCTCCAGCACGTCGGCGGTCTCCTGACCGGTGCCCTCGGGGGCCTCGCCGTTGAGCACGCGGACGGGGATGACGTTGGACGGGCCCAGCTCGATCGCGCCGCCGTCGGTACCGACCCCCTCGGGCAGCAGGTCGCCCTCGCGGAAGGCACGGAACAGCGCGTCGGCCTCGTCCTCGAGCAGGCGGACGACGTCGGCCTCGCCCCACTTGCTGTTGTAGCCGGGGACGGTGCGTCCGTCGACAGCGCCCGAGCTGATGCCGCGGACGGAGTTGAGCAGGTCGATCATCTGGCCGGCCCCGAACCCACGGTCGGTCTCGAGGGAGTCCGACACCGAGCTCACGAGGCTGGTCACTCGGGCGGGGTTGAGGAGCGTCCCGACCGAGGTGGCCTTGTTGACCATCTCGCGGGCGAACCGCTGCTGACGCGCGATGCGCCCGAAGTCGCTGTCGAGGCGCCGGGCACGGACGAACTGGATGGCGGTGACGCCGTCGAACTCCACACAGCCCGACGGGATGTCGAGCCCGGAGTAGCGGTCCTGCAACGGCTCGTCGATGTAGAAGGTGACGCCGCCGAGGGCGTCGACGGCCTCCACGAACCCGGCGAAGTTCACGCGGGCGTAGTGGTCGATGTGGATGCGGGTCAGCGCGGTGATCGTGTCGATCAGGCACTGCGCGCCTCGTCCCTCGCCCTGCTGCTCACCGATGGCGAAGGCCTGGTTGATCCGGCCCGTGGAGCCGTCGCAGCGCTCGACCAGGAGGTCGCGGGGGAACGACAGCATCGCGGCGGCGTCGGTGTTGGGGTCGATCTGCAGCAGGATGATCGTGTCGGTCAGGTCGGTCCCGGTGTTGTCGGTGCCGATGGCCTGCAGCTGCTCCTGCGACAGTCCCTCCCGGCTGTCGGAGCCGACGAGGAGGATCGTGGTGCGGTCCTCGAGGTCCTCGATGGAGGGGAGCTCGAGCGGCGCGTCCGCGTCGTCGCCGGCGGAGAAGCCGCTGGTGCCACCCTCGGTGTTGATGACCAGGTCGAGGTCACCGATGTTCTGCTGGGCGCGCCACAGGATGAAGGCGTAGTAGCCACCCGTGAAGACCGCGAACGCCGTGACCACCGACACCACGAGCATGCCGAAGCGCAGCCAGTCGACGCCGCCGTTTCGCGGCTTGCCGCCGGCAACGGTCGGCCCGAAGACGCCGGATGCGAGATCGCCCGCACGCTCGGGGGTGGTTGCGGCCACGGCTTGCTTGGCCCTCCAGGGTCATCGGGACGGGGTCGCAGGGATCCGTCGTTCGGGAAGCAGGAACTGTCGGTCGCGGCACGATGCGGGGAGGCGCATGGCCAGCGGACACCGAGCGATCGTATCGTCGTCGCCCTCCCGTCACGCGGAACACCCGGCCGATGGGGAACTCCCCGACTGACACCTGGGTGACCGACTCGTGTCATCCGGGCACACCCGTTCGACGCCGCCACTACCCTCGGCGGCCATGACGATCCACGACGCGTTGACCGCCCGTGCCCGCGAGCTGGGCCACTCCCCTGCCGTGGTGTTCCGCGACGCCGACACCGGCGAGCGAACCGAGCTCAGCTGGGCGACGCTGCACAACTGGGCGTCCAAGGGCGCCAACCTGCTGCTGGACCACTTCGACGCCGGCCTGGGCGCGCAGGTGCGGCTGGACATGCCGGCCCACTGGATGGCCCCGGTGCTGAGCCTGGCCGCCTGGGCCACCGGCGCGACCGTTGCGGTGGAGGGCGAGTCCGACGTGCACGTGGTCCACGAGGCCGACGAACCCGAGGGCGGGGACCTGCTGGTCGGCATCGGGATGGGGGGACGACCCATGGGGTCCGTGCCGGGCGACGCGCTGACGGTGGTGGACGTGCTGGCACAGCCCGACGACTTCGTCGACGACCCGGGTGACGAGGGGGCCTGGGCGGTCGGTGGGCGGACCCAGGCCACGTTGCTCGGCGAGCCGATCGAGGGCGGCGGACGCGTCCTGCACGCCGCGGACCGGGTCGACGAGGCGTTGCTGTTCCTCGTCGCGCGGACGCTGCCGGCCGGGACGGGCCTGGTCATCGCACGTGGCTACGACGATGTGGGGCTGAAGAAGGTGGCCACGGAGGAGAAGGTGGCGTAGCGTCGGTCACCACGGACGCCGTTCGGGCGCCGTTGCCGTCGAGTAGCCAGGAGGTGAGGACCCATGGAAGCCATCTGCTTCGCCATGCCGTTCCGTCCCTCCTCCTCGACCACGGCCGCCTGACCAGCCGACGCATTCGGCTCCGCTCGGGCGATCGACCAGCCCGAACTCCACAGGAGCACTGCGTTGTCCGAACCTGCAATTCCCGAACGTGCCATTCCCCGATCTGCCGTCCCCCCAGCCGGGAACACCGGCAGCACCCCTGACCTGTCCACCGTCGGGTACGGCGGCCCCTGGCCCGCCCTGCTCGACTCCATCGATCCCGACGGCGTCCACGGTCGGGTGGTCCGCGCCGATCGCGGCGCCGCGACCGTCCTCACCGCGGCCGGCCATGTCCGCGTGACGTGGACACCAGCGACCGCCCCACCGGTCACCGGTGACTGGGTCGTCGTCCGCCCCGACCCCTACGCGGGCCCCGACCACGGGCTGCTGGGCGGCGTCGCGACGCGTACGACGTCGATGACGCGCCCCAACACCCACGGCCAGCGCTCGTCCAACGAAGCCGACCAGGTCCTCGCGGCCAACGTCGACATCGTCGGGGTCGTCGTGGTCGCCGACGAGGAACCCAACGTCCGCCGGCTGGAACGCGGGGTGGTGATGGCCTACGAGTCAGGGGCCCAACCGCTGGTCCTCCTGACCAAGGTCGACCTCGTCGAACGCCGCGACATCGCCATCGCCAGGGCCGAACAGGCCGCCATCGGCGTCGAGGTGATGCCGATCTCGCCCCTCACCGGCGAGGGGGTGGAGGAGCTGCGCGCCCGCCTCGCGCCGGACCGGACCATCGTCCTGCTCGGCGCGTCGGGGGTCGGCAAGTCCACGCTCACCAACGCGCTGGTCGGCGAGGAGGTGCTGGTCACCCAGGACGTCCGGGCCGTCGACGGCAAGGGGCGGCACACCACGACCCATCGAGAGCTCGTCGCCCTGCCGGGCGGCGGGGCGGTCCTGGACACCCCTGGCCTGCGGACGCTCGGCCTCGGCGTGGTCGAGGACGGCATGGCCGCGGCGTTCCCGGAGATCGAGGAGCTGGCAGGCGGCTGCCGCTTCGGGGACTGTCGCCACGACGGCGAACCCGGCTGTGCGGTCCTCACCGCCCTCGACGACGGGACGCTGGACCCCGACCGGCTGGAGGGCTGGAGGCGCATCCGAGCCGCCTCGGAGAATGCCGCCCTCCGCGCCGACACCGCCGCCTACCGCCAGACCGCCCGGTCGTGGGGACGCATCTACCGCGACGCCCAGTCGCTGAAACGCCGCTGACCCGGCCCGAGCCCCTCCCGCTCCCCTCCCCCTGACGGATTCGCCTCGCGAACGGCGTTCAGCCGCTCACCCCCGAGGCGATTCCGTCGGCGTGGGCCGAGGATCCCGCGGTTCCGCCCCGCCGAAGCACACACATTCCGTCGCCGGGTGAGGCGAATCCGTCGGGGCGAGGTGGAATCCCGGCTACCGCTGGTGGTCCAGCATGTTCTCCAGCAGGGTGTAGCCGGTGTAGGTGACGGCGTAGTTCTGCAGGCCGTAGGGGTGGAAGTAGTCCTCCGTCGGCTCGGGCAGGAGGGCGCCGAGGAACGTCACGGTGCCGTCGCCCAGGTCGGCCTGGCCGTAGATGGTCCGGCCCGAGCCGTTGGTGCCAGCGGTGATCGCGCCGGGGAGGGCGTCCCAGGCGTCCTGTGAGACCGTCCAGTTCGGGGCCGCGCCGGCGTTGTCGGGGAAGCCGACCGGGATGACGTCCCAGGTCTGGGACGCGACACCGCGCAGCCCCTCGTTGAGGTGGTCCTCGGAGGTGTCGAGGAAGTCGACGTAGCCGACGTTGCGGTTGGTCACGGTCACGTCGCCGGCGTCGATGCCAGCGAACAGGTCGGCCAGGAGCGGGGCCGCGCCGTCGGTGACGACCAGGTTGCCGCCGCCCGCGACGAAGCTGGTCAGGGCCGTGACCCAGCCGGCCAGGTCGGTGCCCTCGGGCATGACCTCGTCGGCGAGCACCAGCGAGTCGTAGCTCGACAGGTCCACGTCACCCGACAGCACGTCGGGGATCCGGACGGCGTCCAGCGGGTTGTCGGCGAAGCGGTTGAGGTCGGTGAAGAACTTCATCCGCGAGACCGTGTAGTGGGTGAAGGAGAAGTCCGGGTCGACCTCGGGGTCGTCGCCGGTGAAGTTGGCGGGGATGTCGTCGTTGCCGTCACCGAACCCGTTGCTGTCGATGGAGGAGGTCGGGGTCGGGTCCTCGACGTAGGCCGCCCGGCCGCCGACGGGGAAGGTGTGGGTGAGGGGCTCGACGGCCGTCTTGAACATGGCGTAGTTGATTGCCCGCACGGTGTCGACCCACATCTGGTTGACCTCACCGGGGTGGGTCAGGATGTTGGAGAACGGCAGGTTCGACGCGGTCATCTCCGTCGCGAAGCCGGTGCCCTCGACACCAAGGCCGTCCTGGGTGGCCGGCGAGTTGTAGTAGTCGATGCCCGACCCGGCGGCGGAGTAGCCCAGGATGTCGTACAGCGTGCCCCACTCGTAGGGCTGCACGGCCCCGCCGGTGGCCTGGTTGAGGACCTCGATGGACTCCAGTGCGATGCCCTCGATGTTGTCGGCGATCGAGTCGGCGAAGCGGGCCAGCCGCTCGGACTTGCGGTAGTCGAACTGGCCGACGATCTGCAGGCCCGACGCGGCGACCGGCTTGACGCCCTGGCCGTGGTTGTCGGTGCCCAGGTACCAGCCGCGGTAGTCGGGGTCGTCGGTGTCGTGCTCGAGGTCGGCGAACTCCGCCAGCAGTGCGTCCAGGCCACGCCCCTCGGGCTGGTCGAGCGTGCCGTTGGAGGCCCGCAGGTAGCCCTGGACGGGGAAGTTGCGGTTCAGGTCACGGCTGCCGTCGTTGGCGCGCGTGAAGTTGACGCCACCGTCGTCGTGGGTCATGTCGCCGTTGATCCACCCGTCGGGGTTGGGGAAGACGAAGTGGACGACGAACTGCGCCAGCGTCTCCTGGATGAACGCCTGGTCGTTGCGCTGGTCGACCATGTCCTCGATCACGCGGGCCGCCCCCTCGCGGCCCGCGTGCTCGTTGCCGTGGATCGAGGACAGGATGAGCAGGTGACGCTTCTCGCTCACCGGGACCGACTCGTCGGTGACGCGGATGTCGTAGACCGGCGCCCCGCCACGGCTGGGCTCGGCCAGCTCGGTGATGTCGACCAGCCCGGGGTGCACCTCGTCCAGCACGCCGATGCCGCACTCGAAGTCGGCGAACGTCAGGAACGTGGCCGACAGTCGCGGCTCGGGGAAGACCCTGCCGTCGACGGTGATGTCGTCGGGCGTGCACTTCACCGGGGCCAGACCGGCAACGGAGCCGAGGCCGGGCAACGCCGAGGCGCTGACGGTGGTGAGGAGGGTGAGGACGGCCACGAGGGCCAGCAGTCGGGATCGCATCGGTACTCCGGGTCGGCGTGCCCGCCGGCGCGGGCTCTGCCCGGAAGGTTCGACACGCCCACCCCGGGTTCCTGCCCGATGTGTGCGGTCAGGCGTCGCGAACCGCGGCGATGCGTTCCTTGCGCAGCCGGCGTCGGACCCGTGCCTGGGCCTGGCGACGCAACGCCGCCTCCCCCTCCACGACCAACGGGGGCACCTCGACCGGCTTCCCGTCCTCGTCGAGGGCCACGAAGACCAGGTAGGCGCTGGTCGTGTGTCGTCGTTCGCCGCCCTCCCAGGGTTCGGCGTCCACCCGCACCCCGACCTCGAGGGAGGTGCGCCCGACGTCGTTGACGCGCGCACGGACGATGAGGAGGTCGCCAACGCCGACGGGCGAGTAGAACGACAGCTCGTCGATGGCGGCGGTGACGGCGAGTCGTCCGCAGTGGCGGGCGGCCGTCGTGCCGGCGGCCTCGTCGACCTCCCGCATGATCACCCCACCGTGCACGTTGCCGGCCCGGTTGGCGTCGAGCTGGTTCATCGTCCGCACGAACGTGACCTCGCTGTCGCTGACGCGCCGTGGGGGCAGGGCGGAGGCAGGGTCGCTCGTGGCCGGGTCGCTCGTGGCCGGGTCGGTCATGGCGGGGACGATACCGCCGGGACCGGCCTCGGACGTGCGACGGCCGCCTCCGATGGAGGCGGCCGTCGAGGAAGGTCTGGGCCGTGGATCAGCGGCGGCTGTAGTACGGCTTGTCGGCGTTGGGGCGCTCCTCGGGCTGCTCGGTCGGGGCATCCTCACCGGGCGGCGCGGACTCGAAGCGCTCGACCTCGGGCTCGGCCTGGCCGCCGTCCTGGGCCGGCACCTCGCCGCGAAGGAAGTTGACGGTCACCCACAGGTCGTCACCGTGGCGGACGACGCCGATGCCCGCCTGGTTGTAGTCGCCCATGATGTTGCGACGGTGGCCGGGAGAGTCCATGAACGCGTCGTGGAGGCCCTGCACCATCTGCTCGATCTGCCCGCTGGGCCAGTACATCGTGCCGACGTTCTCGCCCATGGACTCCCACTGGCCGGTGTACTGCTGGCTGTAGCTGGGGTTGTGGTACATCCGGTCCTCGGCCTGCATGACGTGCGACCAGTCACGGGCGATGCCCGACAGCTCGGTGTTCATCGTCAGGGGCGCGTGGCCCTCCTCGGCACGCGAGGCGTTGATGTGGTCGAGGAACATCGTCTCGGCCTCGGGGATCACCTCGGCAGCCGAGGCGGCGCCGGCGCTCAGGACGAGCAGTGCGGAGACCAGGAGGGCGACGGTGCGGAGCTGACGGAACATGCGGCGGAGACCTTCAGGAGAGGGGCGGCGTCACCGGACGCCATCTACATCACTCTGGGTATCGGACCGCTACGAAGGGTCATTGAGCTCTTTTTCGACAACGACGGCCCAGCAGCGCGCGCAGGACCAGACGGAACGTGCCTTCCCGCCCGGCGTCACCGTCCCGTCAGCAGGCGCCCGTAGACTCCCGCCGCGTGTCACCCCGTCCGCTCTCCCGTGCCGTCGCCGCCTTCCTGGCCGGCGTCCGTGCGTTGGTGGAGGTCCTGCGGCGACGCGCCCGCTTCCCGGTCCTGACCGAGGTCCTCCAGCACTGGCTCCACGAGCAGCGAACGATCCGTCAGGGGGTGCTCGCCCTCTCCATCGGCATCGGCATCACCCTGATGGCCGGCATCGTCCTCGGTGCCATGGACCAGCTGCTGGAGGAGCTGCCGGGCCTGCTGGTCCTGGCGCCGGCCGCGATCGGGATGCGGGGCGCCATCTTCGGCGCGCTGGGCGCCCGCCTCGGCACCGGCATGCTGACCGGCCAGCTCGACGGGTCGGTCGCCCGTCGGTCGTTCCTCGGCCAGAACGTCGAGGCCGCGGTCGTGCTGAGCATCGTCACCGGCGTGGTCCTTGCCGGAGCGGCACGGTTGATGGGGCTGGTGGTCGGCTTCGAGACGATCTCGTTCACCGACCTCGTGCTCGTGTCGATGGTGGGCGCGGTCCTGTCGTCGTTGGCCACGCTGGGCGTCGTGCTCGCCCTGACCCGGTTCGCGGAACGACAGAGCTGGGACATGGACGCCATCGGCACGCCGATCGTGTCCGCCGCCGCCGACATCACCACCCTTCCGGCGCTCATCGTCGGCACGCTGACGCTCGGCAACGACACCGTCAGCGGGGTGCTCGGGTGGTCGCTGGTCGTCCTGGCCCTCGCCGCCGCCGTGCTCGGGCTCCGCTCCTCCGCCGACACGGTGCGCCGGGTGACGCGGGAGAGCCTGCCGATCCTGATGTACACCGCCGCGATGGGGATCCTCGCGGGGTCGGTGCTCGAGGCCCGCAAGGAGACGCTGATCACCAGCGTCGCGCTGCTCGTCGCGGTGCCCCCGTTCATCGCCAGCTCCGGCGCGATCGGTGGGATCCTGTCCGCCCGGCTGTCCAGCCAGCTGCACCTCGGCCTGCTGGACCCCACGGCGATCCCCAAGCGGCCGGCCTGGCTCGAGGGGACGCTGACCGTGCTGTTCGCGACCGTCGGGTACCTCGCGGTCGGCCTGCTGACCGCCGCCGCAGCCGGGCTGCTCGGCTACGGCGGACCGGGCGTCGTCCGCCTGATCGGCGTGACCGTCACCGCCGGCCTGCTGGCGGTCCTCATGATCTTCGCCGTGGGCTACTACGCGGCAACCGCCTCGTTCAGGTTCGGACTGGATCCCGACAACGTCGGCATCCCGCTCGTGACCTCGACCATGGATTTCGTTGGCATCCTCTGCCTGACTGTTGGGATAGTGGTGATCCTCTAGATGCGCCGAACCGTCAAAGACCTGCTGAGCGCGGGCAAGGACGCGACCGAGCTGATGCTCGACCTCGCGTTCGCGTCCGTGTTCCTCGACGAGGAGAAGCTGGCTCGCGAAGTGCTCCGGCTGGAGGACCGCATGGGGGAGGCGGTCCGGGAGCTGCGGATCATGTGCATGCTCGCCAGCCGGTCCCCCGAGGACGCCCAGCAGCTCGCCGGCGTGCTCGCGCTGGTCAACGCGATGGAGGCGATCGCCGACGCCGCCGAGGACGTTGCCCGCGTCCAGCTGCGCAACCTCGGTGTGCCCCCGGCGCTCCGGGACGACCTGCGCTACGCCGACGAGGTGACCGCGCGCGTCAAGATCCGCAAGGGATCGGAGATGATCGGCGCCACGCTTCGCGACCTCGCCCTGCCTGCCCGGACCGGCATGTGGGTCATCGCCGTCCGGCGGGAGGTGGAGTACGAGCACGGTCCGGACGCCGGCATGACGCTCCTGCGTGGTGACGTCCTGTTCATGCAGGGACCGGCGGAGGGCGTGGACCTGATGCGCGAGCTGGCCGGCGGCAAGCCGCTCGGCCTGCACCAGCCCGTCGCGGGCGGGCGACTGACCGACCTCGACCGGGCCGTGGACATCCTCGTGGAGATGAAGAACGCCGCTGAGGCCGCCGTCGGGCTGGCCTACTCCGCGGTCCTGTTCGACGACACCGGGCTGGCCAGCGAGGTGTCGGGCATCGAGGACCGCTGCGACGCGCTGTACCACGAGCTGCAGCACTGGGTCCTGCGCGCGGCGCGGGAGCTGACCGACGACGACGAGCTGGACGACCTGCGGGCGCTGCTGCAGATCGGGCTGTCCGCGGAGGCCATCGCCGACGCTGCCCAGGAGATGACCCGCCTGGCGGAGTCCCCGGAGGAGACGCACCCGGTCATCCGTGCGGCGCTGAGCGACACCGAGGAGCAGATCAACGATGCGATCGTGCAGGACGGATCGCCGATGGTCGGCCGGACGCTGCGCGACCTGAAGCTCCGCACGGCGACCGGCGCCGACGTGCTGGCCCTGCAGCGGGCCGGCCGGTGGGTCAACAAGCCCAGGGCCAGCCGTGCGGTCGAAGCGGGTGACCGGTTGGTCGTGCTGGCCCCCGAGGAGGGCCTGGCCCGGCTTCGCGAGTGGGCTGGCGACACCCGAGCGATGGACGAGGCCCCCACCGCTCCGACGGATCGTCCACGTCGCTGACCGTCACGGGGACAACCTGACCACGGATCACCCTGTGTGAGGGACCGTGCGACCCAAGTGCGCGCTGGGTTGGAGGATCGGTGCCGCCATCGGCGAACATGATCCACAGCAAGGCATCCCGTCCGATCGACGGTCGATGCCGTCTCCGACCCACGGGCTACCTGCCCGGTCGATTTCAAGAGGCCGACCGTGGCACCCAAGCGGTCGGCCTCTTTCGTTCCCACGCACGTCACGTCGTCAGGGCGGGTCTGAGCGGGGAGGACCCGGATATCGTGGGCCCGCGCTCGAGCGCCCGCACCATGACGCCCAACCCCCCACCCCCCGAGGACGTGCCCCCGCACGAGACCGCCAGGCATGCCCTGACGCTGGTCCACCTGGGGCGCGCCGAGGAGGCCCTCGACGTCGTCACCGACGCCCTCGCCCGACCGGACCTGCGGCTGGTGGACAAGCCGTCCCTCCGCTACGCCGCCGCGGTGGTGCACCACACCCTGGGCGACCCCGACAAGCAGATACTCGCCGCCGATGCCTGTCTTGCCGCCGCCCGTCGGCTCGAGGACACCGGGTGGATGGCCAACGCCCGTGGCATGCGGGCCCTTGCGGAGATCCGGACCGACCGCGTCGATGCGGCCCTGGCCGACCTGGCCCGCGCGGAGTACGACCTCGACCGGACCACCAACAAGCTGCTCGTCAGCTGGGCCCACAACGCCCTCGGGTACTGCTACCTCCAGCTGCGGCTGTACGAGCTGGCCGTGCCGCACATCGAGCAGGCCACCGCGGTTGACGATCCCCAGATGTCGCCGATGGCCCCGGTCATCCACCTCCTGAACCTGGCATGGGCACATCAGCGATGGGCCGACGAGATCGAACGGGCCGACCCCGAGGAGGCGGACGGCAAGGACGTCCGCCGGATCCGCGACATCAGCAACCGGTACGCGACGCGGGCGCTCGAGGCCGGCCGTCCCTTCGAGGGCCATCCCATGCTGGCGGAGGTCAGGGCCGTCGAGCTGGTCACCCGTCCCCCCAAGCTGGCCGAGACCTCCGTGGAGGAGCTGCGCGACGTGTGGGAGGACCCCGGTCACGTCGACCACATCGGGAGCCGGCCGACGGTCGGCGGCGCCCTGGCGCGTGCGTTGTGGCGGACCGGCCGGCGGGACGAGGCGCTGGAGGTCGCACGGGAGGCAGCGCGGCTCTCCGAGGAGGCGTCGGACTGGCAGGTCACCGCCAACGCCCAGTGGCTGCTGACGGAGATGGCCGTCGAGGCGGGGATAGCGGGTGCGACGGCGGGACGGGCCTATGGACTCACCTTGTCCCGGGCACTGTGGAGGCAGCGCCTGGCAACGCTGCACGGCGCCATGGCCGCACGTGAGGTGGCGACGATGCAGCACCGGGTCGAGGCGGCCCAGGTGGCGGCCACCTCCGACCCGTTGACCGGCGTCGCCAACCGTCGTGCGCTGGAGTCGATGCTGGCGGCGATCGGCAGCTCGGCGCAGGACGGGCCGACCAGCATGCTGCTCATCGACCTCGACGGGTTCAAGCAGGTCAACGACGAGCACGGGCACCACGTCGGCGACGAGGTCCTGCGTGCGGTCGCGAGGGCGATCGCCGACACCGCCCGGCACGAGGACCTCGTGGTGCGCTTCGGGGGTGACGAGTTCGTCGTCGTGGCCGCCGACACCGACGCAACCTCCGCCTCGATCCTGGCCGATCGGGTCCGCATCGCCGTCTCCCACGTGCAGGTCCCCGTCGATGGGGAGGGCAGCCCAACCGTGGGCGTGACGGCCAGCGTCGGCACCCGCACGACCGGCCCGGACCTCGCGGTCGAGGAGCTGGTGGCCGCCGCCGACCGCGCCATGTACGCCGTCAAGCAGCACCGCGCCGCCAGCGACAGCGGCTCATCTACCCTCGGGGGAGCCCGAGCGCCCGGGCGATGAGCATGCGCTGCACCTCGCTGGTGCCCTCGCCGATCTCCAGGATCTTGGCGTCCTGGTAGAAGCGGCCGACGGGGTACTCGGTGGTGAAGCCGTAGCCGCCGAAGATCTGGCAGGCCTCACGGGCTGCGGTGACGGCGTACTCGGTGGACATCAGCTTGGCGATGGACGCCTGCTTCTTGAACGGCTTGCCCTCCTGGAGCAGCCACGCGGCGTAGTAGTACTGGTTGCGTGCCACCTCGGCCATGGCCTCGAGGTCGGCGATCTTGAACGCCACCGCCTGGTAGCTGCCGATCGGCTTGCCGAAGGCCTCGCGCTCGTGGGCGTAGCGGACGCACTCGTCGACGCAGCCCTGGATCAGCCCGACCGCGAGCGCGGAGATGGCGATGCGGCCCTCGTCGAGGATGTTGAGGAAGTTGGCGAACCCGCGCCCCGTCTCGCCGAGCTGGTTCTCCGCCGGGATCCGGACGTCCTCGAAGTACAGGTCACGGGTGTCGGAGGCGTGCCAGCCGACCTTCCGGTAGCCGTTGCCGACCGTGTACCCCGGCGTTCCCGTCGGGACGACGAAGTTGGTGACCTCCCGCGGGTCGTCGTTGGTGACCGCGGTGATGGTCACGAACTCCGAGATGTCGGTCCCGGCGTTGGTGATGAACTGCTTGGAGCCGTTGATGACCCAGTGGTCGCCGTCACGGCGGGCGGTCGTGCGCAGGCCGCCGGCGTCGGACCCGCCGCCCGGCTCGGTCAGCCCGAACCCGGCCAGCTTCTTGCCCTCGGCCAGCTGCGGCAGCAGCTCCTTGCGCTGCTGCTCGGTGCCGAACTTGTAGATCGGCTGGGCACCCAGCCCCACGCCGGCCTCCAGGGTGATGCCAACGGACTGGTCGACGCGGCCCAGCTCCTCGATGGCGAGGCACAGCGACAGGTAGTCCCCGCCCGACCCGCCGTACTCCTCGGGGAAGGGCAGGCCGAATAGTCCCATGTCACCCATCTGGCGAACCAGGTCGGTGGGGAACTCGCCCTTGGCGTTCATCTCCTCCGCGCGTGGGGCGACCTCGTTGACCGCGAATGCGCGGACGAGGTCCTTGAGATCCTGCTGCTCGTCGGTGAGCTCGAAAGAGATTGCCATGGCTCGGGGGCTCCAGTCGGTCCGTGGGGCAGGCCCGCAGTGTACGGCCGCCCATCTCGTGCCGGGGTCGCCCGGTTAGCCTGCGGGGGATGTCGTTTCCCCAGCCGCCCGAGGGCCCGCGTTGGTCCGGTCCGCCGCCGGCCGGTCCACCCCCGACCGGGCCGCCGCCGACCCAGCCGCCCACCGGCCCGCCACCGGCGTGGCACGCAGCTGCGCCTCCTCCCCCGCCATCGGGGGGCGTGCCCAGGTGGTTGTGGGTCTACGGCGCCGTCGTCGCGATCGTCCTGATCAGCCTGGGCGGCTGGCTGCTGCTGGAGCTCCGCGACCCGGCCCCGCCGGCCGTTTCTTCCTCCGCGGACCTGGCCGAGGCCGGCTGCACGGCCGACACCAGGCAGCCCGACCTCGGCGGCGGCCACCTGGGACCCGAGGAGATGGTGAACAGCGCCCCCTCGCTGATCTACCCCGACCAGCCCCCGTCGTCGGGGCCCCATGTCGGCCAGGTCGTCAGCTCGGGGGTCTTCGACGTGGTGATCGACCCACGCATCACCACCCACAACCTGGAGCACGGCTACGTCGTGATCTGGTACGACGTCGACACCTCCCCCGCGGACCTCGCTGCCCTGCGGGCCTGGGCCGACGCCGGGCTGACCAGCGACCACCCCAAGCTGGTCGTCGCCGAGTACCCGATCCGCCTGCCGAACGAGGCCGACGTCGTGCTGACGGCGTGGTTCCAGCGCCAGGCCTGCGACGGGTTCGACGCGGCCACGGCAGACGCGTTCCTGCGCGCCCACTACGACACCTTCGGCGATGCGCCCGAACGCGGGCTGCCCCCGCACGAGTCCAGCGGGAACGGCGTGCTCGACCCCGCCGGACAGGACCTCCTGCTGCCGCCCCTGGACGACGTCAACTGACGCGCCGCAGCCGGCCCCAGCCGGCCGCGCCTATTTCCGGTCGGCGATCTTCAGCGCCATGCCGACGACGGCAAGGACGAGGACCGCGCCGACGATCCACTTGAGGATGCCGACGATGGTCGTGATGACCAGGTAGCCCAAGAACAGGACAACGGCCAGGAACAGCAGGCCGCCGCCCATGCCGGCACCACGGGGTTCGCTCATGTCCCCCACACTAGTGGACCGCCCCGGCCACACCACCGAGTGGACGCGGCACCAGAACGGTCGCACCAGAAGGGTCGCACCAGAAAGGCGCCCCTGTCGGGGAACAGAGGCGCCCCAAGGGTTCACGACGCCGTCGACCAAGGGGGAACCAAGCCGACAGCAGAGCCCTCTGGAAGGTGCGACGACGGGGCAGTCCTCCCTGTCGCTGCGTGACCAACCCTACCCCAGCACGAGGTGAACCGAAAGCAATTCACTCCCCTTGCACCCAGGGTGAGCGAGGGATGACGTTCAGCCCGCGAGCGCGCGCACCACCCGCGACGGGGACGGTCGTCCGAGGTGCCCAGCCATCCAGGTGCTGGTGTCCACCAGTGCCGCCAGGTCCACCCCGGTGTGCACCCCCAACCCGTCGAGCATCCACACGAGGTCCTCGGTCGCCAGGTTGCCGGTGGCCGACTCCGCGTAGGGGCAGCCGCCCAGGCCACCGGTGGAGGCATCGACCACGGTGACGCCCTCCTCCAGCGCCACGACCGTGTTGGCCAGCGCCTGCCCGTAGGTGTCGTGGAAGTGCACGGCGATGCGGTCCATGCCGACGCCCGCGTCGGCGAAGGCCCGGAGGACGGCCCGGACGTGGCCGGCGGTGGCCACGCCGATGGTGTCACCGAGGGAGAGCTGGTGGCAGCCGAGGTCCAGGAGCCGACGGCCGACGGTGACCACCTGTGCCGGGTCTACGTCGCCCTCCCACTGGTCACCGAAGACCATGGAGAGGTAGCCGCGGACGCGCATCCCCTCCTCCTGCGCTCGGGCCATGACCGGTTCGAACATCGCGAACTGCGATTCCAGCCCGCGGTTGAGGTTCTTCTGGGCGAACGCCTCGGTGGCGCTTGCGAACACCGCGATGTCGGTCACCCCGCACTCGATGGCGCGGTCCATTCCGCGGTCGTTGGGAACCAGCACGGGGAAGGCGACCCCGTCGGCCCGGGTGATGCCCGCCAGCACCTCCGCGGCGTCGGCGAGCTGCGGCACCCACTTGGGGTGCACGAACGAGGTGGCCTCCACGATGGTGTGGCCCGCAGCGACCAACCGGTCGATGAACGCGGTCTTGACGGCCGCGGGCACGACGGTTGCCTCGTTCTGCAGTCCGTCGCGGGGGCCGACCTCCCAGATGGTGACCCGGTCGGGCAGCGCACCGGTCGGGTCGGGCAGGACCTGGGGCCGCCTCACGACGCGGCGTCCTCGGCGGTGCCGTCCTCGGCTGGCTCGACCCGCACGAGCGGGTCCTCCATGCCGACCTGGCTACCGGCCTGCACGTGGACCTCGGCGACGACGCCGTCGAACGGGGCCGTCAGCGGATGCTCCATCTTCATGGCCTCCACCACCACCAGGGTCTGGCCGGCCGTGACCGCCTGGCCGACCGAGGCGCTGACCGCAGCCACCGAACCGGGCATCGGCGCGACGAGGGTTCCGCTGGCCCCGCCGGGCCCGGCCCCACGGTTGGCGGCGAGCAGGTCCTCCTCGCTGATCAGCCACGCCCGGCCGTCGGCGCCGATCCAGGCGCGGTCCTCGGCAAGGTCCACCGTCCAGGTCCAGCGGCCGCTGGGCAGGTCGACCCGGAGGCGGTCCCCGACCAGCGAGACCGCTGCGGGCCAGACCTCGCCGTCGCCGACGACGACCTCGGGACCGTCGCGGCTGATCCGGACCTTCACCTCGACGGCGTCGGTGCCGGGCGCCCGCAGCCGCCAGCGGGTCCAGCCCGCCTCGCCGAGTCGCCAGCCGCCGGGCAGGTCGAAGGGGTCGACGACGCCGGACAGGCCGCTCTCGCGGATGGCGATCGTCGCCAGGCCGACGGCGGCGTAGACCTCGTCGGGCACCGTGGAGTCGGTCAGCGCGTCGCCACGGTCGGCGATCAGGCCGGTGTGCATGTCGCCGGACCGCACGTCGGCGTCGGCCAGCAGGGCACGCAGGAAGGTGATGTTGGAGGGGAAGCCGAACAGCGTCGTGTCGGCCAGTCCGCGGTCGAGGCGGGCCAGCGCCTCGGCCCGGTCCTCCCCGACCGCGATGACCTTGGCCACCATCGGGTCGTAGTCGGAGGTCACGACGGCGCCGCGACCGACGCCGGAGTCGACCCGAACCCCCGCGGGGGTGTCGAACCGGACGACCCGCCCACCGGTCGGCAGGAAGCCCGAGGACGGGTCCTCGGCGTAGACGCGGGCCTCGACGGCGTGGCCGTGCGGCACCAGGTCGTCCTGGCCGAACGACAGCGGCTCTCCGGCAGCGATGTGCACCTGCTCGGCGACCAGGTCGAGGCCGTAGACCTCCTCGGTGACGGGGTGCTCGACCTGCAGGCGGGTGTTCATCTCGAGGAAGAAGAACTCCTCGGCGGCCGCGTCGGTGATGAACTCCACGGTGCCGGCGCCGACGTAGCCGACCCGTTCGGCGATGGCCACGGCGGCCTCGCCCATGGCCCGGCGGGTCTCGGGGGTCAGCGCCGGTGAGGGGCACTCCTCGATGACCTTCTGGTGGCGGCGCTGCAGGGAGCACTCGCGCTCGCCGACCCACAAGGTGGTTCCGTGGGTGTCGGCGAGGACCTGGATCTCGATGTGGCGAGGACGTTCGACGAACCGCTCCAGCATCAGCGTGTCGTCGCCGAAGCCGCCCTTCGCCTCGCGCCGTGCGGCGGTGATCGCCTCCTGCAGGGTCGCGGGGTCACGGACGACCCGCATGCCCTTGCCACCACCGCCGGCGGACGCCTTCACCATCAGCGGGTAGCCGACCCCCTCGGCCTCGGCGATCAGCTCGTCGTCGGACATGCCGGGACGGTGCACACCGGGCACGACAGGCGCTCCGGCCTCGATCGCCAGGTCCTTGGCGCTGATCTTGTCGCCCATCGCCTCGATGGCGCCCAGCGGCGGGCCGATGAAGGTGATGCCGGCCTCCTCGAGCGCCCGGGCGAACCCGGCGTTCTCCGACAGGAAGCCGTAGCCGGGGTGGACGGCCTGTGCGCCCGTGCGGCGGGCAGCCTCGACGATCAGCTCGGGGCGGAGGTAGGACTCGCTGGCCGCTGCCGGGCCCAGCCGGACGGCGACGTCGGCCATGCGGGTGTGCATCGCCTCGGCGTCGGCGTCGGAGTAGACGGCGACGGCACGGATGCCCATCGCGTGCAGGCTGCGGATGACACGGACGGCGATCTCGCCACGGTTGGCGACAAGGACGGTGTGGAACACGCTGCTACTTCTCCTCTGACTGCGGAACCCAGCTGGCCGGACGCTTCTCGAAGAAGGCGGCGATGCCCTCCTGCCCCTCCGCCGACACGCGCAGCTCGGCGATGATGCCGGGCGTGCGCTCGCTCGCCACGTCGAGGTCGTCCAGCGCCAGGTCGGGAAGGGTCTTGGCGACGGCAACAGCCCGTGGGCCGGCCTTCAGGCACCGGCGGACGGTGTCGGCCACGGCCACGTCGAGGGCGTCGACGTCGTCGACCAGCTGGTGGACCAAGCCGATGCGGTGGGCGTGCTCGGCATCGAACAGCTCACCGGTGACGAACAGCGCACGGGCGTGGGAGACCCCGATCTTGCGGACCACGTAGGGCGAGATGACGGCGGGGGCCAGCCCGAGCACGGCCTCGGTGAGGCCCAGCTTGGCCCCACGGACGGCGACGACGATGTCGCAGACGGCGGTCAAGCCGGTGCCGCCCGCGATGGCGTGGCCGTTGACCCGACCGATCAGCGGCTTGGGCAGGTCCCAGAGGCTGCGGAGCATCCCGTTCATCCGCCGGGAGTCGGCCACGTTCTCCTCGCGGCTCCAGTCCCGCATCGACCCCATCCAGTTGAGGTCGGCCCCGGCGGAGAACACCGGCCCGCCGCCGGTGAGCACGACCACACGTACATCGTCGTCGGTCGCGAGGGCCGCCGCAACCGACGACAGCTCACCGATGAGGGTGTCGTTGAAGGCGTTGCGGACCTCGGGTCGGTTCATGGTGATCGTGGCGACGCCGCGGTCGTCGACCTCGACCCGCAGTGTCTCGTGGCTCGTCTGCATGGTCATGGTCGCGGATGGTAGACCGCGACGGGCCGTCTGCTGGTCGGGGCGTAGGATCACGGCGATGGCCGATCTGTTGCTCGTCGTGGTCACGGCGCTGCTGAGCGCCGCGCTGACCGGTGCGGTGTTGTACTGGCTGTGGTCGCGGCGGGTCTTCCCCGAGCTGGAGGCGCAGGCCCGCGCC
>Ga0207908_1000214_pt1 | contig 18808 bp, 19 predicted proteins | sample MalvirmetagMSP81_FD_184224 | JGI IMG/M metagenome (GOLD analysis project Ga0207908, IMG submission 184224) | Marine viral communities from the Deep Pacific Ocean - MSP-81 (SPAdes) | ecosystem: Environmental > Aquatic > Marine > Oceanic | place: Pacific Ocean | collected 2011-04-18
CTCCTTTGCCGAACTCACACAGCGTCGGACCCGGGCATGGCAAAGACTGTGCTCCCGATTGAGTCAGGCGCTGACAGGTGTCGCCGTTACCCACGCACATAGGGCGCCCGCTTTTTCGGTCAAACATGGTGTATTCAGCCCTGAGGTTGAGATCCGCATCGTTGAACAGCATGCGCACCGGGATGGTCCGCAGCTTGCTGCCCGGAGATTGCTTCCGCAGCTCCTCGTCGAGTGGATGAGGAATCCATCCACCTTTCTCCTGGACCTGTGACGTGATGGTGAACTGGTCGTCTTTCTGAGGCAGCCGGATGCCGTTCTTTTCAACAACCCGGCCAATGCTGATACGCCCCAACATGGGAGGCGTAATGGCTAAACCTTTAATCATGATGACTCTCCTGAGAAAAAGGACCACGGGGCACTCGTCACGCCCGCGTGGCCAATGGGGCATTTATGCTTGGATGAGGAATCGCCGACTTCCCGGCTTGGTGAGGGGGTATTGCTCGAGTAGTTCTGGCTGATCTTTCAGCAGCTGTTTTACATTGAGCCCGACGGAATCCTTGCTGCGCTTCCAGCTCACGCTCCCGCTTGGGAAGGCTGCCTTTGACGCTTCGCCCATTTGGCTCTGGATTCGCTGTTTCAGGTGGGATTCGGTAGAGCTGATGGCCTCCATTTCTTTGCGAATGGCCAGCAGCTCGTCGAACGCGTCGGACAGCTCCTTGCTTTGACTGAAGTCCAGGGTCTCCCCTCTGTCCACTGGGTACAGGTGGCGCAAGGCTCGTTCTGCAGAATCGGTTCCGTCTACCGGTGGTGGTGTATCCGTTTCCACGAAATCCCAGAACTGGCGCTCCAGCGCGTACAGCGCTTCGATGAGTTCCTCATTCCGTTCAATTCGGTAGATCTTTAACTCCTGGCCACACAGCAGAACGCAAACGTCCGCCGCCTGCTTGCCGGTAACAGCCAACTGGTGCTGAACCTGGCACTGGATGTAGTCCGGCACGCCCTCTTTCCAGAGACGCGATCCGAACTCCCCTGCCGTTTTGCACTCCAGGATCTGCACGTCGTCATCGGCCACCACGGAGTAATCCAGGTTGGCCAACATCCAGTGCTTTTCCGGATCTGAATGCTGCAATACCGCATTCACCCGGCGCACTTTCCGGCCCGTCTGTTGGCTGTACTGCTCAGCTACAATCGGTTCCAGGATATGGCCCCAGTAGACCGGCGAGGTGGGATCGTCCGAATCGGGTTTGGGTAGGCCAGCATCTCTGCCGGTCTTGACCATCCAGAGTTCCAGTTGCGACTGGTAAGGGTTCATGCCCACGGCTGCAGCGGCATCACTACTGCCAACCCCCTGCTTTCGCACCTTCAGCCATTCATCCCGGCTGAGGTCCTTGGTAGAGACCAGGCGCAATGCCGGTCGCTGCTTCTGAATTGTGTTTGCACTCATGCCCATGGTGTTTTCCTCCAGACATAAAAAAAACCCACCAGAGCATCAGGCTCCGGTGGGCTTTATGGCGGTTTCGCGATTTGTAGGATTGGCTCAGGCCACAAGTGACATGGCCTGCTCTAATGCACGGTTCTTCACGGCTGCACCGGTTCCAAACCAGGCTGAATCCAACCGGTGGTCCACGGTCTTAGCGCGGCGTTGGTGATCGATGAATTCCGTTACTGCATTCAGCAGCCCGTAGGCCGTGCCGTCAGATGAAGCCAGCGTGGCACCCATGCCTTCGCCCTCATACAGGGACAGCGTTTTCGCCATGGACCGTTCATTGGTTTTGCCGACACTACTTCCGGAATCATCGGTGAATACCTTCAGGAAGTAGTTCCTGGCCTCAGTGGTTTTCACCTTTCGCTCACTCAGGGTCTTCAGTCGGTACATGAAGTCATCCCACGCACTGACCGAGATTCCTAGCTGCTTCTTCACCAGGTCCGCGTCGAAGGCTGTGTTGTGCTTCACCTTGACGGCGTTGGACGTGGAGTTTTTCAGGGCAACTGCGAGGGTGTTGTTGCACACCACGCGAATGCTGGTGAACTGGGCAGTCGTCGCCATAGTGCCGTCACAGGCGGTGGCCAGCAGCACGTAGGCATTGGTTTGATCGTTGCCTTTAAGCACGCCGGACTGACCGGTACGAGCCAGCGCCCACATTTTCCGACCACCTTTCAGCACGCCTGCTGTCTCCAGTTCAAAACCGGACACCTCGGTCAGATCCCGATAGAACTCCAGAATCTCTTCGGGCTGAACCACCTTGAAGCGGTTACCGACGACCGACAGCGGAGCCTTGGTATCCGAGCGGTAAAGCACTTTGGAATCCGGATAGGACAGAATCTCGCCCAGGGGGCCACCAGAGTTCGTAACGTAACGGACCGGGCTTTCCTGGATCTGCCAGTCCAGACCGGCTTGCGTTGCCCAGACTTCCAGGGGCTGATTTGAGGTCAGTTCGTTCCCCAGGCCATGCCACGGGGTTTGGCCCACGTAGGCCATTTGCTCGATGAGATGAGCCATGGTTGTTCTCCTTTGGAATTTGCGAGGGAATTAACGGATGTCGTCTGGGGAGTCAGGATCGACACTGAAGGAATAGCCGCAATCCAGGCATCGGTAGTTGTCGAGCACACGGTCATCCAGGACATCACCCAGCATCACGCCAGCGGAAGCGCCGGTAGCGCCACCCAGCAGCGCACCGATGACGGCACCACCGATACCGCCCACCGTTGCGCCTACGGGTCCGGCGACGATACCCAGCGTGGCACCTGCACGAGCACCGGCTGTCGCAGCAGCAAACCCGCCATAGGCGCCTGCAGACGCACCGACCACCCCAGCGGTTTTCTTGCCGTAGTTGTTCTTGCCGATCCGGACGGACAGGCAGTTGGGACATTTTTCAGACATGGGAATTATCTCTGTGAATGGGGAGGGAAGGCACAGTCAGTGCCTTGATTCACAGTGGTGATATAGGTTTGAGATTTTTTCGAGTGGCCTGTTTGCCGCTACGCCCGCTACACGTAGCGACTGTAGCAATAATGTTTTGCATCCGAGATTTATTAGCTAAGCCAGACAAAAAATATTCTCGATATTCTGAGAATAACTGAGCCTTCCCATGCTCCCCACTTTAATCTTCAGTTAAAGCGGAGGGGAGACAAAATGACTGATACATCAAAGAGGACAGCTCGGTTTATACGGATAAAGACCGTCGTTAAAAAAACGGGGCTATCACGGGCCTCAATCTATAACAAACTCAAGAAGGACTCCAAATATCACGATCCAGAATTTCCGAAACAGATAAAGGTTGGGGGAGGAGCCGTTGTTTGGATCGAACATGAAATAGACGATTGGATGACTACACAAATCAGTAATTCACGCGAATCAGCGAGCATCTAAAGCGGGGCAATCAACTATGATTCCAAGTAACTCGTATCTAAACCCGAGGGAAAGATATCGGATATTGAACATCTTCGATCGATACCCTGGGCTGCCAGATTTATCAGACCTAGACTTGTTAGGAACAGCTATTGGCTATGCTCTTGATCAGATAAAAGCACCTTATCCAATGATTCTTCTTACAGGCCTCTCGGCTATCGCGACTGTAAACCAAGCACTATGTGATGTGGAGAGGCCTACCGGCGGTAAAACATCTCTGTCATTTTATGGGCTACTCATCGCATTCTCTGGCGAGCGCAAGTCAAGTATGATCAACTTTTTTTATAGACTCATTCGTCAGGCAGAAATCGAAGCAGAAAAAGAGTATCAAGAGGAACACGCACTTTGGAAGCGAAAACATCAGATATGGAAGATGAAGCGAACTGTGTTCACAAACCTACTGCGGGAGACCGTCCAAGCAGAACTTGCTGCTGAGCTCAGCGAAACTGATTATGACGATGACCAAATACGGAAGGTTCAAGAACTAGTAGATGCACACTTGATCTCCGAACCAGAAAAGCCCAAAAAAACACAACTGCTCCACGAGGACATTACCTATCCGGCACTGCTGCAGGCCGCACACGAAAACAGCAAATACCTGTGTATTCTAGCCGATGAGGGAACTCGTGCGTTGAACGGACTTGTCACACCAGGCCTTTCGACACTAAATTCGGCTTGGAACGGCGTTCAATTAATCACTGGAAGAAAGACCTCAGAGTCTTTCACTGTCAATGACCCACGCTTTTCGATCCTAATTTCCATTCAACCTGGACCTTTCGATGATTACCGTGATCGTAAGTCGGATCAAGCAAAAGAGTCGGGATTCTGGGCAAGAGCTTTTGTGTGTGGTCCATATACCACTATCGGATTTCGCAACGATTCTTTGCCGATCTATTCGGAACCTCCTGTGCAATTTGAAAAAAGACTACGAAAGCTGGTCAAGAAGTGCGTGAAGAGCGCGAGAAGGGATAACAGCGACAGAAAATTAATACGCTTCGATGATGCGGCCAAAGAATTATTCAATGCATTTAGCGGCGAGATTGAATTAAACATGCAACCTGGGGGACTATACGAGAATGCCAAAGATCACGCATCGAAACTCATGGAAAATATCGCGCGTATAGCAGCGAACCTCCACATCATTAACAAATGCGACGGAGACATAAGCTGGAAAACACTTAACACAGCCATTCATATCTGCGTATTTTTCTCCAGAGAATACTTGAATATTTTTGATTCAAGACCACAACACATAATAGACGCAGAGCTTCTTTACACATGGATCATGGAGCAAGCACAAAAATTTAACAGCAATGTGCTTCCGAAAAGGTGGGTTATGCAACATTGCCCCTCGAAGGTAAGGAAATCAAAACGATTCTGGAGAGCGCTTGAACATTTAGAGATAACTCAATCGGTACGAGTCTTTATCGACGCAAAAAAAACTCACTATATCGAAGTAGCAGCTTGTCCAAGAGTGTGAACGACCAATTAATGCTCTGGTTGCTCACTGAAGGCGGGGGGTATAAATAGCCCCCGCAAAGTCAACCTGACAATCGGGATTTAACTTTCAAGCAAACCTTATAAATCGACTTAGGTGAGGCAACAGAGAAGGTATATGGTCGACGTGATGGTTCTCTAAAATCTCATTCACGTGGTCATTAAAAACTTCAACGTGTTTATATTCATTTTTGGTCTTATTAACTTCTCCTCTCCAGAAATGTTCCGCGAGAGAATTAGCTATATCGAGTAATGACACTTTCTCCGCGCCCTCAGGAGGTTGCACGGGAGGCCTTGGATAAAATATGGCAGTCCCTTCAATGATCCTTTTCGCGGCCACCATTTTTTGCGAATCCAAATTCGACTCGCCTAATTCTCTCGCCAATTCCGCTTCCAGTTTCGAAACTGCAGCGGTCAATTCATCTTCTCTCGTTCTTTTGCTTTCGAGGGCTATGTAGCTTTCGGCGAATGCATTTAACAAATGCAGTTGAGAAGGCATCCAATCCGGCTTTTCTGTCTCGCTAACGGAGTCTACTACAGCTCCCGCCAGTGTAGCTTGGTAGTCAGTTTCTGCGACAAACAGATCGTTTAGCCGAACAGGAAAACTACTCTCAACGACTTCCTTACATTGCACACCTTGGTCCCCGGCCAAGCTGGGCTTTGCAAGGACAAAGGACTCGACCGTCGATTGTATTCCCCTTTTTTTCGCTGGGTATAATCGCGATGAGTGAAAGGATGAACGAAGGTCCGCAACCATTGTTTCCAGGGCAACCTCTGCTACTTCTTTTTCTTCAATCTTTCCGCATTCGGATAAGATCGCAATCGCCTCAGACTCATTCACCTCAGCCGAGCCAAGCCACAGCACTTCGTTAACGATCTCTTGACTCAATGTCATGAACCGAAAGGACTGCGATTTCGACTCATATCTTCGCAGCAGTTCATTTCCCTGGCAGTCGAAGTCCACGACCCGAAAGTACACCTGCAGGGCATTTGGAACACGGCACCAAATCCGCCCACCTCCTTCCATGAACTTTTTCAAAACGGTGTCGTCCGAGTTCAACTTCAGAGGAAGTTCCAATAGGTACCTGACGGCAGGTTTCGCTTCCATTGATTTTGGCATTACTAAACATCCTCACCTATCCCGAGATGAAATAATTTTCGAGTATGTGTCCCTAACAGATCCCATGCCTCTTGCTTTTCTGGCCCGTAACTATGGCGCTGGTAAACACGCTTAACTTTGTTTTCCTCAGTATGGTTCAGGCACCGCTCTGCTACTTCCGGCAAAACACCAAGCGCCGTCATTATCGTTGCTCCTGTTCGCCGGAGATCGTGCGGTGTCCACTTCCCTCCCGGGAGGACCAACGCTTGAGCCTTTGAGCTCCGTCCTTTATTAGGTTCCTTACCGGGTGGCAACTGGCGATCACGAATTTGCTTGGTAATTGACTTGGGGCAGACTGGGCCTGAATCTAATGAGTTTGGATAACACCACTGCGAATCCTCGGTAAGCTTTTTAAGGTCTTTGAACCAGGCTACAGCAAAACTTGATAAGGCAATCTCGTGAGGCTTACCATTCTTGCTGTTTTCCGGAGGTATCTTCCAGGTACCTCGCTTTAGATCCACATCGACCCACTCTGCCTTGATCAGTTCCCCAACTCTGCAACAGGTTGTCAGCATGATCCAGATAGCGATAGATGTAGAAGGCGACATCTGACCATCGGGGATCTGATTGGCAAGTGCTTTAATTTCATCGTCACTCAGTACTCTGTCGCGCTCAACGTCTTTGCCGCCAATCTTTGACTTCCGGATACTGGCTGTGGGGTCGTACTCGATCAAATCCCGGTCGACTGCAAAGCGAAACATTTGCCGGATTAGGCTCAGCGTCAACTTCGCCATGCGAGTCACACCGCGATTAAGCTGCGCATCAACGACCTCTGTGACATGGCCCTTTTTGACATCTTCAACCGCAAGCTGACCAATTTTGGGAAGCACATCCTTTTCAAAGAGCCTACGAACCTCTGCTCCGCCATCTTTCCGGTTTTTAAGATCGATGTCCGCCCAATGCTCAAAAAGCTCTGTCACGGTCTTACGGGCGGCCTGGCGTGCTTTTTCTGCCTCTGCAGCCTCTCGCTCAGTCCGTAACCTGACCATCTCTGCCTCATGGGTGGCCTTACGTGCGTCCTCCTCTGCCTCCTGATACTCCCTCAGATCCCGAATGCCAGCCTGGTATAAGCGGGATAGCTCACCGGCCTTCGTTCGCGCCTCTCGCAGGGTTAGGCCGTCCTTACCAGACTGATCGTAATTGCCTATAGGAAGGAAGACCCGTTCACCCTGGGAATTGGTATATCGGAAGTAAAACAGTCTGTCCCCGCTTTTCAGAATGCGAGCCATGAAACGCCCACATCCCCTCGGAGCATCCTCAGTCAACCAGATCGACTTCCCTGGCTTTGAGTTCATTTGCTTGTCTGTAATCGTTCCCATTACCACCCACTCAATGAAGGCCGGATTCTCGTCACCGTTTGGTCACCGTTTCTCGATCGCTTAAACTGGATGGTATTGGATTCCGTTGGAAAACACAAAATGGAAAAATCAATTAAATCAGTGGGAAAGCGGTTTAGGTTAGATTGGGTTAGACCCTGTTGGATGGCTATATACCTTTATGGGGTGCAGGGGGTCGTAGGTTCAAATCCTACCGTCCCGACCAATTCAGTACATTGAAATCAGCCACTTTCGGGTCGCTGATTTTTTTGTGCCGGATTTTGCCCACGCAACAACACAGCCTTCCCCGCCGAATTCCAATAATTTGTCATAAAACCTTCACCGGACTACCTTAAGTTCACGTCCATGCCGACATCCCGTCGGGATAAAGACAAAGGATAGTGACGATGAAGAAGTTTCTGACCCTGGCCTGCGCCACCCTTCTTACTCCCGCACTCACCCAAGCAGCTTTCCAGCTCGACAGCCGTTATCAGGACAAGGACGGCGATCTGATTGCAGACATCCCCAGCGCCGAGTCGGAACTGATTGATCCGTCCACCCTGATCTTTGCTTACACTCCGGTCGAAGATCCTTCAGTGTACCGAGAAGTCTGGTCCGAATTCCTCGCCCACCTGTCCGACGTCACCGGCAAGCGGGTACAGTTTTTCCCGGTGCAATCCAACGCCGCCCAGATTGAAGCCATGCGTGCCGGGCGCCTGCACATTGCCGGCTTTAACACTGGCTCCAACCCTTTAGCTGTCGCCTGTGCTGGTTATCGCCCCTTCACCATGATGGCCGCTGCCGATGGCTCTTTCGGTTATGAAATGGAGATCCTGTCCTATCCCGGTTCCGGTATCGATGCGGTCGAAGACATTCGCGGCAAGGAAATGGCGTTCACCTCCCAGACCTCAAACTCGGGCTTCAAGGCACCCTCCGCCATTCTGAAAGCTGACTACAACATGGTCGCAGGTGAAGACTTCGAACCGGTGTTCTCAGGTAAGCATGACAACTCCATCCTCGGTGTCGCCAATCAGGATTACCAGGCAGCGGCCGTCGCAAATTCGGTACTGAACCGGATGCTTCGCCGTGATGTGGTCAGTGAAGATCAACTGGTCAGCCTCTACAAATCCCAGACCTTCCCCACCACTAGCTACGGCCTCGCCCACAACCTGAAGCCTGAGCTGCAACAGAAGATCCAGGACGCCTTTTTCTCCTTCGAGTGGGAGGGAACCGCACTGGAGGATGAGTTCTCCAAGTCTGGCGAAGCCCAGTTTGTTCCAATCACCTTCAAGAATCATTGGGAAGTGATCCGTAAGATCGATTCAGCCAACGGCGTTGAATACAGCTGCAAATAACCAACTCGGCGAACCTTGTGCTAAAACTTGAGAACGTATCTAAAACCTATAAGACCGGGGACAAGGCGCTTCAGGGAATCCGTTTCGAAGTCCCCGCCGGACAGGTGGTGGGGCTGATCGGCCCCTCAGGTGCCGGCAAATCGAGCCTGATTCGTTGCATCAACCGCCTGGTGGAGCCCACAGCGGGCTCCATTCTACTGGGCGATACCGACCTTACCCGCCTTAACGGGCGCAGTCTGCGCCAGGCCCGACGGCGAATCGGCATGATCTTTCAGGAATACGCCCTCGTGGAACGGCTGACCGTGATGGAGAATGTACTCTCCGGACGACTCGGCTATGTGCCTGCCTGGCGCTCGTTTCTTCGCCGCTATAGCCCCGAGGACATAGGCCAGGCCTTTGCCCTGCTGGAGAAAGTGGGGCTTGCCGACCATTACAACAAACGCGCTGACGCTCTCTCAGGCGGCCAGCGTCAGCGGGTAGGCATTGCCCGGGCGCTGGAACAGAATCCGGAACTGCTGTTGGTGGACGAACCCACCGCCTCGCTTGACCCGAAAACGTCCCGGCAGATCATGCGGCTAATCCGGGGCGCCTGCCAGGAACGCAGTCTGCCGGCCATCATCAATATTCACGATGTGATGCTGGCTCAGCAATTTTCAGACCGGATCATCGGCTTGCGAAACGGCGAGGTGGTGTTTGACGGCGCCCCCGACGAGTTGACCAACGAGGTCCTGACTCGCATATACGGCGACGAGGACTGGACCCAGCTGCGCGGCCAGGAGAGTAGCGAAGAGAGCACCGACGGCTCGAGTGACGCACCCTCCGTCGACCTTGCCGAGGGAGTATGATGGACCATCAGCCCACAGTCCGCTCCACCTGGAAGCGACCGCCCCTGCTGCTGACCAACACCCTCTGGCGACGGCTGATCTATAGCGGCGCCCTTATCTACCTGGTACTGGCGGTGCAGACTGTCGAGGTGGATTGGCAACGGGTTTACCTGGGCCTTGAGCGCGGCTGGCGTTTCATTGAGGGGTTTCTAGTACCTGACTTCACCACCCGTTGGCGGGACATTCACGAAGGCCTGATCGAGAGCCTGACGATCACCCTCACCTCCACCGTCGCCGGCATCCTGATCTCGGTGCCCATTGGCATCGGGGCAGCCCGCAATCTGGCGCCGGCCCCGGTTTACCTGGCCTGTCGTGGCATCATTACCCTGTCCCGCTCGTTCCAGGAAATCATCATCGCGATTCTGTTGGTGGCGATGTTCGGTTTTGGCCCCTTTGCCGGATTTCTGACCCTGGCTTTTGCCACCATCGGCTTCCTGTCGAAGCTGCTGGCTGAGGAAATTGAGAGCTGCGATCGCAGCCAGATCGAAGCCATTCGGGCTACCGGGGCTTCCTGGTGGCAGGTAGTGAACTACTCGGTTCAGCCGCAGGTCATGCCACGGCTGGTTGGCCTATCGCTGTACCGCCTGGACATCAATTTCCGGGAATCGGCGGTGATTGGCATTGTCGGGGCGGGCGGCATCGGTGCCACCCTCAATACGGCCATCGATCGCTACGAATACGATTCGGCTGGCGCCATCCTGATTCTCATTATTGCCATCGTCCTTGTGGTGGAATATTCCTCTTCGTACATTCGCAGGTGGGTCCAGTGACAACCTCTTCCTCTCCCGTCTGGCAGTACCGGACCCGAAAACAAACCCTGCTCCGATGGCTGGGCTGGTTCTGGCTGGTTGCCCTGACCGTTTTCTGCTGGCAACTGATGAACGAGAACACCATCTGGGCTTTCGTCAGCGATGCGCCCGCCCAGGCAGCGGACATTGGCAGCCGCATGTTCCCGCCAGCCTGGAGCTATGTGGGTGAGCTCTGGCAGCCGCTTTGGGACACCATCAACATAGCCACCCTTGGCACCTTGCTGGGTATTATGATCGCAGTGCCTGTTGCCTTTCTGGCGGCCAGCAACACCACCCCCAGCGTCCGCTTTGTACGGCCGCTGGCGTTGCTGATCATCGTGGCTTCCCGTTCGATCAACGCCCTGATCTGGGCGTTGCTGCTGGTGGCCATCATTGGTCCCGGCCTGCTGGCCGGTATTATCGCCATTGGCCTTCGCTCCATTGGCTTTGTTGCCAAGTTGCTCTATGAAGCCATTGAAGAAATCGACGTCACCCAGGTGGAAGCGGTTCGAGCCACCGGCGCCAGCGGAGCCCAGGTCATCGACTACGCCATCGTGCCCCAGATCCTGCCAGCCTTCTGGGGCATCAGCGTATTCCGGTGGGACATCAACATCCGGGAATCCACCATCCTCGGTCTGGTTGGCGCCGGTGGCCTGGGCATTCAGCTCAATGCCTCACTGGCCACCCTGGCCTGGAATCAGGTCGCCACCATCTTCCTACTGATCCTTGGCACCGTTGTGGTCTCGGAGTGGGTCTCTGCCCGTGTCCGACAGGCGGTGCTGTAAGCCCATGATCGATCAGCATCCCACCGCCTTCGCCGGCATACAACCCACACCCGCCTGGGCGTTCGAGCAGTACGAGGGCATCCGGGAACGGCTCCCGAGTGCATCGGTTCGTGCAGCCCAACCTAGACTTGTTGACTCGCTCGCGCCGCTGGTGAGCGAATTCGACGCCTTTGTCTTTGACGCCTTTGGGGTGCTCAATACCGGGCCCAGTGTCATACCCGGAGCACTCGAACAACTGGCTCGGCTCCAGGCTCACAACAAGGCGGTACTGGTGTTGTCCAACGCCGCCACAGCGAGCCACCCGGCACTGGCGGCGAAGTACCAGCGCATGGGTTTTAACCTCGATGAAGAAACGGTGATTTCCAGCCGTTGGCTGCTGGAACAACACCTGCAGCACGCGAAACATACCGGTATCTGGGGCGTGATTGCCCCAGAAAAGTCACAGCCGGAGACCTTGCCCATGCCTAACGACTCGGTGCGGACAATCCGTGCCGATGTTGAAGAGGATACGCTGGACCAGATGGAAGGCTTCATTTTTTTGAGCAGTGAAGGCTGGAACGAAACGCTGCAGGGCAGACTAACCAATAGCCTCACCCGGCGGCCCAGACCTATAAAGGTTGCCAATCCGGACCTGGTCGCTCCCAGGGGCGATCTGCTAACGCTGGAGCCGGGGTATTTCTCCCATCTGGCGGCCACCGCAACCGGTGCCAGCCTGGAGTTCTTCGGCAAACCCTTTGCCACGGCTTTTGAGGCCGCGCTGGCCAGGCTCCCGGGCATTGCCCCGGCGCGAATTCTGATGGTGGGTGACACTTTGCACACCGATATCCTGGGAGGCCAGGCAGCCGGCATGTCGACAATGCTGGTGACCGGTCACGGTGCCTTGCAGGGAATGGACATTCACAACTGCATCCGCCGTTCGGGCATCTGCCCAGATTTCATGACGCCATCGATCTGACAGAACTCGCGATCTGACAGAACTCGACCTGCACCGAGCCCCGGGATAACCGTCAAGAACGCATCTTCGGCCGCGCCGGCCTGGAATTCCTGCGCTCTACTCTAACCGAATGGGTCCGTGCCTGTGGTGTGCAGTTGCAGCCCCTGGCGGATGAGAGGTGCTACGATTGTTGGTTGAATCCACGAGTTTGTTTAGCACTCTGTGTGGAAACAGATCGCTAACTATCTGATTCATTGTTAGGCATGTTTAGTACTGGTTGTGGTCGTCAAAGCCCATACCAGCCGGACTTGGTAGGCTGTCAAAATAATCCGAGCGTATTTGGTCAACTTCTCCGCTCGACCGCATCTCACTTAATATCTTATCGAGTGGTTCGACGAGGCTGAGATTTTTTTCATGTAGATAATGGTAAAGCGCTTCTGAATGGAGCACAGGGCTTACTATCTGTAGATTCGAAAGAGGTAAGTGTAACAGAGAGATTCTCGCATTGGTTTCAGGAAGGAGAGCGTATTTAGCTCTCCCTAGACTTACCATCGTTAGCGCTTGATTTACGTTGACAACAAATTGGCACTCAATGCGATTTGCACTGACCAACCTCTCTACTATTATAATCCCTCTTACACACAATGGATCGTCTCGAATATCCTCAATTCTGTGGATATTGGCGCTATCCAGCTGTCCAAGTGCAACAATATTAATGACGTTAATTGCTGCAGGTACAGCGTGTAAATTAGGGTAGATTGAGCTGAGATTAGCAATACGTGAAACTTCACCATCGTATTGCCCATTATTCGCGGATATCAATGAGCGAAGATTTGGTAATTCATGGACTACAAGCTGATAACCCAATTTATCGTAAGCTTTTCGTAGTATTCTGATTGAAATATCTTGAACAAAGCCATTTTCAGGGGCTGCCAAATTGATGGTTGGCCGCGCTGAAACGCTCCCTGATAATGGTCGACCAAATCGGTCGGTCGAGTCTTCAAGGGTAAGCCCCTCCGTAAGCTCCTCGATGTCCTCAGTGAAGAGGTATTGAGTTGGCTCATAATAACCGTCTTGTTCTGCTGTCTCGCTTCCTGGCTCAGCCAACGTTGCCGTTGTAAAGGAGGTGATGCCGGCGCACAGGCACACAATGAGCCAACCTGTATAGAAGCTTCGTGGATGAACTATCGCGGCTTTGGACCGGGCAAGAAACATCGTTTTCATTTTTCCATCGTTAGCAGACATTCGCAGGACGCGTGTCACGACTACATTGATCACCTCGACCAGAATGCTGCGCTGATCAGCGGCCCTACTCTCATTGAGTCGACCTCTAAGTGATCGATCAGGGTACGCCGTCACTTGTCCGACGTTGCCTTGGCCAGACAAAGCCAGTGTGGCTCGGATTTTGGTTAAGCGCCAAGACAAAATCGAGATCGCAAAGAGGGCACAAAAAAACCGAGGTGGCCTGCGCCAACTCGGTTTTATTACTAAAGCGCCCCTACTTTACCGGGGTGTTCAGCACGTCCAGAACATCTTCCAGCTCGGTGATCATTTGCCGGATCAGCTGTTTGTACTGGGAGGTGTCGTCTTTCACTTCATGGCTGCTCAGCTTCTGCTTGGCACCACCGATAGTGTACCCCTGATCATAGAGCAGGCTTCGGATCTGACGAATGGTGATAACGTCAGCTCGTTGATAGTACCTGCGATTGCCCCGGCGCTTGACCGGCGACAACTGGGGAAACTCCTGCTCCCAATAACGCAAGACGTGCGCCTTTACAGCACACAGGTCAGCGACCTCTCCAATGGTGAAGTACCGCTTCCCCGGAATCGTGGGGAGTTCGTTGTTATGACTGGGTTCCAGCATACGCTTCTACTTTTTGCTTTAGTTTCTGCCCGGGGCGAAAAGTAACGACCCGCCGTGCGCTGATGGGGATTTCTTCACCGGTCTTGGGGTTCCGGCCGGGACGCTGTTTTTTGTCCCGCAAATCGAAATTCCCGAATCCTGACAGCTTTACCTGCTCGTTGTGGCTGAGGGCGCCTCTGATTTCATCGAAAAAAGCTTCCACCATTTCTTTGGCTTCGCGCTTGTTCAGACCCAACTCCTCGTACAACCGCTCAGCCATTTCCGCTTTCGTCAAAGCCGCCATGTCTCTCAACTCCTTAGTGTTGCCCCCAACTCCTCTTTCAAGGCGTCAATGACACCATTGAAGAGCGAATGAACTTCATCTTCGTTCAGCGTACGTTCCGGATGCTGCCAGAAGAGACTCAAAGCCAAGCTTCGGTTACCTTCGCCCAGATTCTCGCCCTCATAGACATCGAAGGCTCGCAACGCTGTCAGCTGCTCACCGGCATGTTTTTTGGCTACACGCTCAACATCGGCAAACGCGATGTCACTCCCGACAATCATAGCCAAATCCCGGCGAACTTCCGGGAATTTCGAAATTTCTTTGAAATTAGGCACATAACCGGTAACGATTGAATCCAAGAATAGCTCAAACACCAGGATCGTGCCATTAAGTTCAAGATTTTTCTGCACTTGTGGGTGCAATGTGCCTAACCACCCGACATGTTCGCCATCCCGGAGCAACTCCGCGGTCTGGCCTGGGTGCAGAGCCGGGTGCTGGCTGCCCACAAACTGGATTTCGATACCGAGCAAACGGAACAGGCTTTCCAAATCTCCTTTTACATCAAAGAAATCCGCGGTTCTGCGACCGTTTGCCCAGTTTTCGGGGTATTGGGAGCCCACCACGACACCGGCCAGCATTTGCTGCTGATCGATTCGCTCTCCCACCTGTTCGAACCGCAGGCCAGTTTCAAACAGGCGAATGCGGGCCTGCTGGCGGTTCTGGTTATAGGCAGCGGTCTTGAGCAGCCCACTCCAGAGACTGGTGCGCATCACCGAGAGGTCCGAAGAGATCGGGTTGGCCAGGGCAATACCTTCGCGCTCCGGATCGATCAGTTGCTGAACCTTGGGATCCACGAAGCTGTAGGTAATCGCCTCCTGATAGCCATTGTCGACAAAGAAGCTCTGAATCGCCGAGATCGGGCGGGTGGCTTCGTCTTCCTGGCGCAGGCCCAGAGACCCAGTGGGCTCGGTGACCGGCAGATTGTTATAGCCGAAGATCCGACCGACTTCCTCGATCAGGTCTTCCTCAATGGAAATGTCCGGGCGGAAACTGGGCACACTCACGCGCCAGCCGTCTTTCAGCAACTTATCAATGTGCAAGCCAAGACGGGTCAGGATTTCCTCTACCGTGGTGCGATCAATATCGAGTCCCAGTACGTCGTAGAGGCGGGTGGCCCGCAGGTCCACGGATCGGTCTTTGGGGAGATCGTCCTTGCTGATCACTTCAATGATTTCGCCGGGCTCACCACCAACGATTTCCAGCAGCAATTGTGTGGCGCGCTCCATGGCCTCCCGCGCCAGCTTGTAATCCACGCCACGCTCAAAACGGTGCGAAGCGTCGGTATGCAGGCCATAACCCCGGGCCTTGCCGGCCAGGGTAATGGGGTCAAAATAGGCCGACTCGAGAATCAGGTCGCCAGTCTGGGCACTCACACCGCTGTGCTCACCACCCATGACACCAGCGATAGCCACGGGCTTTTCGTGGTCGGCAATGATCAGGGTTTGCTCGGTTAGCTCGACTTCCTGGCCATCCAACAGCACCAGCTTCTCACCCGCCTTGGCCATCCGCACAACGATACCGCCCTGGATTTCGGTGCGGTCAAAGGCGTGCATGGGCTGACCCAGCTCCAGCATGACGTAGTTGGTTACGTCCACGGCGGCGTCGATGGAGCGGATACCCGAGCGGCGCAGCTTTTCCTGCATCCACAACGGCGACTGCGAGCGCAGATTGACATTGCGCAAGATACGCCCCAGGTAACGCGGGCAACCGGCAGTCGCCTCGATGCGAATATCCGGCACTTCCGAATGCACCGCTTCAACCGGGTGAATCTCCGGCCCTTCAACCACCAGGCTGTTGAGCACGCCCACTTCCCGGGCAATGCCCTTGATGGACAGACAATCGCTGCGATTGGGTGTCAGATCCACATCGATAGTGACGTCATTCAGGTTCAGGTAGTCGGCAACGTACTGACCCACCGGCGCATCCGCAGGCAGCTCCATCAGGCCGTCGTGGCTTTCGGACAGTCCCAGCTCCGACTCGGAACACAGCATGCCTTCAGACGGCTGACCACGCAGCTTCGCCTTCTTGATCTTGAAATCGCCAGGCAGGACCGCGCCTACCACCGCAAACGGCACTTTCAACCCATCGCGAACATTGGGCGCGCCACACACCACCTGAACCGTCTGGGTGCCATCGCTTACCTGGCAAACCCGAAGTTTGTCGGCGTCCGGGTGCGGCGTTACTGATTGCACTTCACCAACCACAACACCACTGAACTGACCGGCAACCGGTTCAAAGCCGTCCACTTCCAGACCGGCCATGGTGATCTGATCCATCAATTCCTGGGTTCCGATTGCCGGATTTACCCACTCGCGCAGCCACTGTTCACTGAATTTCATGGTTAATGCCTTGTCCTGATGCGGTTTCGCCTGTTGATTTGAATGCCGTAATCGCCGGATTAACGGAACTGGCGCAGGAAGCGCAAATCGTTCTCGAAGAACATACGCAGGTCATTCACGCCGTAGCGCAGCATGGCCAGGCGCTCAACGCCAAGACCAAACGCAAAGCCACGGTACTCCTCGGCGTCGATACCGCAGTGCTCAAATACTTTTGGATGCACCATGCCGCAGCCCATAACTTCCAGCCACTTGATGCTGCCGTCAGCCTCCCTGCCCCACTCGATATCCACCTCGGCGGAGGGCTCGGTAAACGGGAAATAGGACGGACGGAAGCGGACTTCAAGATCGCGCTCGAAGAAGACCCGCAGGAATTCCTCCACGGTGCTCTTCAGGTCGGCAAAGCTGACATCTTTCTCAACCAGCAACCCCTCCACCTGGTGGAACATGGGGGTATGGGTCATATCGGAATCACAGCGATAAACTCGCCCCGGACAGATCATACGGAATGGCGGTTTGCCCGCCTCCATGGTACGGATCTGAACCGGCGAGGTATGGGTGCGCAGCAGAGTGCCGGGATTGAAATAAAAGGTGTCGTGCATAGCACGGGCCGGATGGTGCCCTGGAATATTGAGAGCCTCGAAGTTGTGGTAATCGTCTTCGATCTCAGGGCCCTGCTCAACGGTGTAGCCCGCCCTTGAGAAGAATTGCTCGATGCGCTGTAGCGTCCGGGTGACCGGGTGCAGCCCACCCAGATCCTGGCCTCGGCCTGGCAGGGTGACATCAATGGATTCGCTGGCCAGCTTGGCCTCAATGGCCGCGCGTTCCAGGTCGGTGCGACGGGCATTGATCGCCTGCTCCACCTGACCCTTGGCTTCGTTGATCTTCTGGCCTGCAGCGGGACGCTCTTCGGCGGAAAGCTTGCCCAGTGTCTTTGCCTGCTGGGTAATCACGCCTTTCTTACCTAGGTACTCAACGCGAATGTGATCAAGCGCCTGCAAGCTGTCGGCTTTGTCTACCGCAGCCAATCCGTCCTGAACCAATTGCTCCAGGTTTTCCATTGACCCTGCTCCAAACCAGAAATGGGAGTACGAAATACGAATTCTACAAACAAAAATAGGGGAAGAGCGTGCCCTTCCCCTATCAGAAGGCGTCTCCATGATGACATGAGACGCCCGGATCGATCATCAATCGATGAAGAGCTTAAGCAATCACAGAGATGCTTTGGCTTTCTCGACAACAGCGGCAAACGCCTGCTGCTCGTTCATAGCCAGATCGGCCAGAACCTTACGATCGATTTCGACGTTAGCCTTTTTCAGACCAGCGATCAGACGGCTGTAAGACAGACCGTTAGCGCGGGCGCCAGCGTTGATACGGGCAATCCACAGTGCGCGGAAAGCACGCTTACGGTTACGACGGTCACGGTATGCGTACTGACCGGCTTTGATAACCGCTTGCTTGGCTACACGGAATACACGGCTACGAGCACCGTAGTAACCTTTGGCCTGATTGAGAATCTTTTTGTGACGACGGCGTGCGACCACACCACGTTTTACACGAGCCATACTTTAATCCTTCTACCTTAATAAACCTTTGCAGGAATGATTAGCGCCCGAATCAGGACGCGGTCATACGCTTGATGGAAGCCACATCGGATTTAGCGATCAGCTTGGTACCGCGGAGCTGACGCTTACGCTTGGGGCTCTTCTTGGTCAAGATATGACTGGTGAAGGACTGCTTGTGCTTGAAGCCAGTGGCGGTTTTCTTGAACCGTTTCGTGGCTCCGCTTTTGGTTTTCATCTTAGGCATTTTTTAAAACTCCGCATTCTATTTTTAAGAACATCAAATGTGGCCCTGAACGACAAATCCCCCGCAAGCGCGGGGGATCATCACCCGAACAGGATCACTTCTTTTTTCGGGGCGCCACAATCATGGTCATCTGCCGGCCTTCCATTTTCGGCCGCATCTCAACCGTTGCCAGCTCCTCAATATCCGTTTCGATGCGGGCCATGAGCTTCATACCAATTTCCTGGTGTGCCATCTCACGCCCACGGAAGCGAATAGTGATTTTGCCGCGGTCCCCGTTTTCAAGGAAACGTACCAGGTTGCGTAGTTTGACCTGATAATCCCCTTCTTCAGTTCCTGGTCGGAACTTAAGC
>Ga0207908_1000216_pt1 | contig 18447 bp, 14 predicted proteins | sample MalvirmetagMSP81_FD_184224 | JGI IMG/M metagenome (GOLD analysis project Ga0207908, IMG submission 184224) | Marine viral communities from the Deep Pacific Ocean - MSP-81 (SPAdes) | ecosystem: Environmental > Aquatic > Marine > Oceanic | place: Pacific Ocean | collected 2011-04-18
CGGACACACCCCAGTTCGGGCTGACCATCGCCTGGTGATCACCTTCACGGAACGTCACCGTACCGTTCGGTGCCTCAAGGCTCATGCCGCTGAGCGCCTTGGCAACGGCGGGGCCTTCGGTGGTGCCAGCTGTTTCCATGGCGTTTTTATAGGCATAGATAGCCGCATAGGCACCCTCGGCGTTGTAGCTTGGGGCAGTGCCGTAGGCGTTGATGTACGCCTTAACGAAACGATCATTCACCGCGTTGTCATACGCTTCATACCAATACCGTGTGGACAGATGCACACCCTCTGGCATTTCCTCGCCCAGCGCGGAGAGCACCTCGGTCGCGGCACCCACAGTAAACATCACCTCCAGATCCTTTTCGAAGAACCCACGGGTATTGGCCTGGCGGATAAAGTTGACGAGATCACCTCCCCAGACGGAGATCAGCACACCCTCGGCGTCAGAGTCCATGACCCGGTCAATAAACGGGGTGAAGTCTTCGGCACCAAAACGCGGGAAGTTGGTCTCCGACATCAGGTTCACATCCGGCTTGATCTCTTTGAGGTAATTACCGAAGAACTCCCAGGACTGGTGGCCGAAGGCATAGTCCGGACCGATGGTGGTCCAGTTGGTGGCATCGGTGTCTGCAGCCACCAGTGCGGCAGCCTTCATGTTCTGGGCCACGTTGACGCTGATGCGGTAGGTAAAGGGATTACACAGATTGCCGGTGACGTCCGGCGTGGCGGCGTGGGTGATGATCAGTGGCTTCTGCAGCTCTGGCATGGTCGGGACCATCCCCTGGGCAACGCCCGAGCTGTCCAGACCCACGAGAGCGTCAACACTCTCAGAGTAAACCAGTTTCCGGGCTGCCTGGATGGCCACCGAGGCCTTGCCCTGGCTGTCCTCATAGACCATTTCGACCTGGCGACCCAGAATGCCGCCGGAACCATTGATTTCATCCACCGCTAGGTTGATGCCCTTCTGGGCAAACTCACCATAGGTGGCAGCACTGCCAGAGAGAATGTAGAGCCCCCCGATCCGGATCGGATCCTCAGCATAACTGGTACCGGCGGTGCCCAGGGTAGCGGCTGCGGTCGTCGCAACCAGCATTTTCTTGATGCTTGTTGTTTTCATGGTAATGCTCCTGTGTTCTTGTCTTTGTTGTCACTGGAACTTTCAGGCCCTTTGAATCAGGGCCGGGTTTCGTTGTTGTGAATTCCTTATTCGCGTTATCGCAACCTCCTGCCGACCATGGTCAGCCCAATTATCGGGACAGCCCAGTCATCGCGGCAGAGCGTCCCGAAGCATGTTTTTACGAATCTTGCCGGTGGCGGTCTTGGGCAATTCACCAAGCACTACCTTCCGCGGCGCCTTAAAGTGCGCCATGCGCTCCCGACAGAAGGCAATGATCTCTTCGGCGGTGGGTTCCTCACCATCGTCAACTGGATTAACAAAGGCGCAGGGTACTTCACCCCATTTTTCGTCGGCCATCGCCACCACCGCGGCCTCTGAGACTTTCGGGTGCTGATAAAGAACTTCTTCCACTTCCAGGCTGGAAATGTTTTCACCGCCCGAGATGATCACGTCCTTGGCCCGGTCCCGAATTTCGACATAGTGATCCGGGTGCATAACAGCTAGGTCACCAGTGTGGAACCAGCCGTCCCTAAACGCCTTCTCGGTAGCCTCTGGGTTTTTCAGGTATCCCTTCATGACAGTGTTGCCGCGGATACAAATCTCGCCCATGGCGTTGCCGTCGGCAGGCAGCGGCTGCCCGTTGGCTATATCCAGAACAGCCACCTCGTCCAGGCCGTGTGTGGGGACGCCCTGGCGGGACATATTTACAGCTCTTTCCTCCAGCGAAAGCTGCTGCCACTCCTGCTGGGGGACACACAGCGTTGCGGGCCCAAACGTTTCAGTCAGGCCATAAAGGTGGGTAATGTGGAAGCCGATTTCCTCTGCCTTACGGATAACGCTGCTAGGAGGTGCCGCACCACCCAGAGCAAAGTGAGCGGGTCGCGAAAGTGTCACACCCTCGCGTCCCAAATCTTGCAGCAGCATGTTCATCACCACAGGCGCACCGCACATGTGGGTTACACCGAAGTCTTCGATCCGGTGGTAAATTTCCATGGCGTCCACCTCCCGCAGGCAGACGTGGGTACCGCCCACAGCCGTGATCGCCCAGGTGTAGGCCCAACCGTTGCAATGGAACATTGGCAGGGTCCACAGGTAGACAGTCTCGGCGGTCATATCGAACACCATGGCATTGGTCATAGCCGCCAGATATGCGCCGCGGTGGTGGTAGACCACGCCTTTGGGGTTGCCGGTAGTGCCAGAGGTATAATTGAGAGTGATCGCGTCCCATTCATCGGAAGGGCGTTGCCAGGAGGCCCCCGGATCTCCCTCCATCATCAGGCTCTCGTAGTCCAGGTCCGCCAGGCCCTCGCTAGCCCCCGCTTTGCGCTCTATGGCGACCAACAACGGCGGTACCTCGAACTCAGCTATGGCCGCCTCAACCAGGTTTTCCCATTGGGTGTCATAGAACAGCACCCTCGCCTCACCATGGGCCAGGATAAAAGACAGCGTTGCCGCATCCAGGCGGATATTAACGGAATTGAGCACGGCGCCGGCCATGGGAACGGCGTAGTGAGACTCCAGCATCTCGTGACTGTTCGGGCACAGGATGGCAACGGTGTCTCCGGGTTTGATACCACGGCAACGAAGCGCATTGCCCATCTGGCGACAACGCTGGTACAGCTCTCGATAGGACAGTGACCGGTCATCGTCAACGACTGCGCGCTTGGCTGGAAAAATCTGCGCCGAACGCTGCAGCAGGCTAAGCGGTGTCAGCGCAGAATGATTAGCGGCTGTTTTGTCGAGACTGTTGTACTTATTCATAATTCACCGTTTCAGATAGCCCGGGTTGTTGATTTCCAACCTGGCCTCTGTGAGTATCCGAAGCAAGGACCTCAGGGCCGGATCGGTTCCATCCAGGTGACGTTCTCGGATGGCCCGCGCAAGGGTTGTTTCAGCCTCACCGGCAGTGGTTTCAAGGGCCTGCTCTGCCAGGAATGCCAGGAGGGTCCGGTCGGTCTGTTCCGGCCGGCCTCGCTCACGCTGCTCAAACTCACGGATTGCCATACCCATGGCATTGGCAATCATCAATACCTGATATTTTCGCTCGCCCGTCAGCTCCGGGCGCACTGAATTCAGCAACACCTGACGGGCCTCGGTAAGCAAATCCCGGGTTTCGGGTTGATTGATCATTGCCCCTCCTCCAGTTCACCAATCTGGTTCAGTAGGTCGAATTCCATCTGGGCCACCATCCGACCTGTCAATGCCAGCTCCAGTGAACGTTGTTCACCAGACATGTGCCTGCGCGCCTGCTGCAGCGCAATCATCGCCCAACGAACCAGAGCCATGACTTCCCAGTAGCGAACAGCCGAAGGGTCAAGATCAATGCCGCTCGCTTCCCGATAACCATCCAAGAGATCTTTTTTGTCCCCGATCCCACCAACCTCCCGGTCATCAGCACCAAACCGCCAACTGCGGCAGCAGAGCCAACCCAGATCCTCGCAGGGATCGCTCCAGGCCGCGAATTCCCAATCCAGGACCGCGGTCAACTCGTCGCCGTCCATCATGTAATTGCCGGTCCGGAAGTCACAATGGCAAAGCACCGTTGGACCCGGTTCCGGCGCGTTGTCCTCAAGCCAGTTGAGCGCCCACTCCAGCACCGGATGGGGCTCACCAATTTCTTTCAAGTAACGACGATACAGCGCTACCCGGCTCAGGGCTGGATTGTTCAGATGGGGTAGCGGCAGGAACTCCAACGCCTGCTGGGGTGGCCTTACCGTGTGCAGCCTCGCGAGCTCGGTACCGAGCCGTCGCACGATATTCCGACGCTGCTTGTTGGTGAAGTTTGCTTTGACAAGCTTACGAGGAGACGCACTCCCTGCCGCGCGGGTCATCACGTAGAATACCCGTCCGCTAACGTCAGGGTTTTCGCACATCCAGAGTGGTTCCGGGGCCGTAACACCAGCACTGAATGCTGCTTGAAGGAGGCGGAATTCCTCGGGTCTGCTCAGGCTCTCTGTCACCCTGGAGGGAGCGTCCTGTCGGACCACAAATTCGTGCCGGCCCGGTCGGCTGCCGCCCTCCAGCTCTAGCGTTAACCCAAAATTGTCCTGGATAGCGCCCCCGGAAAGCTTGTCGAAATCGATCACCCGCGCACTCCGGGCATCGGTTTGCCGGACAATAAACGTGCAGAAGGTTTCGGCAAGCGCAGACATCAGTCCTTCACTCCCCAATGCCAGAAGTCCGTACGTTCTGCCAGCAGAGTCTTCGAGAACACCATCTTGTGTATTTCCGAAGCGCCATCCACCAATCGAGCCTGGCGGGCATAACGGTAGATCCACTCCAGCGGGGTATCTTTGGAGTAGCCTCGAGCCCCACAAAGCTGAATGGCAGTATCCACCGCCTTATGAAGGGTGTCGGCCACCGCGACCTTGGCCATGGACACTTCCTTGCGGGCGAAATCACCCTGGTCCAGCTTCCAAGCAGCATGCATAGTCAGTAGCCGACCGATCTGAATCTCCATCGCTGCTTCGCCTAGCAACCACTGCACGCCTTCCCGCTGGGACAGGGTCTGACCAAAGGATTCTCGGGTATCAACATACTCAGTGGCTATTTCCAGCGAACGCCGGGCCAGTCCCAGCCAGCGCATACAGTGGGTCAAGCGGGCCGTGCCCAGGCGGATCTGCGTAAGCTTAAGGCCGTCACCAACTTCCATCAGTCGATTTTCGTCCGGGATTTCCAGGCCATCGAACCGGAGTTCACAGTGGCCGCCGTGTTCTTCCGGTCCCATGATTGGAATCCGGCGGACGATCTCCCAGCCAGGATCATCCTTGTGGAACATGAAAGCGCTGAGGCCCTTACGGGTATCGTCAGAAGTCCGGGCAATCAGGATAAAATGGGATGCTTCGGCCGCGCCGGTAATATAGTGCTTGTGGCCGTGGATAACCCATCGGTCTCCTTCGCGCGTTGCAGTGGTTTGCATCATGCCCGGATCCGAGCCGCAACCCGGGGCAGGTTCGGTCATGACAAAAGATGAACTCACTTTGCCCTCAACAATGGGCTTGAGCCAGCGCTCCTGCTGAGCCTCGGTCCCCACCTTCGCGAGCACAATCATATTGCCGTCGTCCGGTGCGGCGGAATTGAACACCACAGGGCCGAAAATGGAGCGATTCATTTCTTCGTAACATGCCGCCATACCGGAGACATCGAGCCCTTGACCACCGAGAGACTGAGGAAGCTGAAGGCACCAAAGGCCCTGCTGCTTTGCCTTGGCACGCATCGATTCCAGAAAGTTAAGCGCAATGTTCTCGTGCTCATCGTAAGCCTCGGGATTCTGCTCCAAGGGCAACAGCTCCTGCTCGACAAAATCCCGAATGCGTTTTCGGTACGACTCGTTCCTGGGGTTCAAATTAAAGTCCACGGCCCACTCCTTACAGCGAGGATTGAAGATGACCGCCATCCACCACAAGGGTGCTGCCGGTCATGTATTGGGAAAGTCCGGAAGCCAGAAGCAGCAACGGACCACTGAGATCATCTGCCTGCCCCAGACGACGCTGAGGAATACGACGTATCATTTTCTGGCCGGGCTCACTGGCGAAAAACTCACGATTCAAGTCGGTTTCGATGTAACCCGGTGCCAGCGTGTTGACACGGATTCCATAACGCGCCCATTCGAGTGCAAGGGCACGAGTCAGTTGCTCAACACCGGCCTTAGCGGCTGCATAAGGCGCAACATTACCGGCTACGCGATGACCAAGAATGGAAGAAATCATAATAATGGTACCGCCACGGCTGGCCGCAGAGAGGCGGCGAGCTGCCTCAGTACCAACCAACCAGCAGCCCTTGAGATTGGTGTCGATCACCCGGTCCCAGTCCGAGCCCGTCAGGTCCAACGCCTTCTTACTGGTGGCCACGCCGGCATTCGAAACCACGACATCCGGTGTGGCGATGTCATCGGCCATGGTCTCGAACGCGTCAGCAACGCTTCCCTCGTCGGTGACATCCATGGTGACGACATGAATCCGATCAGCATACTCGGGAAATTCACCCTTAAGAGATTCCAGTGCCTCACGGCGGCGGCCACTGACAATGACCGTCGCACCCGCTTCGAGCAGGCATCGACTAAAGCTGTAGCCCAGGCCACCGGCAGCACCGGTAACCAATGCAACCTTGCCGTCAACCCGTAGGGACCAGTCCGTATTTTTAGGGTTCGTGTTGTTGGAATTGTTCATATCTCGACCTCCGCCACTAAAAATAGAACGAGCGCTCGAAATATTCAAGTGTGAAATGAAATCGGGATCAGAATAGGGAATCGATTAAGCCCTTAAAGACGGTGTTAGCTGTGGTCGCATAGATTTAGCAATCGAAACCGAGGCGATATGCAATTACTACCAGCTGATTGAACGACCACCGTGGACAAGCTCGACACCGTAAATCCACCGCTAACCCTGCTCATACTCCCTGACCAGTTCCTGCAAGAAAAAGAGACCGGCGGAGCTCAGGAAGCAGCGGCCGGCGCCGGAACGAAACAGCAAATTGCGTTTATCCAGATAATCCAGGGCCTCCGAGAAGCCTTTGTCGAAGCGCGCAGTCCGAAGGATCTCCTGATATTCTTCATCGCCCGCCAAGGCGGCAAGGTCTTGCTCATTCAGTCCGGCATCGGGGCGACCAAGGTAATCCAGGTCCCGACCGCTGCGCGCAAAGAACCGCCCAATCAGCAGCAGTATCACCTGAACTCGAAAAGCGTTCTCATCGTGCTCATCGCCCTCCTCGTCACTACTTTCCTTCAAATAGAAAAACGCGCCAGTTTCGTTAAACACCAGTTCGCTGCCCAGGTGTTCGTAGAGAGTTCGAAAATGGGACAGGTGGTTGTACAACAGGTTGTAGAGTCGATTCGCCCTCAACTCGGAGCGATTGCTATCCCACACATCACGAACAATCACCCGACCGGCCTGGAATTCCCGATAAATAGCCGCGCTTTCGGCAGGCAGAATTTCGTCGTAAGTGCTTGAAGAATTTAGATTGTCCATGGTGCTGGTGGTTTCGATGGTGTCAGAGAATTCAGGCATGTTGATGCTCTTCTTGATGGACCGGCTGATACGTTTCCAGGCGGCGCTTTCTGTAGACAAACTGCTCGCTGTACGATGCCTGCTCCAGTATCCGGAAGCGGTTGGTGGTAACGACCTGCATGCCCTCCGGTGGCGAGTTCACCAGACGATTCAGGGCTGCTAGCAAATCCGGAAAGCGATAGCCAGGGATAAAACCATCCAGACGGCCGTGGAGTTCCCGCACCAGGTCTGTGGTCGGCCGCAACTCAAGGGTTTCCAGCCATTGATAGAGCTGGTTGATACGTTGAACATCAATGCGGGTGTGGCGGCCGCTTCCATCAACCTCCTGGAGAACCGGCACCTCGGCTTTCCGGCGAAGATCGTTCAGGCGAAGTTCCAATTCGCTGAACAGCAATTGGTAATAGCTGGATGAGTTACCAAAGGCGTAGTGTTTCTGGCGCTGCTGGGCCCGCAGGCCCACAAGAAAACCGGTACTGCGGGCAAAGTCCCCGCCCTCCAGCCATTTTCGTTTGAGACTCAGGGTCTCGGTTTCGCTCTTGAGCTCCCGCAGTTTGCCAAAGAAGTGCTCCATGGCGTTGTACTGGACCATGCCCTGACGAGTCTTCCGCAGGAAGTGCTCCACCTCCTGGGCCACGGCCTGAATGGGCTTATACAGGGCATTGAGGCTGATGGAGGAGCGGAACAGCTGGTCCGCCAAGCTGTGGTCATCGTGGCTTTCCAGCAGCCGGACCATCGCCTCCAGAGTCTCAAACAGGTTGCTGCCATCAGGCAGGCGGGTGTCCGGGTTCAGGAACACCAGGGTCGGTTTGATGTGGCGTTCATACAGGGTAACGATCTGCTCAAACAGGTTCTGGCGAAACTCCAGGTATTTCTCAGGCGCCCGGCTTGCATCGCCGGACAGATCCGCAAGCTGCGTACTGATGGTCTGCATGCGTAGTACATTCTGACGGAGCAGGCCGATAAGTTGGCTCACCCGCTCATTCAGGTCGTCCCTTAATTCGGTGAAGTCAGCATCGGCATCGCTGAAGCTGCTGGTTTCCAGTCGATTACGCACGTCCCGCAGGGTGACCAGATGCCCTCTCAGCCGGGCATCCGTCAATTCCTGATACAGAGACGCGTTGCAGGCCCGCATCAGGTTGATCAGGGCATCCTGAAGCACCAGTCGCCGCTCGCCTTCGGCCTTGATGATGTCGATCACCAGGCCACTGCGGAACAGGTTGTCGGTATTCAGTGCCAACCGTACCCGATCCCGTTCGGCATTACCGAGGGTGCGGGTATAGTCCATCACCTCGGCCACCAGGTCACTCTCGCGAATATATCGGGCTTCGTTCCGGTCCATCCGTTCGATCATCCGGAACAGAATCTTCGGGTGTTCGAACAGCAACCGAGTGGTATCCAGGGTGCTGAAGCGTTTACTCATCCACCGGCTCCAGCAGGTTGCTCTGGGACTGATCAGCCCATTGGATCAGCGATTCGCCGTTGGTAAAACCCTCAGCACCGCCCCAGAACACAAGGCTGCGCTGCGGACTGTAGGGCCTTGCCGTGCGCATCTGCCCCACTTCCAGGTGCCGGCCGATCAGGTAAATCACTTCCGCGCTGGCGCTGTGGGTGGCGGCGGAGAACAGGTTGAAACCTTGCTTGCGTAATCGTTCCAGCAGCGAGGGCATCTGGCTGATGTCCACGCTGGCCAGTTCGTCCAGCACCATGGGGAACGACAGCTGGACGCCTGGATACAGCACCCGTTTCAGCAACCGGTACACCAGTTCCAGATTAATCAGTGCCGTGGTCGACGTGGACTGGCCTTTTTTGTCCAGGCTCGCGGCGTTTTCCTTGCGGGTGCGATAGGAAATGCCGGTAATCACCTTATCCATGGTCAGACGCTTGCTACCGCCCTGCTCCCCGAAAAAGTCCGCCACAAACACACGCAGGCGATCATAGAACGCATCAGACTGCAGTTGGTTGCCATAGGGGTCGATGTTGTTGGCTTCTTCCACCAGGTTTCGGAACTTGGGGTCTGTGTGAATATCCACGCGGATTTCCACCAGATCGTTGATCCGCACGCCGTCCAGTTCACGGTTGAGTTGCGTTTCAAAACGGGCAATGTGCTCATGATTGGATTTCAGGGCCTGTCGATAGCTCGCCACGGTCTCGTTGTGGATACCAACCTGCTGCTCCAGCACATTCCACCGCTCGACCATGCCGGCAAACAGGTCCGACAGGCTCTTGAACGTTTCCCGAATGACCGATGACGCCGGGCTATCTTTCTGCAGCTCGCCCTCGGGATCTTCATGAATGCCTAAGTAGACGAACTGGCGCAGATGGTCGAGGATACTGCGGCGACGCTCTTCCAGGTCGTCCAGTTGGGTTTGCAAATCGTCAAATGCGGCAACCGACACATTTTCAACGGGAAAGTGCTCTTCGGCTTCCACAGCTTTCAGATGCGGGAAACGATGCTCCACAGTCCCTACACTACGGCTGAGGCCGGCCAGTTCCCGCTCCCGCTCTTCGATACGCTCTTTCTCGGCCCTGGCTTTGGCGGCTTTTTGTTGCACCGCGTCCTGTTTCTCCTGCTCCAGCCGGGCCTGTTCTTCCAGTTTGGCCAGCTGTTCCTCCGCCGCCTGTTTTTCCTCGGTGGCATCCCGCAGGGTGGTCGCGGCAGCCGGGTAACGCTGGAGCGTTTCCAGATCTTTCTCGATGGCGCGGATCTCTTTTTCCGTGCGCTCGATCAACCGTGGCCGGTCATGCTCCTGGTTGGCGGTGTCTGCCAGTTCCGCCCGCTCCTTTTCCAGGCCATGAAGCTCCCCTTCTAAATGCCGGCGCTGCTCTGCAAAGTCAGTCTGCCGGGCTGGCTGGGCCGCGTATTCGGCGTCGAACCAGTCAAAGCCCCTATCAGTAGGCACGAACAGCCGGGCAAACGCTTCGATGACCGCCTTGCTGTCGGCATCCAGATCCTGGCCCGGGCTGGCCATGACCAACCGGGGGTCCACGGCCCGTAGCGGCGCAGCGGTGGCTTCACCCAACTGATTTTGCAGCTGCCATTGTTGCTTGCTTTCCCGATCTCTCAAGGATTCGAGTTTGCGCTCAAGTTCCTGCTTCTTTTTCTGGATCTGCTCCAGCCGGATTTCCGCCTGGGCGGCACTCTTGAGGGCAGCCAGGTGCCCTTTCTTGCTATCAAGTTCCTCTCTCTGGATGTCCTCGATTTCCTGCAGGGTCATCTCACCATACTGGGACACCAGCAGATCGCCATCTTTCTGGTTCTGCTCGGCCTGCTTGATGCGCCGATCGGCGGAACGGATCTCGCCTTTCAAGCCGCTGGCGTCCTGCTCCAGTTTTTTCAGAGCCTGGAGCACATGGCGCAGGGTCTCGTTCTGTTCATTGAACGCCTCTACTGCGGCTTTACGCCTGGTACCAATGTCCTGCAGGGCATTGGTGACGCCATCCCGGAAAACGGCAAAATCGTGCTGACTGCGAATCAAGGTTTGGTAGGCCTGATAATCCCTTTGCAGCTTCTCGAACCGTGAACGCTCTTTTTCAATCTGGTTCAGCTGGATTTGCTGTTGCTTCAGTTGATCATGCCGGTTGAGAAACTCATCGATGTTGAACTCGAAGGCATCGTCGGCAAACTTCTTGTCCGCCTCGATAATGCTGGCCACCGCATTGGACATGGCCTGATCGTCCGCCTTCATTTCAAACAGCAGCAGGATCAGCGTGCGCAGAGACTGCACCCGGCGCTCGTCGGACTCACCCAGGGGTAGTACGGAATAGCGCACGGCATCGGCGTTCATCAACTCGCTGCTGTACAGCATCTGTTTGAGTTTGGCCGGGTCATTCACTAGCCGGGTGTCTTTGGAGAGCTTTTTCAGGACTTCAGACAAACGGCTGAATGACAGCTCTGGCACAGCCTGCCCGATACCGTCCTCATCATCCCCATTCCAGAACAGTGGCCGCAGTTGGTCGTAACCCACCGGCACAAAGGCTCGACCATAACTGAGCTGGCTGGCGCTGTCCCGGTACAGAATCTGGCAATGCACGCCGGCCGGGTTCTCGGCTTCCATGATCAGGAAACTGAACTGACTGGGAAAGTAATGCTGGTAGCTTTCCTCGTTGGTGTAGAAGCTGCCGGCGCTGGCATTGCGGAACGCAAATTTCTTGCGACTGTTCTTGAAGTTGTTCTCAGGCAACAAAAACAGACGCAGTGAATTCAAGAGGCTGGACTTCCCCAGGTTGCCAGGGCCCAGGATCAGACCGTGGTTGTCCACCGGGATTTCCACGTAACAGAAGCCCGCGGAATCGACCAGTACCAGGCGGCGAATGCCGAAGGTGAAATTGCTTGGACTGCCCTGGGAGTCACTCATCCAGAATCATCTCCTGTTCCATGAATTTGCCGGTGGCCCGAAATGCTTCAGCCAGGGACAAACATCCCTGCCCCTCAGCCAGCGAAAGTGCTTTGGTAAACCGTTCTGTGCTGTCCGGTACCTTGCAGAAACGGGCCAGCCACGGTTGCCAGTCTGTCGGCTGCACAAGCCGGGCTTTATTACCGAGAGCGGCAGCCATCGTCGAGAACATTTGCAGACCACCGGCATCATAATCGAATGCGCAGAATACGTCTTCGTAGCCCTTCAACCAGTCAAGAATCGCGGCCCGGGTAATACGGTTGCCAGCTCCCAACACCACGTCACAGCCTGATAACTCTAACCGCCTGCCTAGTGACTCGCGAGCAAAGTTCAGCATTTGTGGATATTGGTAGAAATTACGCTCGTTCTCCACGACCATTACCGAGCGTGCCGGTACGAAGCCGATATCAATGGACTCCTTCCCGATAACGACCACATCCGGCCGGCTGGATGTCAGTCCCTGATGGTAAACAAGGAGAAAACTGACGTCGGTTCCATGACGGTGGGAGTTGCCCTTTTTCGCGGCGTCTACCCGACTTACCGGTGCCTCCGACAGACTTAGCAACTCAGCGAAAGCAGCCTCATCCAGAACCTTCACGGCCCACCGGTTTGCCCCAACCTTATCCGTCGCAAAGATATACTGTTGCCGACGGCGAACCGTATCTGGGAGCTTCTTTAAAAAAGCCTCGTAATTGATCGGCTGGCCACGGAGGATCTTCTGGAGGTAGTCGTTCAACAGGTCACCACAATTACTCTGAAGAGTGTTTTTGAACGTATGTTTGGGAGTTAGTGTAACGCTATCAGGCGCTTACTGTATCGGGGATTTTTAATCCAGAATGTTAACCTGACTCTTTGAAAAGCGAGTGAAGGTAAATCAATGAAGGACACGCACAGTAACAGCCACCGAAACCCTATCCTGGTTACGTTCGATACTCAGGCCGAGCCATTGGAATGGAACTCTCTCGGTGACCAGGTGATGGGCGGACAATCCGACGGTAAGCTAGTCAATTCCGCGGAAGGAGTCGGCCTCTTTCATGGCACCGTGCGACTCGATAACGGCGGCGGCTTTGCCTCAGTCAAAGCGGATCTGCCGGAAGCGTTCGATGCATCCCAGTACACATGTATCGAGCTTCTTGCCCTCGGCGACGGCAAAACCTACAAGATCGGCCTCCGGAACAGCACGGACCGGCGCAGCATTGTATATCAGCACGCGTTCACCCCGGATAAGGAAGACTGGGGCCGCATCCGGCTCCCCTTCAGTGCATTCATACCAACCTGGCGCGGCAAGACAGTTACAGATGCAGAACCACTGAATCTGGAGAACCTTGCTTCAGTGAGCCTTTTTGTTTCCGGACGGCAGGCTGGGGAATTTCAACTGAGGATGCAGGTTTGGAGGTTGATCCGATGACCAAGCTCGCCTTGGTAACCGGTGCCAGCGCCGGCATTGGCCTTGAAGCCTGCGCCCTCTTTGCCCACAAAGGCTACAGGGTGATCGCCCTCTCCCGACAACCAACCGGCGTCGAGTCCGCAGATCTGGAGCTGGCGCTGGATCTTGAATCTTTTGAGCAAATTGAAGGACTTGCAGGCACGCTGGAGGCAGAAGTTGCGGCAGCCGAGCGGGTAATTCTGGTTAACAACTCGGGTTACGGGCAATTCGGCGCGCTTCGCGACCTGTCCGAATCCATGTGGCAAAAGCAGTTCAGCACCCACGTATTCGGCCCCATCAAGCTGGCTGCCGTCTGCCTGAGACTCTGCGAACAACACGGCATGCCTTTGCGAGTCATCGCCGTAAGCTCCGTTCTCTCCATCGCACCCCAGAAAATGAAAGGCGCTTACTGTGCCGCCAAATCCGCGATGAACACGGCCCATGAGAGCTTCTGGTTTGATGAACAGGGCAGCAAAAGTCTGGAAAGTGTCTCGCTTGTGCTCCCAGGCCCGGTGGCAACCCGGTTCAGAGAACATGCCCTGGCCGCTTTGCAGCCTGTGCTTGGCCGCGCAAGCGCCGTGCACAGGGAAAAGTACGAAGCCATGGAAGCAGCGCTAGCGCCAGGCGCCAGAATCAAGCCCTTTACAGCCAGCGCATCAGACGTCGTGAAAAAGATTGTCAGCGCCGCTGAGGCGACACGCCCCAAGCCTCGGTATCTGGTTACACCACAGACCTACGCTGCGGAATTTATCACCCGGTTTATTCCCCGCTCGATCCAGAGAATCATCTTGAGGTAGGCCGGGCCTTCTCACCCTCCGGGCCCGGCTCAATTCATCCTTCACGGCCGATAGAGGGTTTCATGGCGGTGGGTGGCGTGTAGCTGATCGTCTGCGAGCCCCTCGGTCATGGCAGCCTTGGCAATACGGTTGGGCAGGACCGCTCCGCAGGGGAGTTTCAGGGGTTGGGCAAGGACCGATGTCCTTTGGGAAATTGATCCAGCAGAATCGAACGACACGCTTATTTATATCTGAATGAAGAAGCGTTTGGACAACGCACTGATCCCACCATAGCCAAACTAGAACCGCGCTCGGTAGTTCTGGGGCAACAACTGCACGTGCTGCTCAATTGCCCCCGGCAAAATGAAGAACCTTGGAGCGGTGGTGAATTCGTAAACCCGATACAGGCGGAATGCGTCTGAGAAATCGTTTGAAAACGCCCGCTCGTTCTCGCTAATGAAAAACGGCAGATACTTCCCTGAGTTCGTCGCCTTAACTTCCAGAAAGCGCTCTTGTTCGCCAGCCGCATCAAAAGAGCGAATGTCGTAACCTAACCCATCGCCACGCTTATTACTCGACCACTCAACATCTGCCGCCAGGTCCGGCCGACCTTGTGCGGTCAGCCTCTGCTTCTCCATGCGAAGAACAAATTCTTCAGCACGCTCGCCCAGCTGGCGATTTCGGCGCTCCCTTTCAGAGAAGTCGATACGTTTCGCTAGGTAGCTTGGCCTGCCTTCGGCCACATGAGGAATTCGCTCTGGGGGCTCCGGATCAAACACCGAATCCCAGGCCCGATCATAATAATCCGGCTCTTCGGCGACCTTATCCGCAACGAGATTAACTTCATCAACGACCTTCTGATGGCCCGCAAGATAAGACAGAACTACCTGTTTGAGCTGTTGCTGATAGTTGAAAGCAGGTTTGTAGCCGGGGATGTATGGAAGCCCCAATTCCAAGAGCACAGCGCTGACGTTCTGGTGTTTGTATTCGATCGATCCCTCGGAGCGATTATTCAAACGCGGCTGCAACGTCCTGCGGTGCTCTGCTTTGCTGTACGGCGCACCGACGAGGTGTTTCTCGAGCATCGTCACATAATCATTGACTAGAAATTCACACTCCAGCCAGTCCCAGCCGCCACGTTCAGGTTTAAGGAGATTACGAATCGACTTCTCATCCAGGCTAGTCAACAGCGCGGATCTAAGAAGCTCCCGGGCAATCTGATTTCCCAGCAGCTCGAACAACTCATCGTCCAAATACACATGGTCGATGTGGGCGTTAATGACGCCCGGCGACGTTGCCGTAGTCAGTTGCTCATATGACTCGTGCTGACCAGGTCTAGCTTTTAAGTGCCAGAACCCTTCGCTTCGGAGATGGAAGTACGGTAGGTGGGGATTGTTCCGATCCGAAGAAGACGCCAGTTCTTGAAAGCGCCTGTTGAAGTGACTTTTAAGATGGTCGTCAAAATAGAAACGATTATTCGCAACTTCACCCGACTCAATAAGATCCATGACCGCCTGCAACATGACCACTTTGTGAGGGCTTTTATTAGCGCCTCCCCTGTTCATTCGAAGGGTTGCAAAGCGCTTCTCGTAATCAAGCAAGCTCATCGGCCACTCCAGTAATCGGCTTTCTCCGGGATAACCCATCGCACGCCGCCACGAGGATCTGGTTGATCGCCTGCATACCTAGGAATCAAATGACAGTGCATGTGCATGACCGTCTGTCCCGCCGCAGTTCCACAGTTCATACCAATATTGTAACCATCCGGCTGATAACGCTCATCAAGCCACTGCTTGCCTTGCTCTACCAGCTCCATGATGGCTTGTTGTTCAGCCGGAGTCAGATCAAACCAATCGGCAGCATGGCGATTGGGAACGATCAACAAATGGCCTTTAGAAACCGGAAAGCCATCCAGGCGGATATAAGCCAACGAGTTCGACGGCATTGCGCCTTGTTCTGATGTTTCTGCGACAGCGCAAAATGGGCAGCTTTGTTCCATTAAAAACTCCCTGTTGCCTTCGTAACGTTGGCGAGTAGCACTTCAATATAAATTCTTTTGGAACCCAACAAACACATCTCGTATGTTCGCTACCGGCCCCAGCTCCTGAACCGCATCCCGAACGGTGTGATATTTCAGCTCAATCAACTGTGGCAGTTTGTCCGGGTCCAGCTCACCAACACCACGCTTCACATAATGGTTTAAAACAAAGCGCAGAAAGTCCTGCTGTCGGTAATCGTACTGGCCGAAAATCTGTTCTCGATGAGCCTCGACCCGTTCCGAGCGAGTGACTGGTGGCTGATTAAAGGCGATGAAGGCAAGCACATCATAAATGTCACTTTTCTCGGCCTCGATCATGCGGCCAATTTCCTGGAGATGGTCCGCGCCGTAGCCTTTCTCTTCCAGGCCTTCCATCAGCTTTTTCCGCGTATCTGGGCGGCTCCATAGCTCGCGGAGTTTGTCTTCATCGGAAAACCACTCTGGCAGATCGCCATAAAGGCGCTGGATAAACTCGGCGGCGGACATGGGCTTGCCATCTGGGCCCCAGAAGGTCGTGGCAACCATGTGCTGAATGGTGCGCTCCTTGCCATCGGCCATTTTTACTTTCACCTTGCGCTTCTTCTGGCAAATGCAGGGGCGCTCTCCGCACTTCGGACACGGCTCCGGTGGTTCCTTCTCACACACACAGGGTCGTTGCCCACATTCAGAGCAAGGCTGTGGTGGCTCTACTGCGCAGATGCAGGGTATCTGACCGCACTGGCTGCAAGGTTCCGGCGCAAGCGGCTCACCGTCCCACTCCTCGTCGTTAAAGTGCTCGTAGGCCTTCACAAAGTCATAAATGGTGAAGTATTCCTTGCCATCGAACAGGCGGGTGCCACGACCGATGATCTGTTTAAACTCGATCATGGAATTAACGGGGCGCATCAGAACGATGTTGCGCACGTTACGGGCGTCGACGCCGGTAGAAAGCTTCTGTGAGGTGGTTAGGATGGTAGGAATGGTCTTCTCATTGTCCTGAAACTGTCTGAGAAACTGTTCGCCGGCCTTGCCATCGTCGGCCGTTACCCGCTCACAATAATGAGGGCTCGTGCTGGTCTTCATCTGGTTTATCAGATCACGCACTGCCAGCGCATGTTCCTGCGTCGCGCAGAAGACAATGGTTTTCTCACGCTGGTCGATCTGGTCCATGAACACCCGAACCCGATACTTTTCCCGCGCCTCAATTTCGATCACGCGGTTAAAGTCTGTCTCCGTGTAACGCCGGCCTTCTTCAATCTCACCTTCCACTACATCGTCGTCACTGGTGTAGACATAATCATCGACGGTCGTGGCAATCTGCTTCACCTTGAAGGGCGTCAGGTAACCGTCGTTAATGCCTTCTTTGAGGGAGTAGATGTAGACCGGCTCGCCGAAGTAGGCGTAAGTGTCGGCGTTATGGTCGCGCTTTGGAGTGGCGGTCAGGCCGAGCTGAACGGCGGGACTAAAGTATTCCAGGATGCCGCGCCAATTGCTCTCATCATTGGCCCCGCCGCGGTGACACTCGTCAATGATGATGAAGTCGAAAAAGTCTGGCGGGTAATCGCCAAAATTGGGGGCGGGGTCGCCATTCTCGTCTCGCCCGGTCATAAAAGTCTGGAAGATGGTGAAGAAAATGCTGCCGTTCTTGGGTACGCGGCCTTTCTTGCGGATGGTTTCCGGGTCGATCCGCACCAGCGCGTCCTGCGGGAACGCGGAAAAATCGTTGAAAGCCTGATTGGCGAGGATGTTTCGATCGGCCAGGAAAAGAATACGGGCCCGTCGCCCTGGCTCACCAGAGGCTTGTGCCGCCAGGCTCCAGCGCGCATGAAACAGCTTCCAGGTGATTTGAAAGGCAATGGCAGTCTTGCCTGTACCCGTTGCCAACGTCAGCAAAATACGGTCGCGACCACCAGAGACGGCTTCCAGCGCTTTGGAAATAGCATTGTGCTGGTAATAACGCGGTTCCCAGAATCCGCCCTTGTCTTCAAACGGCACGGCGCCGAAGCGTTCGCGCCAGATATTGCGCTCGGTGAAGGTCTCCGCCCAGAGTTCATCCGGCGACGGGTAGCCTGACACCAAACCTTCCTCGCCGGTATACATGTCCACCCGATAGATACCGTCGCCGTTGGTACTGTATGCAAAGCGCGCTTGTAGCCGTTCGGCGTAGCGTTTAGCCTGAGCCAGGCCTTCGGTTGCCGGCAACGCCCGCTTCTTTGCCTCAATCACAGCTAGTTTCTGGCCCTGATAGGTCAGCACGTAGTCCGCAATATCCGCCTTTGCCCGTCGTCCGCCGCCCTGCAGCCGACCCGGCGCGATCACTTCTCGCCGCACCCGGCTGGCATCCACCACACCCCAGCCCGCTTCCGTTAGGGCGGGGTCAATCAACTCGGCGCGGGTTTCGGCCTCATTCATGCCACCACCTCGTCCATTTCTTTTGTGGTATTTTCTGCTGTGAGCTCACCAGAGAAGGCTTTTTGAAGAAGGCATTGCTTCAACTCCTGGAGCGCATCGATTTTCCTGAGATAATTAGACTTCAGCCGCTGACTCTCTGACCACATACCTTCAATGTCTTCGATAAGTTCTATTTGCTTATCCATATCTGGCACACCAATTTCATACTGCTTCAATTTTTCGATTGGAAGAGCGTTATAAGCGGAACCATGAGAAAGTCTTTTGAGTTTTTCAACAAAAGACCTCAACGCATACTTC